>WNGQ01000048.1_pt1 | contig 98457 bp, 74 predicted proteins | sample 5407661 | NCBI WGS metagenome assembly WNGQ01 (sample SAMN13153382, study PRJNA577476) | soil metagenome | isolation source: 60 cm soil or saprolite under Garry oak tree replicate 2 | place: USA:California | collected 2016-06-15
AGCGGCCAGGCCAATACTGGAGTCAGCAAGGAGACGAATCTCTATTGTGCTTGGAAACCTTCTGGCGCAACGGACGCTGGCATCTCCTGTTCCCCCATAATCATCAGCTCGACCCCTCCAAAAACTGAGATGCGCACGGGATCTAAACTCGCCGCGGAATAAGATTGCAAAATGCGGAGGAACGGGCACAATGAATGCCGTTGGGATTTAACGTTTTGCAGCCGTGCTGTGCGGCGGGGCTAAACGATTCCCTGCAACAAATACTCTAATCCTGTCGTAATGCTTGCGAACGGAATGCTTCGCCAAGCCTGTTCAGCCAGTAATGGTGTGGTGTGGGCCTTTGCGGACAACGCCCGGAGGCGAGGATGATCCACCGCTTTAATCCTTTCCTTTTCATGGTGGAGAAATGCACCAGCCCCGTCCTGCCCTGCGCCATCCGATTCTTGATTGGGCTGGCGATGGTGGCCTCCACCTCACTCGCCACAGCCCAGGATTTGAAGATCGACTGGTTCAGAATCGGAGGCGGGGGCGGCGCAAGCAGCGGCAGCAACTACACGGTCATTGGCAATGTTGGCCAGTTCGAGGCCGGCTCGCTGGCGGCCGGCAATTTCAAACTCGACGGCGGTTTCTGGCCCGTGGAATCAGAGGCGGACGGGGGGCTGCCGACGATAACCACCCAGCCGCAAAGCGAACAAGTGCCGCTGGGAACTACGGCGACGTTCACCGTCGTCGCCAGCAGCGCCACGCCTTTGAGTTACCAGTGGCGCTTGAACGGCGCAGACCTGCCCGGCGCCACGGGCGCTGTGCTCGTGCTGACCGACGTGCAGGCTTCCGACGCGGGTGATTACACGGTCGAGGTGTCCAACGCCTTCGGCGGCGTCACGAGCGTACCTGCCACGCTCATCGTTCTGTTTCCGCCGTCGATCACTCTGGGACCGATCACCGCCTCTGTGCTCCCCGGCGCGTTGGTGAATTTCATCGTAGTGGCGACGGGCAGTGAGCCGCTGACGTATCAGTGGCGCTTGAACGGCGTGAACCTGCCAGGTGCGACTGCTTCCACCCTTACCATCCTCAGCGCGCAGGTGCTGAACGGTGGGAGCTACAGCGTCGTGGTGGCCAACGCGGCGGGCGCCGTCACTAGCGATCCTGCCGGCCTGTTCGTTTTTGTCCCGCCCGTTCCGCCAGGAGATAACTTCGTCGATCGCGTCAGCCGCGTCGCTCCAAGCGGGGCTGTTTCGGGCACCAACCTCTTTGCCACCCGCGAGCCAGGAGAGCCTAATCACGCCGGCCAGCCGGGCGGCCGATCGGTTTGGTACTCGTGGACCGCGCTGGTCAGCGGCGTCGCCACGTTTAACACAGTGGGCAGCACGTTCGACACCCTGCTAGCCGTCTATACGGGCACGGTCGTCAGCAACCTGACCGCCGTGGCCAGCGACGATGACAGCGGCGGTTTTTTCACGAGCGCGGTGACCTTCAACGCGGTGGCTGGAACACAATATCAAATCGCCATTGATGGTTTCGGTGGCGCCGCCGGCACCTATATCTTAAGCTGGACCCTGCTACCGGGTGTCGAGCCGATCCCGGTGATCACCAGCCAGCCGTTGAGCCAGACGGTCGTCCCGGGCGCCAACGTGACCTTCACCGTCGCGGCCAACGGAGCTTTTTATCAATGGCTCTTCAACGGCGCGCCGATCAACGGAGCGACCGGCCCCAGTCTGACCCGGTCCAAGGTCCAGTCTGCCGACGCCGGCGCTTACGTCGTGCGGGTGAGCAACAACTCTGGGCGGTCGATCCTCAGCTCGCCCGCCATCCTGGAACTGGCGCGGCTGCCCGCGAGTTTGTCGCAGGACAAATTCGAGGACTTGTTTGTGAATTCCGGATCGGGCAATGGTGGTCCTTTTGGCGGTCCGGGCGGGAAATTACCTTTGAGTTCGGCGGCCAACGGCCCTGGCACGGTGACGGCGGGGACGCTGAATTCCCAGATTCTAAACAACATTAACTCGACGACTGAGGCTGGAGAACCGAATCATTGTGGGGTCATCGGGGGCGCCTCGAGGTGGGTCAAGCTTACCGCCGGGTCCGATGGCATTTTTGTCATCGACACGATTGGCAGCACTTTTGACACGGTTCTGGCGGTTTATACCGGAACGAATCTCTTGACCCTGAACCTGGTGACCTGTGACAACAACGGCGCGCCGGATGGCATCCGCAGCCTGGTCCGGTTTAACGCCACGAATCGGGTCGATTACCTGGTGGCAGTGGACGGAGTCAACGGCGCGCAGGGCACCATCCAACTAAACTGGGGACTCGGCATCCCGCCCACATACGCCCAACCGCCCACCAACGTGTTGGCGCCACTAGGCGGAAGCGTTACCTTGAACGCGCAGTCGGCCACGGGGATTCCGACGCCAAGCTTCCAGTGGCTGGCCAGTGGTTCGATTCTCCTGGGAGCGAACAACTCGACGATGACCCTCAACAATATTCAGTTGGCAGACGCCGGCCCGTACAGCGTTGTCCTGAGTAATTTTACCGGCTCGGCTACCGGCATGGTGGCCAACGTAACCGTTGTCGTGCCGCTGGACCTCATGCTCACGAAAGTTCAAACGAATGGGATATCCGAGTTTCGGCTAACGGGCACCGCCAGTCACGGTTTTGTTTTGCAAGCCTCGACCAATCTGGCTAATTGGCTCCCGCTGTTTACCAACCCCACGCCGGGCACGCCGCTGAATTTCCTGGACGTATCGTCCACGAATTTCCCGATGCGTTTCTATCGGGCCATGCCTTGGCCGTAAGAAACTACGGGTCGTCGGAGCCGGCTTCTGTTCCCAAACAAGCGCAGCGCGTTCTAGCTCGCGATCGAAGCGAATAGCATCGCCGAATTGCGTTGCTCCGCCGCCCGGATCCGTCTTATGCTCAAGGCTAGTGGAATGGTTGAAACAATCCTCCACTCCAAGGGGTTAAATAAGGGGATTGAAAGTGGCAGACGCGAAACGCAAAACCGGGAGAAATATCTTCCTGACGATCGCCGCCCTCCTGCTGATCGCGGGGGGCGGCTGGGGGTATTTTCGTCACCGGCAGCAAGGGGTTATCACCGTGCAAACCGACCGGGTCGCGCGGCGCAGCCTGACCGAAACGGTGGTGGCCAACGGGCGAATTCAGCCAGTCCTGCAAGTCAAGATCAGCCCTGAGGTCAGCGGCGAAATCATTGAACTGCCGTTCAAGGAGGGGCAGCCAGTCAAGAAGGGGGAGTTGCTGATGCGGATCAAACCGGACACTTACATCGCGAACCGAAATTCCGCGGAAGCCAGTTATCGGGCCGCCCTGGCCGGCAAAGATCTGGCCGAAGCCACCTTGAAAAAGGCCGAGGTGGAAGCCAAACGCAATCAGGAGCTGCTGGACAACCATCTCATTTCCGAGTCCGTCTGTCTCGAATTCAGAACGGCGGCCGAGGTCGCGCGGGCCTCCTTTCAGTCCGCCGTGCACCAGGTAGCGGTGGCCAAGGGGGCGCTGGCGCGCGCGGAGGAGGACCTGGCCAAGACGACGATTGCCTCGCCGCTCACCGGCACCGTCAGCAAACTAAACTCGCAACTAGGCGAGCGGGTGGTTGGCACGGCGATGATGACTGGCACCGAGGTCATGGTCGTGTCGGACCTTGAGGAGATGGAAGCGCGCGTGGACATTGGCGAGATCGACGTCGTGTTGATCGAGGCAGGGCAAAACGCCCGGCTCGAAGTCGATTCGTTCCGGGACCGAAAATTCTCCGGCACGGTCACGGAGATCGCCAATTCATCCAAGACCGCGGGCCAGCCCGCGCCGGGCGGCGGCGGCGGCAGCCAGCAACAGGAAGCGACGAAATTCGAGGTGAAAATCCGCATCAACGAGAAGGAGCTCTTCCGGCCCGGGATGTCGGTGACGGCGGAAATCGAAACTCGTTCCCGCACGAATGTCCTCGTGGTACCCATAGCCAGCATCACTACGCGGCTGCCCCCGGAGGCGAAGGAGGCGGCCAAATCCGCCGAGAAGTTGGACAACAGGAAGGACTCTTCGGTGGATGATCCTCATGCGGCCAGGGCCGACAAAGTGCCCAAACCGATCGAACTGGTGTTCGTGGTCGAGGACGAGTCGGTGAAAGGGGTACCGGTAAAACGCGGGATCAGCGACGACAGCTTTACCGAAATCCTTGCCGGCTTGCAGGAGGGCCAGGAAGTGGTTTCCGGCGGTTACAAGGCCATCAGCCGTGAACTGGAGACGGGCAAGAAGATCAAAAAAAGCGCGTCGGAAAAGGAACGGAAATGACCGACGTGGAACGCGTCCAGTCCTGGCCGTTGCCAGTCCCTCGGACCGCTTCAACCCATTGGCCCCAACCCGGAGTGACTCGGGAATCGTCCGGTGGTGAAATCGGCCACGCCCGTGCCGCTCCCGAACAATATGTCGCTGATTCTGCTACAGGATATCTCCCGCTGCTACCAGATGGGCGGTGAGACGATCCACGCGCTGCGCGAGGTTTCGCTCACCGTCGAGCGCGGGGATTACGTGGCGATCATGGGCCCGTCAGGCTCCGGGAAATCGACCTTGATGAATTTGATCGGCTGTCTGGATACGCCCACCTCCGGCCACTACGAGCTGCACGGCATCAACGTCAGCGGCATGGACGACAACCAGTTGGCGGAGGTGCGCAACAGGGAGATCGGATTCGTTTTCCAAACGTTCAACCTGTTGCCGCGCGCCAACGCGCTGCGGAACGTGGAACTGCCGCTCATTTATGCGGGGCTGCCGGCGCTCCAACGGCGCGAAGTGGTTCTCCGCGCCCTCAGCCAGGTGGGTCTGGCGGACCGTGTGCACCACAAGCCCAACGAGCTGTCCGGCGGCCAGCGCCAGCGGGTAGCCATTGCCCGGGCGCTGGTGACCAACCCGTCGATCATCCTGGCCGACGAGCCGACCGGCAATCTCGACTCGAAGACCGGGGCGGAACTCATGGAATTGTTCGCCCTGCTTTCCCGGAAAGGGAACACGATCATTGTCGTCACGCACGAGGAGGACGTAGCCCGGCACGCGCGGCGCATCATCCGCCTGCGCGACGGGCGCATTGCGAGTGATGAAAAAGCGGAGGGCCACGGCGCCAGGCATGAAGGGGCGGCGGCGGTTGCGGAAGCGGGACCTGACCAGGCGCGCGATGCCCGCGACTCGACCGTGCAGTCAACCCGGCCATGACCCTGCTGCCGGAGTTGAAGGAGGGCTTGTGGATGGCCTGGGACGCCATCCGCGCCAATCGCCTGCGCTCGGTGCTCACCACCCTCGGCATCGTGATTGGCATTGTCACCGTGACCCTGATGAGCACGGCAATTGAAGGACTCAACCGCGCCTTCCTGAAAAGCATTTCCGTGCTCGGGACGGACGTGCTCCACGTTGCCCGTTTTTCGTGGTTCACCCACTCGGAGAAGGAGTGGATCAAGGCCCAGCGCCGCCGCCAAATCACGCTGGCGCAAGTGCGCGAGGTCGAACGCCAAATGACGCTGGCGCGGGCCGTGGCGCCCTACACCGACACGCTCAAGCCGGTGAAATTCAAGAATCGCAACTCCGGCAGTGTGCGCATCGTCGGCACGACCGAGCAATTTCTGTTGACCGGCGGCTTCACGGTGGCGCAGGGCCGCTTCCTGTCTGCGGAGGAAGTCAGCGGCGGCCGGCCCGCGTGCGTGATCGGCTCCCACGTGGCCACCAACCTGTTTCTGAACGAGGCGCCGCTGGGCCAAAACATCCGGGTCGGCGCGGAGAAGTTCGAGGTCGTCGGCGTGCTGGAGAGGCAGGGAGAATTTCTCGGCGAATTCAACCTGGACAACCAGGTGATCATTCCGGTACGGCAGTTCATCAACGACTTTTGGAATGATCCTGAGTTTCTGATTCAAGTGAAGGCGCTCGACCCCGAGCAGTTGGACGAAACGAAGGAGGAATTGCGCGGCGTGCTGCGCCGAATCCGGCACGTGCCGCCGGGGGTCGAGGACGATTTCGCCATCAATCAGCAGGAGACGTTCATCAATACGTTTCATCGGGTGGCCGGCACCATCGCCGCGGCCGGCTTGTTTATCACCGGCCTGTCGCTGTTCGTCGGCGGCATCGGGATCATGAACATCCTCTTCGTGAGCGTGGCGGAACGGACCCGCGAGATCGGCATCCGCAAAGCCGTTGGCGCGAAGCGGCGGGCGATCCTGCTCCAGTTTCTCCTCGAGGCCGCGAGCATTTGTCTGCTCGGCGGACTGGTGGGCGTGGCGCTGGCCTGGCCGCTGACGCTGGTGATGCAACGGTTCCTGCCCGCCACCATGTCGGTCGCGACGGTCAGCCTCGCGTTGCTGGTCTCCGCGCTGACCGGGGTGGCGTCGGGCTTTTTGCCGGCGTGGCGCGCGGCCAGAATGAATCCGGTGGAGGCGCTTCGAAATGAATAAGGCATGGTCAGTCTTCCGCGCTGAGATGAGAGAGAGTTTCCTCATGGCGATGAGCGCCCTGGCGGCGCATAAACTGCGCTCGGCGCTGACCCTGCTCGGCGTGCTGGTCGGGGTGTTCTCCATTATCGTGGTGATGACGGCGATGCGCGTGCTGCAGAACAACATCGAAAAGGAACTCAGCGAGTTGGGCAGCCACACCTTTCAAGTCCGGAAATGGCCGGCGATTTATTTCGGCGGACCGGAGGGTTTTGAAAAATTCTGGCGGCGCAAGAACATCACCCTGGCGCAGGGCCGGCAGGTGCAGGAACGAGCGACCCTCGCCCGCAACGTCGGCCTGGAGGAAGTTTTTTGGAACGGCGTGGCCTCCTCGCGCTACGAACAAACGCCGCCGACCGTCCGCATGTTCGGGGTGACGCCGGGCAATTTTCCGGCGCGCAATTGGACCGTGGCCGAAGGCCGACCGCTGATCGAGGCCGACGTGGAGGGGGTGCATGACGTTTGCGTGCTCGGCGCCGGCCTCGCGAAAACGCTCTTCCCGTTTGGTTCCGCGATCGGCGACCGCATCAAACTCAACGGCATCAATTACTCGGTCGCGGGGGTGCTGGAACCGCTCGGCGCGGCGCTGGGCGGCGAGCAGGACAACTTCGTGGTGATCCCGATCACCACCGGATTGAACCGCTATGGCCGGGCCTGGCGGAGCCTTTCCATCCTTGTGCAAGCGCGCGACGCCGCGAGCTACGAGGACACCGTCGAGCAAACGCGCGGCGTCCTGCGCGCCCTGCGGAAGGTGCCGCCCGGCAAGGAAGACGATTTTGAAATCTTTTCCAACGATTCCCTGATCAAGCAGTTCCAGACTTTCACCGGGACCGTCCGCATCGGCGTCGCGGTAGTCAGCTCCATTTCCTTGCTCGCCGCCGGCATCGGCATCATGAACATCATGCTGGTGACGGTGACGGAGCGGACGCGCGAAATCGGCATCCGCCGCGCCGTCGGCGCCAGGAAACGGAATATCCTTACCCAATTTGTCATGGAGGCGGTGGTGCTCTGCGAAGTGGGCGGAGTGGTCGGCGTGGTGCTGGGCATCATCGGCGGCAATGTGGCCGCCTACTTTTTGAAAGTCCCGCCCGTCTTTCCGGCGGACTGGGCGGTGCTCGGTTTGTTGATCTGCTCGGCAGTCGGCGTGGGATTCGGGATTTACCCGGCCTGGAAAGCCGCGAATTTTGACCCGATCGAGTCCCTCCGGTACGAGTGACCCATGTGGCACAAGTGGCTCAAGCCGCACAGGTGAGACGAGTGATACGATCGAGACGAGCGGCTCGGTTACGCTTCGAACCCGGCTTCGTTGGAAAACCTTCTCCGGCACGACTCGTCGCCGGCCCAGCCATCCACTCCGCCTCCCCAAACCATCGCTGGCCCCAGATACCGCGCTCAAATAATGACGCTTCATGGCGCGCCCCGATCACCGGCTCCGCGGCAGCGTCAGGTATCGCTGCTCGGGACGCGGGGGCGGCGATACAGTCCGATCCAGCGCGTTATCCACCACCGCGCGCATCCGGTTAAACCACCACTGCGCCCGGCTCTGTCGCTGCCGGCCGCGCCCCTCCTGGCGGCAGCGAATCGAAGCATTAAAACTCATTTCCAATTGTTCTTTGTTCATAGTCATTCGTCTTTTTGACCCCAGCCTAACACCAGGGGTTGGACAAATACCGTCCAACCCCAACTTTTCCCGAATGTCCTAAGCCCTTGTTGCTCAAGCCTTACCCGGCGAACGTAGTAATTTTGTTTCGGACCCGGCCTTCCATTTCCCGTTTCCCGGCGATGCCGGGATAAATCCTGGGGGACGTTGCGCCACTCCGCGCTCCTCATTCTGCAATCTGCAATCCGCAATTGGGTGGTTCTGAAGCGCCCTCAGTGGCCGCGCCCCGCTCCGTCAGGAGCTCGATCTTTGCAGAAACCAAACCCAAAGAAGCTCAACCCCCGTAGGGAGCGGCATATTCACCGGCCATCTTTAACCGATCCCCAATCCAATTCTGCCCCAGCCGCCGAGCCATTCGAATCTTGCGTCGGTCCGTTTTCCGGTACTGGTCCAAGACGGTCAAATTGCCCTTGACCGCCGGTAAATAAGCCGGATCGTGGACCACGATGAACCTTCCGAGGCCCCAATTCAACGATTTGCCATGCCGCAAACTGCGGTTCAAACCCTGTTAGACCGAGTCGCGACTCAATGCCCAACCCAACATGAGCCGAACCATGCTTGACCAAATCGCGGACGGGCGGACCGACTTGGTGTTCGAGTATCTAGCCGCAGGCCATGCCGCCAATTCAACCGACCCAAACGGAGTGTCGCTCATCAAATGGTGCGCCTATTACGGGGATGTCAGTGCCATCAGGTTCCTGCTCACCAAAGGCGAATCGCTCAAGTCGCTGGGCGACAACTTCGAGCTCAATGGCGCGGCTTTTCATGGGCACTGGCGGCTCTGCCAATTCCTCATCGAAAACGGCGCGGAGGTGAATCGGCCTCTGCCAGATACCGGAGAATCGCCACTGCACTCGGCCTTGTGCAAAGCCAATAGTCCTGCCCACAACCATGTCCTCCGCGTTCTGCTGGCCGGCGGGGCGAATCCCAATTGCGCGACCAGGGAAAGCATTGAGACCGATGCCTTCATGCGCGACTGCCGAACGAAAGGCGAGACTCCCCTCCACCGTGCGGCCGCGTTCGGCAACGAAGAGACCATCCAACTGCTCCTGGATGCGGGCGCGAAAATCGACGCCAAGGACATGCATGGGGATTCCCCGCTCTCCTGGGCCAGTTGGCACCTGCGCCCTGCTTCCATTCTCAAAAAACTTTGTTATGGCGATTTTCGGATTCGCTCGAATTAGGCCGGCATGGATGCCAATCTACTCGGGAAACCCCATGTCTAACCGCGCCCGCGCCCAGCTCCGTCAGGAGCGCCACCTTTGTAGAAACAAAAGCCCAAAGACGCTCAAGCCCCGTAGCGGGCGGCATCTTCACCGAATATGCCTTAACCGCCCGTTGAGAAACGCCATTTCCCGTAGCAGCCGAGGTAACGAGGCTCAAATTTCCTCGGAAACAGCAGCGATATGAGAGCCTCCTCCCGTCGGCGGCTACTTTCTGAACAGGCTGCTAGGCATTTTTACCGTCACCGGTATCATCCCCTTATCGGCTTACACCGCGCTGGTTGTCTGCGCCCCAGCTTCCGCTCGGTTGACCGCCTCGCACCCGTGTCGTGAATTCGACCATCGTTTGAACTGAAAGGACTGCGATGAGCATCAGAAGAGTAGTGCCGAACATTACATCTGAAAATGTTGAGCAGAGCCGGAAGTTCTATACGGACTTCCTCGGTTTTCAGGTCGCTATGGACATGGGCTGGATCGTTACCCTCGCTTCACCGACCAATCCGACGGCGCAGATCAGCCTTCTGCGCGCGACCGGTTCGGCTCCGCCGCTCGCGCCGGTGTCCCTGTCCATCGAGGTCGCTGACGTTGACGCGGTCCACGCGAAGGCCGTGGAGTTTGGCCTTCCGATTGTTTATCCTCTGACCACCGAACCTTGGGGAGTCCGGCGTTTTCACGTGACCGACCCCAATGGCATGGTCATCAACGTGATGAGTCACAAATGATGGGGCTTAAATCCATCTTCCTCGGGCCTCAAGTTGCGCCGCTTTTCTGCTTCGGTGCGGCGTCGCGATTCCTGAGAGCCTGTTCTAAAAATCGCCCGGTCAGGGGACCGGGCCTACAATGGGGCCAGAATCGCCGTGTTTCCTGTAGGCCGCGTGCCCTCACGCGGCGCTTTCGTGGATTGTTAAAACCCGCTCTGAGCACATGGTGTCGGCGGGCGTCCCGCGAAAGCTTTCCGGGCTGTGGCCGCCTTGGTCCGTTAGTCGGCAGCCATAAGTCTTTCGGAGACTAACGATGAAATCGAAGCCAACAACCATTTTTGTTCCACCGCTGAAGTCCAGGTCGCGGGGCGGCACGACTGTCCGCATTACTAGCCGCCAAACGGATGACGCATACTGCGTCTGTGAAATGACTACGCCGCCGGGCGAGGGTGTGTCGCTGCACGTGCATGATCGCGACGAAGAGTTCTATTACATCCTCGAAGGAGCTTACGAGTTCCAGGCGGGCGATAAACGGTTTACGGCCGAAGCGGGTGCGATGGTCGTGATTCCGCGAGATGTGCCCCACCAGTTTCGCAATGCCGGCGACGTGCCCGCCCGGGCTTTGATGATCTTCCGTCCCGGCGGATTCGACGAGTTGCTCGGCGAGATGCGTCAGGCCGCCGCCACCGCAGCGGTTGAGGAGAAGCAGCGCCAGGCGATCCTCACCAAATGGGGAGTCCATTTCGACGAGGACCCCAGATTATAATGCGACCGAGCATGAACGGCCCCTCTTTACGATTCAGAAGAACGGGCCAAACCGAGTGACCACGCCGCCTATGAACCCACTGCGACAGAAGCTCCACCAGCAGATCGCGCAGGCCCTGGGCTGCGCCGCTGACGAGGATTATCGCCACAAAAAGAACGTATTGTTGGAGTATCTGAGGCGCGTCCAGCCACAGCAGTTCACACTCGAAGGCGGCCGCAAGAGGGCATTCGAGCGAATGGCCGCGATGGAGGGAATCACAGTCGAGGAGCAGTTGGAGGACCTTGCGCTTACTGGCTATCTTCTTCAGAGGTCATTCCTGATGACCAGCAAAGAGGATGCGCTCGCAGCACTTGCGGATTGCGGCGTGTCTGCGAAGGATCTGCCGTTGCTGGAGAAGCTACTCGGAGACATTTATGGCGGAATTTCGAGGGCCTAACAAAATCGGCCGAGCGCACCGCCGCCCCGGTTCTCCGCTCGGCGCGGAGCGGCAATTCGGGTGCGCCCTTTTCAACCTGCTCGCCAGCGGCGATCCCTCGGGTTGGTCATGAGCCAGCATAGCGTCATGAGTTCATTCCACACACCACAAGAGAAGAAGCGATTGGCTTACGAGCGAGACCACTACGCGAAAGGTAAACACGACAAGGCTTTTCGGAAGGGCTGGCAGACAAAGAAGCGAAAGGCGAGTCGTTCCTTCCGTCATGCAGCCGACGCGTTGACGAAGGCCGCTTCTCTGGACGCGGAGTCCGACGCGAAGATTTCCACGATCAAGCAGAGGCCTTTAGGCAAGTGGCCTGTTCCCTCTTTGAGCGAGCGAATCGCACACAAGCGACGGCGACGCGTTCGGAGTGTCGGAGCCAAGAGAGCAAGACGCGCAGCAAGACAACGAAGGCGGTCGTATGCCGCGTGACCAGCGCGCTGCAGCGAACCGGCGCTATGCGATTCAGTTTATGAGTCACAGGTTTTACAACCTCATCGGCTTCGGCGGACGCGCGCTGCCGGCGCCGGTCGCTGAGCACATGAGCACAATCGCTAGCCCGCGAAAGAATCTCGAGGTCATTATGGTTCAGACTTACGGCCTTACGCACATCAATCTCGCCGTCCGGGACCTGGGACGCGCGCTGCGGTTCTACGAGCAGGTCTTCGGTCTGCGTGAGTACGAAAACGGGTCAGTCCTGAGTATTGACACAGATCTAATTTTTCACACGGTAAGGCCAGTCGGTCACGTGGCTCCATGTCCCCATCTCTAACCGGTCCGCGATCCATTTCCCCCTCATAGCGGTCACCTGCCGCCCGCGCCGCGGATTGCACGCACGCACCGGCGTATGCACCACCATAATTTCATAACACCCTTTATCGCAGCTTTGCAGCGCTTGCGCAGTTGTGTTTCGTCTTGATGGGCGGCGGGCTCATACAGCTCGGCAACCTGATTATCCGGCGTCAATGCTTGGGCTGCGGCTTTGCCATAAATTCCTCCCACACTTCGTCCCGCCTCGCTCGCCTGCTCATCGATTGCATCTGTCACCTCCTTGGTCACCTGCTTGGTCGCCTCCCGAAACTCGAAAATTCCCCGCCTCAGCCCTCGGCCCAGTTCAGGTAGCTTTCTGGATCCAAAAAGGATGAGAACCAGCAAAAGAATTAGGATTATCGCCCCGCCACCAAGATTAAATAGAGCCAGCATCACCACAATATCCGCGACGGCCTGCACGTTCGAAATCTACGCCAGCCGTTCGTGCCCGGCAACAGAGGAAGCAGTGCAATATTGCAAGGCGCTTGGTCGAGGCCGCAAAGGGGTCGGTCAAGAGTATCATGCTCTTTCATTTATCCTGGTGTTGGCAGTAGAGCAAAAACGTCCCGGTCCGCACTATTGACGCTTTCGTGAATGGGTCGCTCGGTGCTGTACCGCTTCATTGCGGTTGCCAACGGCTCGCCATTCCATCGCCTCCCGAACTCCGCGATTGCCTTCACTTCCCTGCCCGGCTAACACTGCCGCCACAAAGCACATTTGTCCCGGAGCCGGCTTCAACCATGAATGCGCGATCCTTGCAATGGTCCCTTACGGCCACGCTAATGTTGGTGGGCGGTTGCAACCGCAACAGCCAAACTCCCGGCCCGCCATCCTCATCGCCGGCGCCAGTCGCCGGCGCCGCCGAGCCGAAAAACAAAGGCGTCATCGGCCTCTCCGTGCTGACCCTGACTAATCCATTTTTCAAGCAAATCGCCGACAGCATGACCGACGAGGCCCGCCAACACGGATACAGCGTCAGCGTGGTGAGCGGCGAGTTCGACGTGGCCAAACAGCAAAATCAGGTGAAGGATTTCGTCGTTAAAAAAGTCGCGGCCATCGTCCTGACGCCGTGCGATTCCAAGTCCATCGGCCCGGCCATTCAGGAGGCCAACGACGCGGGCATCCCCGTGTTCACCGCCGACATTGCGTGCCTGGCTCCCGGCGCGAAGGTCGTGGCGCACATCGCCACCGACAATCTGGGCGGCGGCCGCGAGGCGGCCAAGGCCATGATCGAAGCGCTGGGTGAGGCGGGCGGCAAAATCGCCATTCTGCATCACAAGATGGTTGAGTCGTGCATCCTGCGCGTGGATGGGTTCAGGGAGGTCATCGAGCAACACAATGCCGGCCGCGCCGCGGGCAAAATCGAGATCGTGGCCGAACTCCCAGGCGGCGGCGTGAAAGACCAGGGTTACAAGGCCACCGAAGACCTCCTTCAGGCTCATCCCGATTTGGCTGGCATTTTTGCGATCAACGATCCTTCCGCGCTCGGCGCTCGCGCCGCCTTGGAAAAAGCGGCCAAGACCGGAATCCATATCGTTGGCTTCGACGGCCAGGCGGAAGGCCGGCAGGCCATCAAACAAGGGAAAATCTACGCCGACCCGATCCAATTCCCGGACCAGATCGGCGTTGAAACTGTCCGCGCCATCGTCAAACATTTCGCCGGCGAGCCGGTTCCGGCCACCGTGCTGATTCCCACCACGCTCTACCGCAGGGCCGACGCCGAGGCCGATCCGTCGCTCAAGTAGAGTCCGGCCCATGGCCGCCGCCGACACAACTTCCGCGGTCCCGCTGCTCGAAATGCGCGGCATTGAAAAATCTTTTCCGGGCGTGCAAGCGCTGCGGGGCGTCGATTTGGAATTGCGCGCGGGTGAAGTGTTGGCCCTGCTGGGCGAGAATGGCGCCGGCAAAAGCACCCTCATCAAAGTACTCGCCGGCGCGCACCGGCCAGACGCTGGAAGCATCCGCCTGCTGGGACGGGAGACGGTGATCCGCGATCCGGGCGACGCGCAACGTCTCGGCGTGGCCGTCATTTACCAGGAGTTCAACCTCATTCCCGCGCTCACGGCCCGGGAAAATATCTTCCTGGGGCGCGAACGGACGGCCGCAGGCTTTCTGCGCCGGCAGCAGGAATATCGCGACGCGCAAGCGTTGTTCCGGCGCATCGGTGTGGAAATCGATCCCGAAGCCCCCTGCCGCGAGCTGGCCGTCGCCGAACAACAGGTGGTCGAAATCGCCAAAGCGCTTTCCCTCCAGGCCCGGATTATTGTGATGGATGAGCCGACCGCCACGCTGACCCCGCCAGAAGTGCAGCGGCTCTTCGCCATCGTCCGCGACCTAAAGGCCCACGGCCTCGGGGTCATTTACATCAGCCACCGGCTCGAAGAAATCTTTTCCGTCGCCGACCGCGTGATGGTCTTGCGCGATGGACAACTGGTAGCCACGCGGGCAATCGGCCAGGTCACCCGCGCGGACTTGATCCAACTGATGGTCGGCCGGCCGCTGGATCAGGAATTTCCTGCACGCCGCGGCGTTATCGGCGCGGATCGGCTCGTCGCCAAAAACCTCTGCCGGGGACGCAAGGTCCGTGACGTTTCGTTTGCGATTCGCAGCGGTGAAGTCCTCGGCCTGACCGGCCTGATCGGCGCCGGCCGCACCGAAACCGCCCGGCTCCTATTCGGCGCGGACCGGCCAGACTCAGGCAGCCTCGAACTGGATGGCCGCCCGCTGCAACTCAAGAACCCGCGCGACGCCATGCGCGCGGGGATCGGCTTGTTGACCGAGGACCGCAAAGCGGAGGGACTGGTTTTGAACCGCTCCGCGCGCGAAAATTTCGGCCTGCCCAACGTCTTTCAGTTCGCCCGATGGGGGTTCGTACAGCCCCGGCGGGAGAGCAACGCTTTCGCCCGCTATGTGGAGAGTCTCGCCATCAAACTGCCGCGCGCGGAGCAACTCGCCAAATATCTCTCCGGCGGCAACCAGCAAAAAGTGGTCCTGTCGAAATGGCTGGCGCGGAACTGCCACGTGATCATCTTCGACGAGCCGACGCGCGGCATCGACGTCGGAGCGAAGTACGAGATTTACCTGCTCATCCGCCAACTGGCCGCGCAGGGCAAGGCCATCCTGATGATCAGCTCGGAATTGCCCGAAGTGCTCGGCCTGAGCGACCGCATCCTGGTGATGCGCGACGGCCGCCTCACCGGGGAAATTTTCGATGTCCCGAACGCCACCCAGCAACAAATCATGCAACTGGCGGTAAAATAATCTCCGTTCTGGGCTGATGAACCGCACGACGCTCTCTCGTTTCCTCTCCGACTACGGCATGTTGTTCGTCCTGCTGTTGCTTTGCGCCTGGTACAGTTTGGCGACCGTTGAGGAGCAGCACCCCACCGGCGCAATCGCCGGCCAAACATTGGCGGACCAGATCATCTCCCAATTCGGCCGATCCGCGCGGGTACTGGTCGTGACCCGTGACAGCAAAGAGGACGCCGTGTTCGCCGACCAGGCACGCGCGCGACTCAGCGCGGCCGGGTTGAACGTGGCTGGGGTGGTGAAGGGCCAGCCAGCCGACGCCCGCCGGGCCTTGGAGAAAATCGCGGCCGGCGGCGGGAAGCTCGACGCGATCGCCTGCACCCAGGCCACAGCCGCCTGGGAACTGTTCGACAACCTCGGCGGCAAGTTTCCGGCGCTGGCGGGCGCGAAGCTCGTCACGCCCCGCAGCTACAAGTGGCCGAACTTCCTTAAAGCCGACAACCTGCTCAATGTGGCTAATCAGATCGCGGTCATCGCCATCATTGCCGCCGGTATGACGATGGTCATTATCACTGGCGGCATCGACTTGTCGGTGGGGAGTCTCATCGCGTTGTCGGCGGTGGTCGCGACGCTGCTCATTCGCGGCCCGGGCGGCGGGGAACAGGCCTCCACCCTGGCGATGACGCTCGCTTGCCTGGCGGGAATCGTTTTGTGCGGATCGGTCGGCCTTTTTTCCGGTTTCATGGTCACGATGTTCGGCATCCCGTCCTTCATCGTCACTCTCGCCATGATGCTGGTCGCCAGCGGGCTGGCCTACCTCTGCGCCCGGGGACAATCGATCTATCAAGTGCCAGACGCTTTCATCTGGCTGGGGCGCGGCGCGCATTTGGGCATTCCGAACGCCGTGTGGCTGCTGGTTCTGCTCTACGCCGTGGCGCACATCCTAATGACCCGGACCGCGCTCGGTCGCTACATCTACGCCGTGGGCGGCAACGCGGAAGCGGCCCGGCTCTCCGGCGTCCCGGTCAAAGGCGTGCTGATCGTTGTCTATGCCGTTTGCGGCGCGCTCGCGGGGCTGGGCGGCATCGTGATGGCGTCCCAGCTCAAGAGCGGCGCCCCAACTTACGGCCAGATGTATGAACTCTACGTGATCGCGGCCGTCGTCGTGGGCGGCACCTCGCTCAGCGGCGGAGAAGGAAAAGTTCTTGGCACGCTCATTGGCGGGTTCATCATTGCCGTCATTCAAAACGGCATGAACCTCACGGGCGTGGAAAGCTACACGCAAAAGGTCGTGCTCGGCTTGGTCATCCTCGGCGCGGTGCTGCTGGACAACTTGAAGAAACGGGGCTGGAATTGGCTGCGGCGCGGATAGATTTCCTTTATGACCATCAATTGCCTCAAACTAAGGCCAAGTCTGCGTGCCGCCGTGCCGATCTTATGGCTGACTGCGGGCTTCGCCCGGGCTGCCGACCGCCCCGGCGCCTTATCTCCCGAGATCACCCAGAGCGATCAAAAAGCCAAGGTGGTGGACGACCGCGAAGGTGCGATAGCCAAAGCGACGACGAGCGATCTTAAAGCGGCTGAACGCGCCGCGAAGGATCGGACGCGCCCGGTCTTCCACCTGACCTCGCCTGCCAACTGGATCAACGATCCCAACGCCCCGATTTACTACCAAGGCCACTACCATCTGTTTTACCAGCATAATCCTTACGGTGATGATTGGGGCCACATGCATTGGGGCCATTGGCGTAGCCAGGACCTGGTTCATTGGGAGCAGTTGCCGATCGCGCTCTGGCCATCGCAGGCGCTGGGCGAGGAACATTGCTTCTCCGGTTGCGCCACGCTCGACTCCAATAGCCGGCCCGTGGTTTTCTACACCAGCATCGGCCACCGGGAGCCGCAGTGTTGGATCGCCACGCCCGAAGATGACCGATTGATCAAATGGAAAAAATTTCCGGCCAACCCTATCCTCACCCAAAATTCGCCCGGAATGAAGTATTACGATTTCCGCGACCCATTCGTTTTCCACCACCGAAATCGGACTTACATGGTGCACGGCGGCAACCTCAACCAAGCCAAAGGCGGCCAGGCTTGCGTCTCCTTGTACGAGGCTACGAGCGACGAGCTTACCAATTGGAAATTCAAGAGCATCCTATTCACGGATACGAATTCGGCCAACATCGAATGCCCGAATTTCTTCCCGCTCGGCGACAAGTTTGTGCTCATCACCTCGCCGCATCGCCGGTGTGATTACTTCGTCGGGGCGTTCGACGCGGAGGCCGCCAAGTTCATCGAGGAAAGTCGCGGCCTCGTCGATGGCACGGATGCTTTCTACGCTCCCAATGGGTTGGAGCAGCCGCGCGGCCGCCGACTCCTTTGGGGTTGGATTCGCGGCTTCAAGGGTGGCCGCGGCTGGAACGGCTGTATGAGCGTCCCGCGTCTGCTGTCTCTGCGCGATGGAATGCTGGTGCAGCAACCCGCGCCGGAATTGACCAAACTCCGCGCCGACCATCATCGCGAACATAACCTCCGGCTGGCCGGCACGTCGTACGTCGTGAGCAAGGCCCAGGGCGACTCACTCGAGATCGTCGCCGCATTCCTGCTGGGCGATGCCAAAAGCGCGGGCCTCAGACTCCGCCGCTCAACCGATGGCCAGCGCGCCCTGGAAATCAAATACGATGGCGTCACGCTCGACGTGGCTGGAACGCAACTGCCGCTGCTTCCCGCTGCTTCTGAAAAACGGCTCAAAGTGCAGGTGTTTCTGGACCGGTCGGTGCTGGAAGTGTTCGCCAATGATGGCCGGGCCTGCGTCACCCGCGTGGTCTATCCGGAGGAACAAGACCAGGGCATCGAACTCTTCGCCAATGGCGGACTGGCCCAGGTAGAATCTTTTGATGCCTGGCGGATGAAGACAATTTGGTGATCTGAGTTCCACTGCCGGACGCATCCCCCGTGGACGACGCCGCCCAGCTCCATCAGGAGCGCCATCTTTGTAGAACCCAAAACCAATGAACCTCAAGCCCCGTAGCGGGCGGCATATTCACCCAGCCTTCATCAACCGATCCGCGATCCATTTCAACCGCCTGGACATGTCGTGCCAAAGCCGCCGAGCGATTTGAACCTTGCCTCATTCCCCTTTCGATCCGTCTCTAGGTCCGCTTCGCCCGGCCCATGCCGCTTGCTCCCCTGCCTCACAACCCGTTTCGTCTCAATACCCACGACTGATCAGTTGTCGTTGTGGGCTGCTCACTCAATTAGTTTGGTTTCCCTGGTCTGCTTCGCGATTTAGCCAATCTCTACTTTGCCTCCTTCCGTTCGCCGTTAGTCTTGCCACCAGCTTTGTCAAATTCTTCAAAACTAACTTTGATTGGAACTTTGGCAAAACTCTTCCGAAACACCTTGCCGCCGGACTCGTATCGGATTCGGACCTCCGTGGGGCTCAACCAGACCACATCTACTTTTGGCTGCCCACCAAGACAAAGGAAGCTGTCGATGCTGGCGCGCTTTGGGAAACGCTTGGAATTCTTAAGTATCGCCACTTGGCGATTAAAGCCCGTCGTCGCACCACAGTCGCGCTCGAACACAACCACCTTTAGCGACCCGTCAGGCGACCCGACGGTCTGTAGAAGCTCGTTTTCACACAACGAAGAACCGCACCCCGAGAGCATACCCCACGCGAACAAAATAGATCCATACCCGACCATCTTCTTCTGCAAGAGCTTCATTGGAGATTTCATGTAGTTTAATCCATTCCGCGAAACCGTGTCGGTCGTCACTATCGACCCTTTTGTGAATTGGGCACAAGCTATTGCACCGCTCCGTTCCGCTTGTCAAGGGACGGAGCGAACCGCGCTTCGGCGCCGCCTGACGGACCGGTTGATTCAGCCGGCACGGGAGATGTAGTATCGAGCCTCTGTTCGCCGTTTGCTCCTGTTCAACCTCCCGAGCAGCCTGGATTCCGAAATTTTCGCCTCCCTCTTCCGTGCGAAATGGTGCCAGCGCGCAGCGCCGGCGTGAGGGCGCCACCGGAGCACGACAGTTTTTGCAGGTTGCCTCTGGTGCCGCCGGCGCGCAACATAACCGCAATTCGTCCCCGGAAGAAGTGGCTTATGCCGGATAAAAGCGTCGCCGAACAACCCGCCGGCTTTGGCGGTCCGGCCGCGTCACTTCAAATCGCTTCGCCCTCCTCGTTGAGCGCGAGCCAATGGCTGGTTTTGTTGGCCGCGTTCCTGGGCTGGATGTTCGATGGCCTGGAAATGGGCATCTTCCCATTGGTGGCCCGGCCCGCGTTGCAGGAGATGCAAGCCGCCGCAAACCTGCTCGATGAGCAGTTCGTTCAACTCTGGATGGGCCGCATTACCGCGCTGTTCCTGCTCGGCGCCGCAACCGGTGGGCTGCTGTTTGGCTGGTTGGGCGATCGGCTCGGCCGGGTGCGGGCGATGACGCTCAGCATCCTGGCCTATTCGCTGTTCACCGGGCTGGCTTACTTTGCGCAACAACCGTGGCACCTCGGCCTGTTGCGCTTCATCGCCGCGCTCGGTATGGGCGGCGAATGGTCGCTGGGCGTGGCCCTGGTGATGGAATGCTGGCCGGCGAATAAACGCCCCTTGATGGCTGGTGTCATCGGCGCGGCGGCGAACCTCGGTTACGCGCTCATCGCGGTGATCGGACTGCGCTTTGACATCACGCGCGGCTCCTGGCGGTGGGTCATGCTGGTCGGGGCGGCGCCGGCAGTGCTGACCTTGTTGATCACGCTCTTCGTGCCCGAATCGGAGCGGTGGAAGGCAGCGGTGAAAAACGGCCCATCGCGACCGGTGCGGGAGATTTTTTCGCCCGCCCTATTCAAGACCACCTTGCTGGCCATCGCCTTCGCCTCGGTGGCGTTGATCGTGACCTGGGGCATCGTTCAATGGATCCCCCTTTGGGGCGACCAGATGACCCACGGCCAGCGGCCCAAAGTCAAAGCCTGGATTCAACTGGTCTCTTCGATCGGCGCGATCCTGGGCTGTTTGATTGCGCCGCTGCTGGGTGGGAAGTTCGGGCGGCGGCCGGTCTATTTTGGTTTGTGCCTGGGTTCGCTGTTGGCGTGCAACGTTCTGTTTCGCGGCTTCGCTGAATACAGCGGCGCGTTCCTGATGATGGTTGGGCTGGTCGGCTTTTGCTCGGCCTCCTTTTACGGCTGGCTGCCCCAATATTTGCCCGAACTTTTCCCCACCCGCGTGCGCGCCACCGGACAAGGCCTGGCCTTCAATTTCGGCCGCATTCTCGCCGCGCTCGGCGCTTGGAAGATGGGCGCGCTCATGGCCTACTTTGACAAAAGTTATTCCAAGGCCGGCGCCACGATCGTGCTGGTTTACCTGCTCGGCATGGTGCTCATCTGGCTCGCCCCGGAGACAAAGGGACGGCCACTGCCGGATTAGTTTTTTCGGCCGTTTCGTTACGTGCGACGATGGACGACCAAAACCGACGCGGCTCTTCCGCGCGAGCAAGACGCCATTCGATTCGGGGAGCGCGACCGTCCCGGTCGCCCCATTCGGCGTCCCGCCGAATGTTTCGGCCAAGGGCGCGGACTCTCAACTCCAGCGTAAATACCACGACTACGAAGGCCTTTGGCCGGAGGCCAAAGGCAGCGGGCGAGACGCCCGCGCTCCCCAGAACGCCACGCCGAGGCGCGGACGAAATCTGAGATGCACCCACCCGCCGGCCGCGCTCGGTTTTTCCCTCGCTCAGCAATCGAGGGAGCGCCTATGCTGGCCGCATGATCCCATCGCGGACTTGGCTGACGGCGGCTCTCCTTGGAGCGGGACTGGCGTGGGTTTCGCCGAGCGCGCCCGCGCAGACCGCGCTCGCGTCACGGAGCTTGGGCAACCGCCTGACTTATCTCGACGAGGATGATCCGTTTTATGTGCACCGGGGTTTCCCCAAGCTCACCACGCCACAGTGGGTCGGCGAACCCGGCGTCGAAGCCGTCGTGATCCTGGCCATCGACGACATGCGGGAAACGCCCCGCTACGAGGCTGTCCTGCGGCCGATCCTCGAGCGGTTGAAACAAATCGATGGCCGCGCGCCGGTCAGCATCTTTTGCAACCGGCTCGATCCGGCCAACCCGCAATTGCAGTCCTGGCTCAAGGAAGGCGTGTCGCTGGAAGTTCATACGCTCACCCATCCCTGTCCGCTGCTCGCGCGAAGCGATTTCACCGCGGCGGCCACCAATTACCACGATTGCGTCGATCTGCTCAACCAGGTCTCCGGCAACCGGCCAGTCGCCTTCCGCATGCCGTGTTGCGATTCCATGAACAGCCCCAGTCCGCGCTTTTACGCGGAGATCTTCAACCGCGCCAGCCGCGGCGGAAAGTTTCTGAGCATCGACTCCTCGGTCATGAACATCATCACGCCGCGCGACCAGACATTGCCGCGCGAACTGGTCCTCGACCCGGATGGCCGCGAGAAATTTCGCAAGTACCTGCCCGCCGCCACCAACCAGGTCACCAAGGTGACCATGGGTTCGTTCGTCACCACCATCGAGGACTACCCGTATCCGTACGTGATCGGCAAGCTCTGCTGGGAATTTCCGTGCGGACTGCCCAGCGATTGGGAGGCGCAGAACCTCCACACCAACAACAACCCCCTGACCGTTGCCGACTGGAAGGCCGCGCTGGATGTCACCGTGCTCAAGCAAGGCACCCTCACGTTCATCTTTCACCCGCACGGCTGGATCAAACCCGAGCAGATGGTTGAGTTCATTGGTTACGCCGCGCAAAAATACGGCCGGAAGGTGAAATTTCTGAATTTCCGCGAAGCCCAGGAGCGTCTCGACAACAATCTGCTTGCCGGCCAGCCGCTCCGCCGCCCCGATGGCCAGGACAACGGGGTCCGCCTCATCGATCTGAACAACGACGGTTACATGGATGTGGTGATCAGCAACGCCCAGATGCGGAAGACCCGCCTCTGGGATCCGCAGCAGAAGACCTGGAGCGAGACGCCGTTCCCGGGTCAACTCCCCGGCGTGCAGTTCGGCGTCATGCAGGCGAATGGGAGCGCGACGGCGCTGCAAGTCGGCGAGACCGCCGGTGCCTGGCATTTCGACGACCGCGCCTGGGTGGAAGACAAATCAGCGCTGGCCGGCTTCGAGCATGAGGGCAAGCCGGTCGTCACCGTTCGCAACGGTCGCGACCGCGGCGTGCGCTTCCGGGATGTCGATAATGATGGCCGTTGCGAATTGATCGTCGGCAACGAAACCCAAAACGCCGTCTTCACCTGGTCACCAGAGGAAAAGTCCTGGCAAAAGCTCGATTACGCGCTGCCGCCCGGCACGTCGATCGTCGATGCCGAGGGAAACGACAACGGACTGCGTTTCGTCGATCTTAATGAGGATGGGTACGACGACGTGATTTTCTCCAACGCGGAGTCGTACTCGCTCCACATTTACCGTCCGAAGCGCGAATCCATCTTGTTTCTGCCCTGGGGCTGGGCTGATGAAGTGATCTCCGCCAAACGCGGCGCGGCGAACCTCATTCCGATGATTGTTCGCGGCGGTACGAACCGAAATAACGGCGTCTGGTTTCATTCCCGGCAAATGTGGGTGCAGAACGAGGACACCGCCACCCTGCCCGACGTCGTTGACCGGCGCGCGTTCAAGCCATTGCTGGCCGCCGACCAGCCGGCGCCGAAATCGCCTGAGGAATCGCTGGCGGCGATGCAAGTGCGGCCGGGATTTAAAGTCGGAATCGTCGCCAGCGAGCCGCTGGTGATGGACCCGATCGCTTTTGAGTGGGGCGCCGATGGCAAGCTTTGGGTCGTGGAAATGGCTGACTATCCGCGCGGCCTCGACGGCCAGGGCAAGCCGGGCGGGCGCGTCCGCTTCCTCGAAGACGTGGATGGCGATGGCCGCTACGATAAATCGACGGTCTTTCTGGACGGCCTGAATTTTCCCACCGGGGTCATGCCGTGGCGCAAAGGGGTCATCGTCAGTGCCGCGCCGGAGATTTTTTACGCGGAAGATACCGACGGCGATGGCAAGGCCGATCGGCGCGAAACGTTGTTCACTGGCTTCCATGAGGGCAATCAACAGCATCGGGTGAACGGGTTCGAATACGGCCTGGACAACTGGCTCTATGGCGCCAACGGTGACAGCGGGGGCGAAGTCCGGGCGGGGCGCGCGCCCCGCTCCGCGGTCGCGCCGGACAAAAGCCCCAAATTCCCCGTGCGCCTCAACGGCCACGATTTCCGATTTCGTCCCGACGAAGGTTGGTTCGAGGCCGTGGCGGGCCAAACGCAATATGGCCGGCACCGCGACGATTGGGGCAACTGGTTTGGCAACAACAACCCCACCTGGCTCTGGCATTTTTACCTCCCGGAACATTACCTGGCGCGTAATCCGTACCTGGCCGTAAAAACCACCAAGCGGATGCTCGCCAACTATCCAGATTCGGGCCGGGCCTTTCCCAGCAGCCGCCTGCAAGCCCGCTTCAACGATCCCGCGGCCGCCAATCACGTCACTTCCGGCAACAGCTCCACCCCGTATCGCGATGAGCTGTTCGGACCGGAGTTCCGCACCACCGTTTTCGTCAGCGAGCCGGTGCACAATCTCGTCCATCGCGAGGTGCTCGAGGCGGACGGCGCGACGTTTACCAGCCACCGCGCACCGGGCGAATCCGAGAGTGAATTTCTTCGTTCGAACGACAATTGGTTTCGCCCCACGATGCTCAAGACCGGTCCCGACGGCGCGCTCTACATCGCCGACATGTACCGGCTCGTTATCGAACATCCTGAATGGATCCCCATCAGCATGCAGAAGCGCCTTGACCTGCGCGCCGGTTCTGACAAAGGCCGCATTTATCGCGTCTATCCCGAGGGGGCGACGCTGCGCAAAATTCCGCGCCTGGATCAACTCGACGTTCGCGGACTGGTCGCCGCGCTTGAGAGCCCGAACGGCTGGCAGCGCGACACCGCCCAACGGCTGCTCGTCCATTGGGCGGACAAATCCGCCGTACCGCTCCTGGCGAAATTGATGGCGGCGAGCGCCCATCCCAAGACGCGCCTGCAAGCCCTGTGCACGCTCGACGGCCTCGACGCGATTGCGCCCAAGGTGGTGAGCATGGCCCTCAAGGATGCGCATCCCGCCATCCGCGAGCATGGGGTCCGCGTCGGCGAAAAGCTGGCCGCTGAATCCTTCAGGAAACTCGGGCCGGGCGTCGCCGAAGTGGCGCCGCCGCTGCGGGGCGCGAAACCGCTCGAGGTCCGGGAAATGCTCGAAACCTTGCTCCAACTAGTGGGCGATCCCGACTTGCGGGTTCGCTACCAACTGGCCTTCAGCGTGGGCGAGTGGCATCACCCCGTCGCCGCTCGCTTGCTGGCCCGGCTGGCGTTGGCGGATGCTGAAAATCCCGAGATGCAAACCGCTATCCTGAGTTCGGCACCGGAATACGTCGCCGAAATGATCCGGTCTATTCTCATTTCACGGGCGAACGGAGAGCCGCCAGCCAAACTATTGGAGGAACTATTCGGCCTGACCGCCGCGCAGGGCCGTGAGAACGCGTCTGCCGCGGCACTGGCCCACGTCGCCAAACCGGTTGACGGCAGATTTCGTCCCTGGCAATTCCGCGCCCTGGCCGGCTTTCTCGATGGCCTCGGCCGCAACAATGTTTCCTGGGAACATTTTCAGACCAGCGGCGGCGGGGAAGTCAAAGCTTTGAAATTCGATGGGCTTTTCGCGGCGGCCCGAAATGACGCTATGAATCCGCAAGCGCCGGAGGCCGTTCGGCTCGCGGCCGTCCGGCTGCTGGGCCGCCGGGCGGGCGAAGAGACCGCCGACCTCGACCGGCTGGCGGAGTTGCTCCGGCCGCAGGTCCCGAGCGCGTTGCAAGGCGCCGCGCTGGCGGGACTCAAACGCAGCCACGGCAGTCACGCGGCCGAAGTGGCCTTGGCAGGCTGGCGAGGCCTTGGGCCGTCGCTCCGAACCGAGATCATCAATCTGATTTTGAGCCGGACTGAGTGGGTGCCGAGCCTGCTGGCCGCGCTCGAGAGCGGAAGCATTCCTCCGGGAGAAATCGGCCCGGCCCATCAGCAAAAGTTGATCACTCACGCGGAACCTTCCGTTCGCGAACGGGCAGTGAAGTTATTCTCCGCCACGCGCGCCGACCGCCAGGAATTGCTCAAGGAATACGAGGCAGTCGCCCGGCTGGCCGGCGATCCGGCCAAAGGCATCGCCCTCTATCGGCAGAACTGCGCCGCCTGTCACCGTCTCAAAGGGGAGGGGACCGAGATCGGTCCGGATTTGGCGGGTCTGGCGGACAAACCGGTCGCGACGCTGCTGGTCGCCATTCTCGATCCCAATCAGGCCGTCGAGGCGCGCTACATCAATTACAACGCCGTGACCAAGTCCGGCCGCGAACTTAGCGGCATCATCAGCGCCGAAACCCCGAACAGCATTACGCTCCGCGCCGTCGGCGGCGCCGAGGAAGTGATCCTCCGAAACGAGTTGGCGGAGTTGAAAAGTTCGGGACTGTCGTTGATGCCGGAGGGATTTGAAAAGGCGTTCCAGCCGCAGGACCTCGCCGATTTGATCGCCGCAATTCGCGCGCGCTAAACTTCGCCGCGGCGGATCACTCCGCCTTTGCGCTCCGCTTGGCTGGTTTGTCCTTGCGCACGACCACCAGCGAGTTGCCGTCCGGCCGCTCGTGTCCTTCGGAGGGACTGTTCACGACCTGCCCATAGACCCAGCACGTGGCCGAGCCGCCGCCGTCGAGATTGAGGGCCTCGTCGCAACCGAGCTTGGCCATGTAGCCGGCCAGCTCCGGAAACGTCATCCCCACCGACAAATTTCTTTGCCGGCCGTCCACCTCCACCAGGAAAAAGTAATCGCTGTTCCAGCCGATGGCGGTGCGCGGATGGCGCATTTGCATATTGTGCCATTCCATCGGCTTGCCGTTGCGCACCAGCGCCGGGCCGCCGCCGATGGCCGTATTCGCGCCGCCCAAATCCGGAATCGTCGCGGTCGAAATGTCCAGGACCGCTCCCGCTTCCACTTTCTGCAACCGCGCCACAAGCTGCGGGCCGAGCGACAAGACCACGATATCGTTGGTCAACGGCGTATCGCCGGCTTCCAGCACTTCGCGCACCCGCCCGTGGTAGGTCTTGCCCGCGCGCAACGGCAGCCATTCGTCATCGCCGTCCCGTTCCAGGATCAATTCTCGTCCGCCGGAAGTATGCGTGGAGGCGCCCAGCGCGGATGAATAGAGCACGGCGCCATCCTTGGTCCGTTCCTCATTCAATCCGAACGGCGTTTCCCCGCCATCGGGCCAGATGATCTTGAACTGGGAAAGCACATTGGTCATGTGCGGATTGCCGGCGGCGTCGATCCAGAAACAGGACCGCTCGCAGGGACCGCTGACCAGTTCGCCCTGGAGAATCTGCAATCCCGTGGGATCGCCCTGGTAGGGAGTCCGCTCGTTGCGGAAAAAATCGCCATTGATCGCCGCGATGGGACGGCCCAACTCCGGGGGCAGGGCCTTGATCTGCTCGCTAACGGTGCTCATCCCGAAGGCGGTGCCCTTGGCCAGGGTCGTGTGGAGTTCAAAGTCCGGGTTGCCGCGCTCAATTTGGACAATGTGGATGGACCACGGCACCTCCTCGACGCGATCATTGCGATAAGAAAAACCGCGCGAGAGCCTGGGACGCGCCGCCTGCTCGGCGCCTTCAACAATCGCCGCCGTGAGGACCGACAGGCCAACCAACAAGCCAACCAGCCGGCGGGACCAGGAACACCCTCCTGTTAATCGAGCAACTCTGAGACTTGTTTCCATGCGCGCGAGTTCTGCGATTGACGTTCAATTATCTTGAGCCTTGCGAGAAATATTCGCACAGCCCGGCAACTTTGCAAGGGCTGCGACACAAATCCTGACGCTGCGCCCGCATAATTTGTTCAGCCCTTTCCGCTCGGCGAGGCTGGCAGCCGGCCTTTGTTTGGCTCCGTGCGCCCCATTGAGCGGACAAGACAAGAACACGCCCGCGGTGAAAAAGTTGCAAAACTTTTTCCGGCCCGGCGGATCGCTTAGTGCCCCGCCGGTCTTTCCTTCCGCAACACGACGAGCGCATTGGCCATCGCCCGTTCGTGTCCGTCACACGGGCTGTTCATCACCCGCCCGCTCACCCAAAGCGTGGCGGAGCCGCCACCGTCCAGGCCTATGGCCTCTTCGCAACCGAGTTTGACAAAATAATCCGCCAACTCCGCCAAGGTCATGCCGATGGAAAGACCCGGTTGCCGGCCATCCACCTCGACCAGGAAAAAGTGGGTCTTGTTCCAGCCGAAGGCCGAGCGGGGATGGCGCTCGTACCTGGAACGCTGGTCGTACGAAGCCTGGCTCACGCCCGGCGGCGGCCTGCGCGCCGCCACCGATTTGCCGTCGCGGACCAAAGCCGGCCCACCGCCGATGGCGGCGCGCGCGCCTTTCAGGTCGGGCGCGGTGGCGGTCGAAATCTTCAATACCGCTCCGGGTTCCACCAGCGGGACGTTCGCCAGGCGTGCCGGATCAAGCGAGAGCACCATGATGTCCTGGCTCATCGGCGTGTTGCCCGTCTCGCGCACCTCGCGCACGCGCGCCGAATACATTTCCCCCGCCCGCAGCGGCAGCCAGGGTCCGTTGGTGTCGTGCTCCAGAACCAGTTCGCGCCCGCCAACCGAAAAAGTGGACGTCCCAATCGTCGGCGTGAAGAGCACGGCCGCGAAACCCCGCCGCTCTTCGTTCAGACCGAGGCTGGTCACCTCGCCATTGGGCCAGGTGACGCTGAGCTGGGAGAGCACATTGGTCATGTGCGGATTGCCCTGCGCGTCGATCCAGACGCACGCTTCCCTCCCCGGCGCGCTGACCAATTCGCCCTCGCGGATTTGCAGCCCGCGCGGGTCGCCATTGTACGGCGTTCGTTCATAGCGGAACATGTCGCCATTGATCGCGGCAAGCGGACGGCCCAGTTCCGCGGGCATGGACTTGACTTGCTCGGACAAGACACTGAGGCCGTGGATAGTGCCATTCGCCAGGGTGGTGTGCAGCTCCAACTCCGCATTCGTGCGACTTATCTTCACGATGTGGATCGACCACGGACCATCTGAAACGCGATCGTTTTCGTACGTCACCCCCTTGCCCACCTGCATCGCCGCGGCCAATGAACCGCTTGCGGCAACTATCGCGGCCAGAGTCAAACAACATACCGCTCTTCGCCAGGCTTGCGCACCGCCGGCAACCGGCCGCTCGCGCGAAAGCCAAGCACGGCCGGTAGGCTCGGAACTCCGGCCATCGAGGCGAGGTGGACGGCGTCGCCATGCGAAACGAGTAATCATGTTCCAACTTTGTAGCCCAAAAAGGCGTTTTTGGCAATCGCGCAAGTGCATTTTTGAATAATTGTCCGCGGTGGACTGTCTTTTTGACGTGTGGAACCGGGAAAAAGTTTCAGCCGTATTGTCGCGCCGCAGAAGTTTTGTTGCGGCCTGATCGATGTTTTGCTGGACTTGACGCCATGAAGACGCTGCTGGCCTTCCTGCTCTGGTGCATTCTACTGGTCCTCTGCTGGCCGGTCGCGATTCTGGCGCTCGTCCTATTTCCGTTCGTCTGGTTGGTCCTGTGGCCTTTCCGCCTGGCCGGCTGGGCCATCGGCGCCTTCTTCTCGTTAATCAAAGCGATCCTCTTCCTGCCCGCGCGACTGCTGGGCGTCCGCCGCTCCTCCTGACAGCGTGTCCGGACAATGGGTGGCACAGGCGACTCACCCGTGCCGGGCGGCGACTCGCCGGCCGGAAGACCGATGCCGCAGCTCCGTAGGAGCGACCTCTTTGTAGTAGGCGCATCCCCCAGCCAAAAGCCCCGTCGGGGCGGCATCTTCAGCTTCGATGCCGCTCCTACGGAGCTTTGATTTTTTGCCGTTCGCTAGCTATAAATACGCCGCCCTGATGGGGCTGGGAAACGCCACGCTCGCCTTGAATTCAATGGCTGCAGGCCGTTGGCCTAGGCCACCCAAAAACGAATTCTCGGACTCGCTCTGAGGCTGCCGCGATTGGCTATGCCGCTTTCGACTTAAGCCTTGGCATCGCTAATGCTCGGATCAAGCGCCCGAAATGGTTTCTCGACCCGGGCAGGGCGGCCAGGGCACAATACCTTCGCCAAGTGAAAATACACTGGAACCTTGCTCGTTGACCAAACCATAAAGGCATTCGCAGGACAATTATGAACATGGGAAAAACCGCCGTCACCTCGACTTTGATCCTCCTCTTGGCGCCGGCCGCCTGGGCCGAGGACATTTTCTTCCATCTCCCGATTGCTTCGCTGACTTTTTCCGAGGGCGCTCTGCCCGCGCGCTCGGATTCATCCAATTTCCGTCGCTGGCAAACTTTGCCGGCGCTTCAGCCCTACGCGGTCCTGGACGGCGAAGGTGAAGTCTATATTGGCGGCGAAGGTCTTCAGCCGTGGTCTCCGCCCGGCAGGCTCTACGAGAATACCACCATTGCGATTCGGGCGGCGGCGGGAAAAGACGTGTCCGGCCGCCTGTTCGTCCCTAAATCGGATCTCATTGGCATGGCGCCGCTCAAATTCACGGTCGCCGCTGCGAAAGCGAACACGGAGTCCCGCGTGGAATTTTTCAAGGCCAAAGGAAGTCATTACCGGCGGCTCCTGGAACGCAACATTCCTGGCGCCGCCTGGTTTCGCCATCAGGAACGGGAGGCGATCAAAGCCCGCGGCGACAAGCCGGTAGATCGGCCGGACAATCCCAATCGTTTCAATCGTCCCCGGATGCTCGAGCCGGAGACGACCTATGAAATGTTCAGCGGCGGCCGCGCCGTCAGCGAGAACCTTCAATTGGATCGCCTTTTGGGGCCGGCCACCCCGGGCGCGAGCACCGTGGAGATCACCAACCTTGCCGGCATCGCCGTTCAGGAAATGGATTGGAAGCCCCTGATCAAGGACCTCAAGCCCCAGCCCGATCCGTTGGCGGCCTACGTCCCATTCGATCAACACGCCCTTTTCTTTCCAACGTTTTCAGCGATGACCGCCACGATCGACGAGGCCGATGCCGATGGAACGCCCCTGCTGCAACTGCTGGAGCCGCGCGCGGAAGATGCGAACTCGCGCGGCCGTTACCAGAAACAGCTCTGCCTCGAGCTGAACGAAATCTCGCGTCTGCTCGGCCCGCAAGTCATCGGCAGCGTCGCCTTCACCGGCTCGGATCCGTATCTGCGCACGGGGACCGATATCGGGGTCCTTTTTGAAACGAAGTCACCCGCGGTGCTGAAAGCCTTCATCGCGGCCCGGCAAACCGCGGTCCAACAGACCAACTCCGCCGTCAAAGCCGTCAGCGGCGATATCTCCGGCGTGGCGTACGTGGGCGTGGTTTCGCCGGACCGGTCCGTTTGTTCGTACGTGGCGGCTTTGGACCAGGTCGTGTTGGTCAGCAACTCGCTTTATCAGTTGGGCAGTTTAGTGAGCGTGGCCAAAGGCAAAAAGCCCGCCCTCGCTTCGCAGGACGAATACATTTTCTTCCGCGACCGCTACGCTCGAAGCGAAAAGGAGGATGCCGCATTCCTGGTCCTGACCGATGCGACCATCCGCCGCTGGTGCGGGCCGCAATGGCGCATCGCCAACTCGCGCCGCACCCGAGTAGCCGCAGCCCTCGCCGAATTGCAAGCCGAACATTTGGATGGATTGGTCGGCGGCAAAGCCAAGCCCGGCCCCATCCAGACGGACCTGGCCCCGCCTGAAGCCGGTGATGTCCAACTCACGAGCAGCGGCGTGCTTGCTTCGATTTACGGGACGCTGGATTTTCTGACGCCGATTGCCGAAATCCCCTTGACCAAGGTCACCTCCGCCGAAGCCGACGCCTACAATCGCTGGCGCAACGGATATCAGCAGAACTGGCGTCAGTACTTTGATCCGGTCGCGATACGCTTCTCGATGGGCCCGCGGCGGTTGAGCGCCGAAGTCACCGTGATGCCGCTGATCGCCGGCACCGATTACCGCCGGTACATCACCTTGACCAGCGGTTCCCGCATCACGCCGGAGTCGGGCGATCCGCATTCCGAAGCGCTGATGCACCTGGTGATGTCAATCAACACCCAATCCGAGCAGATCAAAGACGCCGGAAACATTCTTGGCTCGGTGAATCCCTCGCTCAAAGCCAATCCGTTAGGCTGGCTTGGGCAATCGGCCGCCATTTACGCCGACCAGGATCCGTTTTGGGAAAAACTCGGCCAAGCGGCTAAAGGCGAAGAATTCCTGGAAAAGAATTATTCCGACCTTCCAGTGGCGCTCCAGTGCGAAGTGAAGAATCCGCTGGGTCTGGCGACCTTTCTGGCGGCGCTGCGGGCGTTTGTTGAACAGACCGCGCCGAACATGACGGTTTGGCAGAATTCCGACTACAACGGTCAAGCCTATGTGAAAGTTAGTTCCGCCCAGACCGGCGATCCGATCGGACTGCCGAAGCTGGCGGTTTTCTACGCGGCGACTCCACGGTCCCTCGTGCTGACGCTGAGCGAGTCGTTGCTCAAACGCGCCCTGGACCGTCAGTCCGCCCGCGACGCGGCCAGGACAGGTGGCAAGCCCGCCCCCCTTCCGACCAAGCCGTGGCTCGGCACCAACCTCTGTCTGCAAGTGGAAACGCAATTCCTTGGGGCCGTCCAGGCGCTCTCCCGTGACAGTTACGAGTCCGCTCAACAACTGCTTGCCTGGAACAACCTGCCCATCCTCAACGAGTGGAAGCGCCTTTACCCGTCCCAAGACCCAGTCAAGTTGCACGAACAATTCTGGCACACGAAACTGATCTGCCCGAGCGGCGGCGCCTACGTCTGGAACGAAAAGTGGCAGACGATGGAATCGACCGCCTATGGTCACCCGGGGGAGCCGAAAGCCGGTCCGGGAAAAATCCTGCCGTTAGCCAAAGTCACCGGCGCCAACTTTGGGTTGACCTTCGAAAATCAAGGGCTGTCCGCCAAAGCGGTCCTGGACCGCGCCGCGACCAAGCCCTAACTATAGGTCCGCGTGAAGAGCGCGGAGTCCGGCGAACTGGACTTGCGCGGAGTCTATCGCGAAGTCAAGCCGCCCGCCCGGCTGGTCTATACCTGGAACTGGTAAGGCAATCCGCAAGTGGAGTTCGGCGAGACGCTCGTCACGGTGGACTTCCTCGACCGGAACGGTTTCACCGAAGTGCAAATTACCCACGACCGCTTCCCGAATGCGGAGGTGCGCGACCGCCACGACCACGGCTGGAACGGCTGCCTCGACAAATTGGAGAAACTCGCGGCGGTCCGCTGAGCCGAACGGAAGGCGCGCTTGGGACCGGGTACTTCGTAAACCGTTGAACGCCCTCGGGCGGGCGAGGTTCCTGACGAGCCCCAACTTCAAAGCCCCGACGGGGCGAAAGAGACCAAGCCCAGGGCGAAGCGAATCCCGCCGCTGCGGGAAAGCGCCGCCCTGGGTAAAGCTTCGCGTTTTGTGGACGCTCGCCTCACTCCTCCGACACTTCATTTTCAGCCGGCACCTCGTCCCGTAACGGCACGCGCGCGGGGTTGCCGATAAGGTTCATGGTCTCCTGCCGAATGTGATTATCGCCCAGCGCGACGCGCATCACTTTGAAGAATACATCGGTGTTGTCCATCACGCCGGTGAAGAGCACCGAGCCGCGCCCGGCGGCCGAAAGCACGATGTCCGAGGCGGTGTGCGTGGCGATCGCATCCGAGATCTGGCCGGTGACGAAGAAGTTTCCGGCCGTGTCGCGCTGGAGCGGGTTTTGCGGGTAGCCCGGCAGCGGTGGCGTGGTGGCAATGCCATGAGAGGCGTTCTGGATCGGCAATGGATTGGTGATCCAATCTTCATAGCGGTCCGCGTTGCAGGCGTAACCGACCAACATGCGGAAATCGATGTCCGTGGTGACCGGATAACCGTCGGCGGCAATCGTATAATGCGGGAAGCCAGCCGATTCGAGCGTGCCGACGACGCCGTTGCGCAGTTGGTTGGTCCCGCCGCCAGAGGCCGCCCGCGCCACCAGTTGCGCGTGGGTGACTTTCGACGCGCCGATGATGTTCGCTCCACCGCATTCGTGATCGGCGGTGACGATCACCAGCGTGTCCCAGTGCGTGAGCGCATATTGGCGGCAACGTTCGATGGCCCGGTCGAATTCGATCGTGTCTAGGATCCAGCGCTCCGAATCCATCAAGTGCTCCTGCTTGTCGATCGAACCGCCCTCAATCATCACGAAAAACCCGTTGGTGTTCTGACTCAGCACTTGCAGCGCCTTGTCGGTCATCTCATCCAGCATCGGCTGGTCGGGGAAGCCGAAGTCGTCCACCACACCGTGGGCGCCGGGATTGCGGCGCTTGTCGATCTTGTCCTTGGCGACATTCATGTTCGAGAGGTTGAACAAACCGAGCAGCTTCTGCGTGTCGGACGGAATCGCGTTGAGCGACGCCGTGTCGGTTACATAGTTGAACCCGGCGGCGATGAAGTCGTTGAGTAAATCGCGGCCCGGATCGATGGCGCCTGCAGGCACGCCCCAGGCGGCCACGACATCCTCGGGCAGCACGTAGTCGGTGGCCGCAGTGCGGCCGGAGCCGGGCGTGGTGTTGGGCAGGAACCATTTGCGACCGCCGCCCATGAGCACCGTCAGCCCGGTTGCATCCGACTCGTCCAAATATTCGTCGCAGATGCCTGTGCCGTTAGTGCGGGCCTGGGTATGAGACCCAAAGGCGGCCGGCGTGGAATCAAATATGTCGGTCGTGGTGACCAGGCCCAGCGAGCGGCCCTGGGTGCGATGGAGGTATTCGCCGATCGATTCGACGCGGGGATTGTCGAAGTTGTCCAACGTATCGTCCGGAAACACGCCGTGCTGATTGTTATTGGCCTTGTTCCCGGTCGCATAACACGAGGCGCCCGGCGATGAGTCGGTCACAATCGAATTGAGCGAGTGCGTCGTGACCACGCCCGTGAACGGAAAAGTGTCCATCGACAGGGCGGCGTTGGCCTTGCCGAGGGTCACGCCCTGCAACATGATGCGCGCGGCGGTGCGTTGCGCCAACCCCATGCCATCGCCAATCAGAAAGATAATCTGTTTGGCGGCCAGGCCCGTCGGCCTAAGCGGTATCACCTCAAAATTGCCTTGCGCGGTGACGGCTGCGTTGTCGCTTTGCACCGCCGTGACGCTGAGGATGTGCACCCCGGGGCTGGTGGTCGAAAAGGCGCGAAGCGAGGCGATGACGGTGTTTGCCGGCTTGCCGGAAACAGTCGCCGCCGCCGCCGACACCGTCCCTGGAATGGCGGCGCCGTCCACGAGGAACTGCGCGCTGCTGATGGTCTGGCCGGCATCCGGCGAGATGGTGGCCTGCAGATCAAAGCGCTGGCCGGGAAGGAACCGGGCAATGATCGGCGGGTTAGGATCGTTGTGGCTGAACAAGGCGCTCGGTGGCGTCAAGCGCGTCACCTTGGGCGCGGCGTCGGCGAGTTGAAGGCAAGACACGGCCACGGCCGCAAATGCGAGCGCGGAGATGCCTTGGCGAGCATTGGTTGTGGTGGATTGCATAGAACGGACCTTTCTTCGGTTTTTGGTTGTTATTTTATTCGCGTCCTCGTCGTCGTCCTCGCCATCGCAGAGGCGAAAGGATCGAGGATGACGCCGGGGACGATTAAAGTGATCGCGAAGGGTCGAGAAGCGAGGCGGCGACGGTTCATGGGTTCCGCACCAACCGTGTGGCGCCTTTTTCGCTGAAAGAAAATTTCCGTGTCGTGCCGCGCGGCGGCGGATCCAGCGTGAGCCTGACCAGGGAAATGCGGCCATCGGCCTCCTCGCGATTGCCCACGTTCAACGTGCCGGTGAGCAACAGGATCTGGCGCGTATAGGGCACCGGCTGGTCGCGACAAACCGGCATGAACACGTGTACGGTGCTCGGCGGCAAATCATCCGCGAATTGGCTGTCGTGTTCATGGACCTCCACGGGCAAAGGCGCGAAGAGGAATTTTCCTGGCGTGGCCTCCTCTTGCCGGACCATGTAACCGAGAATGCGTACGCGTTGGCCGTCCAATTTCAGCAGTTTGTCGGTGAGTTCAAGACCACGGTCGCCCACTGGTTGGACGAAGAACTTGTTGAACTTAAGCTCGGTCACGCCTGCGGGCAGTGGCGGGAGGGCCGGCGCGGATTGGCTGACGTGCGAGCCGGAAGCCTGCCCTGCGTCCCCCAGCCCGAAGCAGGCCAGCGCCATCCCGGCCACGCTGACGCCGAATTTCTTCAGCGCCGCGCGCCGCGTGAGCGATTGGGCCAACCCATTGGCCAGTTCATCGAATTTATCGTTCATAGCTTTCCTTTCTTCTGTTGTTTTGCTTGACCGCGGATTTCACGGATAGCACGGATACTTCTTGCTGAAAATTGCCTGCCATCAGTGTAACTCATTTAACTCATTTAAGCGTTTAATGCTTCAACCCTTTCACGCTCCAAGCCTCACTGCCCCACCCGCCGGCCAAAGATGCTCGTAATGCCGTTGGGGTCCACCGCAGTGAAAGCGGCCACGAAGCCGTTGCCTGAGGGGACCAGACCCCCGACATAATCCCCAAGGAAAGTCTCGTCGAAGATCACGCAAGCTTCGAAGTCAAAGGAGGTGGCCGTCAGGCGTACTTCGCCGCCCCAGCTCGCCGGATTGGTTGCAGGTGTCGTGGAGGACGGATGGCACGTCGCCATCCAATAGTCCGTCGGAAGGCCAGGATTGGGATCATTGAACCGAAAGTCATAATAGGAAACCCCGATCGTCCCGTCCCCAAGAACCGCGACCGAGGGCAGAAAGGCCTGCCGGTTCAGCGGCGGGATGTTGAGCGGCGTTTGATTCACGCGAATCGGCGTGGACCAGGTCAACCCGCCATCTGTGGACATGGAGAAGGCGATGTCGTCATATTGAAAGTTGTTGAAGCGCGCATCCTCCCAGACGGCGTATAGGACCCCGCTCCGAGTGTCCTGAGCGAACGCAGGGTCGCCTGGATCGTGCAGGAATTGTCCGGTCTCCGGGTCAATGATCCCATTGAAGCCGTTGGGCTGAAACACTGGCGTGATCGCCGGGCCGAGGATGGGAGCCGACCAGGTCTGGCCTTTGTCGGCGGAACGCAGGACCGCCAGGTTTTGCTGTTTGGGGGGCTTGCTGCCGGGTTCGTAGAACAGGAAAAAAAGATCTACCAGCGTGCCATCTTGCAGCACAAACACCTGGCTGATGTCCACGTAGTTGTGCGACGCAGGCTGAAAGATGATGCGGGCAGGCTCCCAGGTGAGCCCGCCATCCGTAGTTCGAGTAAAGCTTGAACGCCAAAGGGCGTAAGCGAATCGCGAATCAGTCCGATCGGCGGTAATCGTCGGGTGATCGGGCGAGGCATTGATCGTACCCGGCACCGTGATCGGGGGTGACCAATGCAACCCGCCATCCGTGGACTTGTTGACGAAGATACCCCGCGCGGGAAGAGACATCCCGGCCACATTAACTGCGTACAGATCGCCGTTGGGCGCGAAAGAAAGCCAAGGATCGCCAGCGCCGGCCAACTGACCGCCGGAGCAGAGCGTGAGCGGAATCGGAACCTGTTGCCAAGTCCTGCCGCCGTTCAGAGAGACACCGGCGATGACGTTCTGCGCAGGCCCCAAGAACCACGAAGCCACCACGTTATTGGGATTCACCGGGTTTACGGCAATGGCCGGTTCGGTGGCATCGTTAAGGGTCCAAGTTCCGGGCAGCCGGAATCCATCATCGCAGTTTCCCACCGGATTGGGTTGTGAGAGTTCCACCAGCGGGCCGAGTTGGGAATTTTGCGCGGCGACGGTCAACGCCCAGCCGAAGCAGGCCAGCGCCATGCCAGCGAGGCCGAGGCCGAATTTCTTCAGCGCCGCGCGCCGCGTGACTGATTGAGCCAAACCTTTGGCCAGTTCATCGAATTGGTTAGTCATAACTTTCCTTTCGTTTTGTTTTGTTGTTGTTTTGTCTGATGCGTTCGCCATCCCGGACTTCGCTTCATGATCCCGCCGGCGCGGTGATCACATATCCTTTCATCGTCCAAGTCCCTAATCCCGCCAGCGCGGAGGTGAACTGGGCGGTCACCTCGAAGGTAGCTTTGCCCCTGGCCGTGGCGAATGCGCCGGTCCCGCCAACGAACGTCGCGTTGTACTTGAGATTGACGAAGCTCGGGTTGGCTGGATCGAACACTGCGGTTCCCAGGACATCAAACTTCAGGCTCGCGGTCCCATCGGCCGCGGTCAGCGTCCAGGGACTCGTGCTCACAATGACGATCGGTTGGCCGGCGGTGGTGGGCAGGTGGACTTCCCCGTCGCCGTGAAAGTGGCAGTTGCCCAGCAGCGAAACCTGCGCGACCCCATCCACCGGGTGCCCAAAAACATTTGGATCGGCGGTGGGGATGAGAGCAAAGGTGTTTCCCGCCGTGACACGGATGTCCGCGGCGTTGGCCGGCAGGGTGTCTTGGGCGCTAATTTTGCCACTGCCAGATACCAGGACCGCGCAGCCGAGGGCGAGGACGTCGGTTTTTAATAGATGGAGCTTTTTCACAATATGATTCCTTTCTTTCCCGCGTGACGAGCACCTGGGTTGTAGTTTTTGGTTTGTTGTTTTCATTACTTTCGGCGCTGTTTTGGGGCGGCCAAAACTCGGCAGGTCCGACCTGCCCGTCAATCATCCAGACGCTCGGCCCCACTCCCCTTGGCTTCTCTAAAATCGGACGCCAGCGGAGTTTATCAGGCGCAGACAGGCGTCTGTTGGTCGGTCCGAAGCCTCCGACTTTTTTCGACATCTGTCTCCATGGATGTACAACAGAAAAAAGACGAAACGTAACAGGAGATTCACAAGCGTTTCAATTTAACGAACAGGCCGCGGAGGAGAGCGCAGAAGCCGCGGAACATTCTCCTCAGGCGCAGAAACGGTTCGGACGTTCGGCGCGCTCGGAGAGTCGCGCCCTACCACGGCAGGGCGTGGCCGGGCGCTTCTCTGCGCACGGCGCGTTCCGGTTACTTTTTGAACAGGCTCTTAGCCGCGTCAGAACGGAAACGATGCGGAGAGGATAAAGCTCCGGTGATAAAGCGCATGATCTGTCACCGCAAGTTGACAGCCCGCGGCGACGACGAAGTCTGAGCGCTTCCAAATGTGGAATTTATACAGCGCCAATCCGGGGGTGATGAAAACCTGGTTCAAACCCTCATGCCGGCCATTTGGCCAATAGGTATAGTTGACTTCCAATTCCGGCCATAAAACGCTTGCCAGGTGATACTGCGCCGTCGTGTTGAATGCAACGGGGGTGCCGAGGCGGCTCCGGCCAGCCTCATTATCAGGCACCGCTACACCAAGGGTGCTCTGGATGTTGAAGTCACCCCAACCCTTGCCGAAAGCAGCCGTCGGGGTGAAGACGAAGTGGTGTGTGGTGTACTCGGAGCTTCCGTTGGGAACCGCGAGGCGCAGCATTGCGGTTACAATGTAGTTACCGTTCTCTTCGTTGGCGGACCGCAGACGGTATTTGACCAGGAAGGTCTGGTCGGCAAATCCCTCTTTCCGCGGCGCAGTGTTTTCGGTCTGCCATGCGGGCAGGCCGACAATCATTTGAACGTGCTCGGCTGGAATGAACTCCAGCCCGTGACCGCTGCCAAAGCTGGTCAGCGTGTGACCATCCCGGAGCAACTGCCGTGATATATCGTAGCGAAGCGCTTCTTTGAGAGTCACCACCGTCGTGGCCAGGGGAGATGGCCAGTGTGGCTGCTCCGCCCGCGCCCTATCCACCCGAGCGAACCAATCGCTGAAATAGTCAACTAAAGGGGACAAAGAGGACCTGTGCGCTTCCGTCTCGTTCGCATCCGCGGCATTGGCCCCTGACGCCAGAAGCAACAGGAGCAGCGGGACAATCCCAAACCCCATCACCAACCATGATACGATTGCTTTCTTTGTTTTGATAAGTCTTTCGACATCTGTCATCCATCAGAGTTACAAAAGACAAAAAGTGGAACGTAACAGGAAATCTGCTCCTTCTCAATCTTTGAAGGCTGTTCGATCCCAGGCGGAAATTCCCTGTTACGTTTCACGGCTTTTCTTGTGTACCGCTAATGAATAAGCGCAATTGAAGAGAGATGCTATTGGACTCAATAATGCCAGGTCAAGTGCAATTAATCTGCCCATCAGGATGCACATTTTTGTTCGGACCTTTTTGTCGCCCTGGCACCTCTGGGAAGTTCAGGACTGGCGGGTCAATTGCGTTTTTCGGGTTCGCGTTGTTTGGGCAACTTGAGGATTTCAATCACATTGCTGCGGAGCAGCTCACGAGTTTCTTCTTGTCTGAATGATCCGTTGTAATAGTGCGGGATTACCATGGTGTATATGCGGCCCTTGAGCTTTGGATACCGGACCCCAAATTTCCTGACCCACTCGGCCCGGAAATCGTCTCTCAGCCAATTCGTATCAGTGCCTCGGGAGTAAACGAGGAACTTGGTGTGCGGCACTTCGTTTCCGATCGTGCCTAGCAAGGTTATCAGTTTGTCGTCCCCGATAAGATCATAGAGGAACCTCCACCTTGGATCGTCCGCCGGATGCTTGAACTCATTGGTCGCCCCGAAATTGAACTCCGCATTGTAGGAATGGTGGAACGACGAACGGTGAATGATCACGAGATCGGGAGCCAAGGAGATTACATAAGTCTCACGATCCCAGCCGGCGGATAGCGGCACTGGGTTAAGACTTTGCGACGGCAGGAGAGGCGGGGGAGCTTCCAGGGCCCTAGCGAGTTCCTTTGCGTTGCTAGCGCCAATGGCAAGGTTGTCCGGGTCGTAAACTCCGCCCGGCGCCGTGGTATCCATGAGAACAACGACGGGATCGCCTTTCGGCGGCTTCATGATGAGGAATGCAGCGCCCGTGATGGCGAGCAGCAGCACGAGCAGGGCAGCGATTCGTGCCCACCGTCCCTTCCACCACTGCTCACCGCTCGCGGCGGGTTGCCGCCCTTCAGGTGTAGGTGACGGTTTGCCTGGCGTGACCCGGGCGGGCGGGTCTTGTTGAGTCATCGCCGGGACAAGCCGCTTGAGGTCCGCGTCCTGAGCAAACGGTTCCAGCGCTTCGGCGACCGCGCTCGGGGTAGCGAAGCGCGAATCGCGAACTTTGGCGGTCATGCGCGCAAGCACCGTCTCAAGGCTTTTTGGAACAACCGGCCGGGCCTCGGCCAAGCTGGGAAAGGGGTCGTTGAGATGCGCCTGCACGATTTCAGCGAATGTTTTCCTCTGGCAGTAAGGCGACTTGCCTGCAAGCAGATGGTACAGCGTGCACCCCAAGCTGTAGATGTCGGCACGGATATCCACGCTGGACGCATCGCGGAACTGCTCCGGGGCACAGTAGCTCATGGTGCCCAGCACGAAACCTGTCTGGGTCAACTGCGCCGTGCTGTCTTCCCTGATGAGAGCCAGCCCCATGTCGATCACCTTGATCGTGCCCGCGCGGGTCAGCATCAGGTTCGAAGGCTTGATGTCGCGGTGAATAAGGCCGTGCTGATGCGCGCACTGCAATCCCAGCGCGGCCTGGCGGGCGGCTTCGCAGGCGTCGGCGACTGGAAGCAGGCCTTGAGTCCGGACCAGCCGTTCAAGGTCCACCCCGTCGATCCACTCCATGGCCACGAGGTGCCAGGAACCCACGATGCGCGCGTCGGCGGCGGTGACGAGGTTTGAATGTTCGAGTTGGGCCATGACCCGAATCTCCCTCTGGAAGCGGGCCAGGCGCGCAGGGTCGGCTATCCACTCGGCGGGGAGCAGCTTGAGCGCCACCACCTTGTCGAGCAGGCGATGGCGGGCCCTGAAGACCAAGCCCATGTTACCGCCGATCTTCTCAAGGATCTCGTAGTCCTCAATGACGTCGCCCGGCACTGGATCGGCCCTGCTCATTGGCGGGCATTGTCTCCCTTTATCTTCCGCGGACGCAAGGGCAACTTGTTGACTTCTGCCGGCCTGTTTTCGGGTTTGCAGGCGGCGGAGCCATCCAATGGGCGAGATTCTGCGTACCGCCTGCTGATCACTGTCCTCGGATCGCCGTCCTCCGTTCTCGGTCTCTTGCTTCCCCGCTTCCAGGCCCAGGTTGAGCAGGCACAGCGGACAATGGGCCGATCCGGCACGCGGGGGAATCGGGTTCCCGCATTCCGTACAGGTGTGATTCGCTGGCATAGCGCTTCGCTTTCTTACCTCAAGAAAACGGGCTGAATGTCACGGTTTCCTTCTCATAACGGGCTGTCTCGTGTCACCAAACCCGGCGCTTCTAGAGCCTTTACTGGTGTCCCACCAGAGCAATCAGGTAGCGAATCTCTTCATCGATTTCCTCGGGGCTGGAGACGGTGACGGCGATTTCAGCGCGCAACAGCTCCCCATACCTCCGGCGCAACCGGTGCGCCGCCATCCGAACGCCCGCCTCTTTCAGGCCAAAGGCGGCCGCGATTTGGGCATAAGGGATTTGGCTTTGCGCTCCCGGCAGGCAGTTTTGGAGTTGTTCAAACAGAGCTTGTTTGCCGGCAGCGGCGTATTCGTCCCGCAGGCGGGCCAAGACCTGGTCGAGGACCGCCGCAGCCCACTGCCGTTCGAACAGGGTTTCGGGCGTTGCGTGCTCGGTCAATTCACGCTGATAGCGCGCTTCCGCCGTGTCATCAATGGAGAAGAGGGGTTTTCCACCGCTGCGTTTCTGGGCGTGTTCACGGTTCCATTCGTTGGCCAGGAAACGTTTGAGCACGGTCAACAGAAAGGAGCGAAATCTACCGCCCAGGCGAGTCACGTCCGCAAGGAGGTCCTTCGCCAGCAAGCGAGCGAAGAACTCCTGGGTCAGGTCCTCGGATTGCTCATCCGTGTAGCCCCGTCGTCGGATGAACGCATAAAGCGGATACCAGTAAGCCGTGCACAGCTTTTGCAGCGCGGCGGCGGATTCCGGGCTATCTTTAAGGCCGGCAGCGAGCACGACCGTCCAATGGGTGGTTTGAAAACAGCTCGCCATGCCCGATCTTGACCCATCAGTCTCAGGATTCCCCATAGGCTTGATGGCTCGGACGTTGCACGAACAACCAGCTATAGCAAGCAGAATCGAGTCACCCCAGGCTCCAAGGTCGTGTTCGGTTTGTTGGTAAGTTGCCCAGAGCGTGGCTGGGCTTTGCCGCCTTGACGTTTGAGTACGGGCACTTGAACTCGCTCCGCCCCTTCCGCGCCTGCCGACACAGCCCGCCCTCGCTACGGCTGTCGCTTCTCCTTCTTCAACTGCTCGTTCTGCCAACCGAAGTCGGGAGAATCGCCGGTATAGAACTTGTCCGGGTTCTCGATGGCCCAGATTTGTTTGCGGATGCGCCAGTTGTCCGGGTCCAGGTCGCGAGCGTGCTTGAGTTTCTCCAGCGCGGCTGGCTGCTTTCCTTGCTGCAAGAGCACGAGGCCCCATGTGAACGGCACGCTGCTCTCGCCTGGTTTCAGCTTCGCGGCGGCTTCCAACTGCGCGATTGCGTCGGCGTGGCGGCCGGCGTCAGTGTAGGCGCGGGCGAGAGCCAGGCGCGACGCCCAATCTCCCGCGGAGGCCGCGACCTTTTGCTCCAGTTCCGCACTCGCCGCGGCGACAGCCAATTGCGGGGCCGTCCCGCGGATGTTGCTGACCGGCTCGTTGAGCAGGTCTTCGATTTGCGCGAGCAGTTCTTTGCTCGGTCCGCCGCCGCGCAGACGAACGATGCCGACTTCATCGACAAAGATGGACACCGGAATCGCCTTCAGCCCAAACGCCTGACCAAGCACGTCGGTCGTGTCCACCGCGACCGGGAAGGTGGCGCCCGCCTTCTCGACGTAGGGCTTCACAACGGGGGCGCCCTGGATATCTACGGCGATGGAGAGAATCTCGAAGTTCGCGCCGCGATGCTGCTGGTAAAATTCCTGCCAGACCGGCAGGTCATTGCGGCAGCCTCACCAACTGGCCCAACTCTGAATCAACACCCGCCGGCCGCGAAAATCTGCGAGCGAGACGGAACTGCCGTCCAGCCGCGGCAGTCGGAAATTCGGCGCGAGGTCGCCGACGTGAGTCACCGAGTCGCTGGCATGCGACGGCTTGCCCTCGGCCTCGAAGCGAACTTGCCGCCGATCGTCGCTGAAGCGGGCGGCAAATCCGAGCGCGTTCGCCAGCTCGCTCGCGCTAACCCAAGTGACATTGCCCTCACGCAGGGCACCCTTCAAGCGCGCGCAGCGGTCCTCGGAGCAAGCCACGACCGCATCGCTGCCGGGGAGCCGTTTGATGGCGACGCTCGCGCCGCGCTCCAGTTCGGCAGCCGACACGTAGGCGTTTCCCTCTCGCTCCATGACGGGGACCATCTTGGGATCAGCCGCGCTCACGGCTGGGCAGGTTGCCACGACCAGCGCGGCGAGCAACACAGTTCGCATAAGGTCGATTCTGCCTTTGTTTGCGGCGGCGGAAAGAGAAAAATCGCTCGTCGATTCATCCGGGTGCTTCCGCCAGAGCGGGCAATGGATAAAATGGAACCTCCCTTGGCCGCGCTGGGAAGAGCCGTGTTGGCGCCGTCGCGGAAATGACCGCTGAAATCATTTGGCGGACCGTTTGGATCCATACACGACCAGCACCAGCCCCAAAATCAGAAAAACGATGGTCAGGCTAATCTGGACCGGGCCACGCTTGCGGGGATCCATGATCAGGTAGGACACCGCCATGAAAAACCAAACCACGAAAAATGCCCCCAACCAGATCGAGATGATGCCGATAAGTTTGCGCACGTTAGCCGCGGAAAAAAGTCGGCGCCGCCGGGTGAAGACCGTCCGTAATTCAACGCGAAGGCCAACCCAGGCGTTCGCTGAAGAAACGCGCGGGCCGCGCCTTCACTTGTTTTTAGGCTCCCATAACTCGAGGCGATTGCCTTCCGGGTCTGTGATCCAAAAATTGATACAATCTGGTGCGCGCGAGAGGAGTTGAACCTCCACCCCTTGCGGGACCAGATCCTAAGTCTGGCGTGTCTGCCGTTCCACCACGCGCGCCACGCTGCGGTTGGGAAAGATGCCATGACCGCGTTGAAGCTCAAGCCTGGAACGTCCGCCCGCGCCCAGCCTCCTTGGACCTTGGTCGAGCGCCAAATCGACCTCGTCTATTCGCTCGCCCTGCGCCGCTCCGTATCGCTCGTCGGCGTCCAGGTCGAGTCCGTGGAATATCTGTGGACCATTCGCCGCTGGCGGAGGGGAGGACCGCGACAAGCAATCTTTTTTCGACAAGCCGTCACGGCGGTGTGCCGCTACGCCGCCCCGCGCGCGGATTGGCCTTGCCGTGATGACGGCACTGCTTTTTATGGGCCTCAGAATTTTGGAACAAACCCTTGGCGTCGGCCTGATTTGGCCCCAGAGCAGCGCGACCGGGACAGCTAACAACACGATCCGTTCACAAATTCCCGCGCCGCTGTGAAACGAACAAGCGGGAGCGGCGGCTCGCCCGAGCGATCTTGTTGGGCGTCATTAACCTCATCTTCGGCTTCTTTCCTTCGCTGCCTGCTTCAAGGCTGCTTGGACTACAGAGCGGACCCGGTCGTCGGGGTCGGAAATGGCGGTCTCGAAAGCAACCCGTACATCGGGCATTGACAAATAGGCCTCCAGCAGCAGTGCGCCGGCCCAGCGGTCGTATCCGTCCTCGCTTCCCAGAAGCGTGAGTCCAATCGGCACGAGTTGCTCTGCTGGACCGTCGCATCCGCGCAGATACATAACCGCATTGGCTCGCAGTCTTCTGTCGGTATCGCCTTTAGCACACTGAACCAGTGCCGCTATGACCTCAGGCTCCTTGTTCACATGACCCAGCGCCCAACCGGCCTCGTCTCGAATAGATCGCTTTCCCGTAAATAGAAGGTTTGTCAAAACGGTGATACCAGTTGACCCCGCATCCGCGAGGGCCCGACCGCTGTTAGATTCGGCATAGGTCCCGTTGGTGAAGTGATACTGCAAGAGCGGTACCAGGCCGCTGATATCGACTTTGGCCCCTTCCGCCAAGTGGTAGGCAGCTTCGCACGCCCGGCTCTGCAATTCCAGGGGATGGATCGCACGCGGCTTGGCGATTCGGAGGCGGACCGCATAGTTTCGGATCGTCTCCATATTGCTCGGTCGCCACGCCAGGATACGCTCCAACTCCGGAAGTGCGGCAGCACCTATCTGGATCAATGCCGATGACGCCTGCTCGCGCTCCTTTTGGTGATCCACGTGCATATCAAGCAAACTCACCCACTGGCGCACGGTCTTGCCCTGATAAAGTGGGGGTCTTGGTAAGTTGGAAATTCCAATGACGCCAAGCGCCAGCGTCACCAACAGACAGAGCCAAAATCGCAAGCGTTTTCTGGTCGTCGGGTCCATTCTCAGTTGCGCTTCTCCTTAAGGTTTCAGGTGTGAGCGTGGCTAAGACGGTGCGACCCAAACTCCTGTCCAACGCCAAAAGAGGGCGACCGCCGATAGAAATGGTGGAAAGGAAACGGCGCGTCCGAATTGCAGCCTCGCACCGAGCGGATGAGCATAGCGGCGGTTCGCTCGACCGACCGTGTCAGGCCGCATGTGTCTGAACTCTCTTTGCATACTGCTCCAAGAACTGTACCTGACGCGGCGTCTCGACGGCAACCCTCTCGGCTGCTCGAACTCGCTGAATCGCTACCGCGGCACTATCGCCCTGAGCGATTAGATACGTCGCCAGCATTGTGCCCGTCCTGCCAAGGCCAGCCTCGCAATGGACTGCCACGGGTCGCTGCGCTACGCGCTGCTGGGTGACGAAACGAACGAACTCGTCTGCCTGCCCAATCGTCGGTGCGCCACCATCTGGTACTGGCAAACAAAGGAACGCAAAGCCAGCCGACCCGTAAACCTGAGCGTCGCTCGGAATGTTGAGAAGACAGACGGCCGCACGCACGCCAGCGGAATGCAATCCTGGCAGCTCGTCGTCGAAGGCGGTCAACACGCCACCGCCAGCCATGCGCCGCTCAGGATGGATGAACGGCATCGGCATACCGGCCAAGACTCCGGGAATCACCCACCACAGCAAATTGTTTTTTTGTGCGTTGCTCATGGCGAGGTGTGTGCGATGCGGCCTAGGGCTCGAGGTGAGCGACCGCCGCCGATACAGAAGGAAGTGCGTGAAGGACGCCGAACCATTTTCGCGTCGAGGTCTTCATGGCTGTTGCTCCCCCCGGGTACAGCCGGTTGACGGAGCAGTAGCGGGCTGCAAAGCATGATTTTCATCGGACGACACATTGAGTCGCCGGGGAACTTCAACCTCTCACCGGCTCAGGATGAATCCATGGCGCGCGGTACGGCCGGCGCAACCGGCGGTTGGCTTCTTCATCGCCGATCACGCGGCCTTTCGTGGCGTCCCAGCTCAATGTCCGGCCGAGTTGCATGGAGACGTTGGCCAGGATGCTCGACGCGCTGGAGATGTAGCCCTGTTCGATGTCGGCCACCGGTTTGCCGCGCGTGGCGATGTTGGCCAGGAGGTCTTTCATGTGGCCGCGGATGGCGGGGGCCACGTGCCGTTCCAAATCCTTTTCCGTTTTGTCCTCGGGATATTGCTCCAGTTCGTAGGTCACGTCGCGATGGATCGGCTTGCCGTCGCCCGAAGGCTCGAAATCGTAACCCATCACGCTGGCTTTCAACGTGCCCTTCTCGCCGTAAAAAGTGGCGCCCCACGGATATTTCGGATCGGGCGCCTGGCCCCAGGTGCGGTGCTGCCAGACGACTTGCAGGTCGCCGAAATCGAAGGTGGCGGATTGCGTGTCGGAAATGTTCGCCTTGCTGTTCTTGTCCACCAGGATGCCGCCCACGGAGCTGATCCGCTGCGGCCAGCCCAGATCGAGCATCCAGCGAACCATGTCGAACATGTGGATGCACATGTCACCCACAATGCCGTTGCCGTATTCCATGAACGCCCGCCAGCTCCGTGGATGGACCAATTTGTTGTAGGGCCGCATCGGCGCCGGGCCGGTCCACATTTCGTAATCCAAGTACTCGGGCGGGGCGGTGTCCGGCGGGTTTTCCCGGGCGCGCATGTGGTAGTAACAATAAATCTCCACCAGGCCGATCTTGCCGAGTTTGCCTTCCTTGAGGATGGTGTCGCGCGCTTCGATCAGGTGCGGGGTGCTCCGCCGCTGCGTGCCCACCTGCACCACGCGCTTGTGCCTGCGCGCCGCGGCGAGCATGGCTTGCCCTTCGAGGACGTCCACGCTGATGGGCTTTTGCACATAAATATCGGCGCCCGCTTCGGCGGCGGCGATCATCGCCAGCGCGTGCCAGTGGTCGGGCGTGGCGATGAGCACGACATCGAGGTCTTTCTCGTGCAGCATTGCGCGATAGTCGCCGTAGGTGCGCGGTTGCTTCTTGGAGAGCTGGCGCGCGGCCACCATGTCGGCGGCATCGGCGAGCATCCGCTTATCGACATCGCACAGGGAGACTACCGCAACGGGAGCGACCTGGATCAAACGGAACAGGTCGGCCTTGCCATACCAGCCGCAGCCGATCAGGCCGACGCGTTTTTTCTGGTCTGCGAACTCTGCGGCGTAATTACCGATGGCCGACAGCGCCATCCCCGCAGCACTGACTCGAAGGAATTTTCGGCGGTTCATGGCGCTCTTTTTAAGCCGTAGCCAAGACAAACACAAGTCATCAACATGGTGGGGCGTAGCGGCCAACAGGCCCAGAATCCGGACGCCGCCCATGGCGCGGGGGGATCAAATTCTGTTTTCATTTGGTCGAAACGTGCTATCATCCGAGCCACACATCCGCCCGAACCATGAAATCTGTAAAACAAAATGTTCCTGCGCGCGCCTGGAAACCGGCAGCCACCCTCCGTTGGACGTTCGTTTTGTTCGTGCTTGGCTGCTCGTTATCGGCCCGGATAATCGCGCAACCCCTTGGGGAAGCGGACCGCGCCCAGCCGGGCGACCTCGGGGTCCAGGAGTATCTTCGGCAGGAGACCGAAAGGATCGAGGTGGGTTTTTTGGGAGCGATTCATTCCGCCGAAGATTGGAACCGGGTGCGCCCGGATTTTCTCCAGGAATATTACGACATGCTGGGGCTGTGGCCGCTGCCGGCCAAAACCCGGTTGCACGCCACGATCACGCGCACGTTGGACCGAGGGGATTACGTCGTGGAAATGGTCCATTACCAAAGCCGGCCGGGATTGTATGTGACGGCGAATTTGTACCGACCAGCCAAAGTCGAAGCCGGCAAGCGGCTGCCGGCCATTCTATACGTCTGTGGCCATTCGCCGCGCGGACGCAACGGCAACAAGACCGCCTACCAATCGCACGGCATCTGGTTTGCCCGGCACGGATACCTTTGCCTGACATTGGACACCTTGCAGCTCGGCGAAATCGCCGGCGTACATCACGGCACCTATCGCGAAGGCCGCTGGTGGTGGCTTTCGCGCGGCTACACACCCGCCGGCGTCGAGTGCTGGAACGGCATTCGCGGCATCGACTATCTGGCGGGTCGTCTCGAGGTGGACCCGGGCCGGATCGGCGTGACCGGGATCAGCGGCGGCGGGGCGGCCACGTTTTGGATCGCGGCGGCGGATGAACGGGTGAAAGCGGCGGCGCCGGTCAGCGGCATGGCCGACCTGCTCTCCTATGTGCCGAATCGGGTCATCAACGGCCACTGCGATTGCATGTTTCTTTACAACACTTATCAGTGGCCCTGGACGCGGATCGCGGCGCTGATCGCGCCCCGGCCGTTGCTGTTCGTGAACAGCGACCACGACACGATTTTCCCGCTGGACGCCGATGAACGGGTCATCAACCGCCTGGAGCGCGTCTATAGTCTGTTCGGCGCGGGCGACATGGTGGACAGCCTGGTGAGCATGGGCGGTCATGCGTATCGGAAGGACATCCGGCAGGCGGCGTTCCGCTTCATGAATATTCATCTCAAAGGCGATCCGCGCCCGGTCCTCGACAGCGAAGTGGATTTGGTGAGCGGTGCGCGCGAAGACATCCATCCCATTCCGCCCGAGCAACTGCGCGTATTTCCAGGAGATTCGGACATTCCCAAAGACGCCCGGAACGACCGGATCGATCAGGAGTTTGTCCCGATGGCGAAAGTCGAGCTGCCCACTAAAGGGACCTTCGATAAGTGGCAGAAGGAGCTGGTGACGAACCTGCGCCGACTGACCTTTCACCATTTCCCGGACAGAATTCCGCCCGCGATCCTCGTGGCCGGCCACTTCGGCGAACCCAAAGATTCGAAGGCTGGCGCGGATACGGTTTCGGACGGCGCCGAGGTGACCCGGCTGGGCACCGAGCCGGGAATTACGATCCGGCTGCGGGCGGTCCGAAGTCCTTCGCCGCGCGCGAACCGCATTATGGTCTTGGTGACCAGTTCAAATGTGAGTGGGGCCTTGCCCGCGTGGATGGAGGGAATCGTGAACGAGCGGGATGCGATCTATGTGTGCGAACCGCGCGGGATCGGCGCCAGCCAATGGACGCGCAAGAATCCTCCGAACTACGTGGAGCGCTCCCATTATTTGCTGGGCCGGACGGCCGATAGCGGCCGGGTTTGGGACATCGCTGCCTCCGCCCGGTATTTGCGAGCGTTTCATCACGAGGAAACTCCGGTGTATCTGGCTGGGGACGATGCTTCGGCAGTTCTGGCGGCTTACGCGGCCTTGCTGGAACCGGAAGTCGCCGGTCTCATTCTCCACCAACCGCCAGCCAGTCACATGGAGGACTCGGCTCCGGCCTTGCTGAACGTCCTTCGAGTCTGCGATATTCCGGACGCGCTGGGACTGTTGGCGCCCCGACCGCTGATTCTCGCCGGGGACCAGATGGACTGGGCGCGGACAGTTGCCGCGATTTATCGCGCTGCCGGCGCTTCGGACAAGGTCGTTCTAAAAAAGTAAGTCTTGGCCCGCGGGCCACTTCTTAGTGGATCAATCCGCGCTGGCGCAGCATCGCTTCCATCGCTTTGTCCATCATCAGGTCGGCCAGCGGTTTGGTGACTTCGTCGAGCGCGGCGTGAGCAGCTCTGAGCTTGCCGAGGTCCCCGGTTTTGGACTCCGGGTCTTCAGCCGCCAGAACGAACGCCAGGGCGTCCAGGGCCTGTTGGACTTGGCGGATGTAGTCCGGAGCGAGATCCTTGGCGCAATCGGCCAGGCCAGCGCGGGTCGCGTTGAGGATTTCCTGGGCGCGAAGTCTGGCCTCGATCCATTGGCGGGAGTGCATGTCTTCCAGCCCGTGCTCGACCGATTCCTCGACCATTTTCTGCACAGCGGCGTCATCGACATCGACGGCGGACTTCAGTTCCACCACTTTCTGCGCGCCGGTTTGGAGGTTGCGGGCGAGCACGCGCAGGATCCCGTTGGCGTCGATCTCGAATTGGACGCCGGCGCGCGCGACGCCTCTGGGCGCCGGCTCGAAATCGAGCGTGAATTTTCCGAGACTCCAGTTGTCTTTCGCGCGCTCGCGTTCGCCCTGCAGGACGTGGATCAGCATCTCCCGCTGGTTGTCCACGGCGGTGGTGAATTTCTCTCCGGCCTTGAGCGGAATGGTCGAATTGCGCGGGATGATGACGTTCATCAAGCCGCCAAATGTTTCGATCCCGAGGGAAAGCGGAGTGACATCGAGGAGCAGGACGTTTTTGAAGCCGCCCGCCAGGATCTCGGCCTGGATCGCCGCCCCGAGCGCCACCGCTTCGTCCGGATTCTGCGAAGTGTTAAGCTGGGGGCCCGTTGGGCGGTGATGTTCCGTGCCGACCCGGATGCCGCCGCGCGCCTCCTCAAATTCGGCGCAACCGAACAAATCGCTCACGAATTGCCGCACCAGCGGCATGCGGGTCTGTCCACCCACGAGGATGACCTGGTCGAGGTCTTTGGCTTCAAGTTTGGCGTCGGCGAGCGAGCGCAGGCAATGCGCACGCGTGCGCGCGATGATGTCGCCAGTGAGCTGTTCCAGCTCGGCGCGGCTGAGCCGGCAACTGAAGCTGAAGGCGGGTGTGAGAAAGGGCAGTGAAACCACCCATTCGAGTTCGCTGGACAGTTGGATTTTGGTTTGCTCGGCCGCTTCGCGCAAGCGGGCGAGGAAGTGCAAGTCATTCGCGGGGTCCGGGCCGCCGGCGGCTTTGATTTTTTCAATCAGGAAGTCGGTGATGCGTTTGTCGAGGTCATCGCCACCAAGACGTGTGTTGCCGTTGGTGGCGAGGACTTGAAAGACGCCCTCGTTCAGTTCGAGGATGGAGAGGTCAAACGTGCCGCCGCCCAGGTCGTACACCGCGATTTTCGCATTTTCCTTGAGCTTGTCCAAACCGTAGGCGAGCGCGGCGGCGGTCGGTTCGTTGAGGATCCGTTCGACCGTCAGCCCCGCCAATTCGCCCGCCCGTTTCGTCGCGTGGCGCTGGGCATCGTTGAAATAAGCGGGCACAGTGATCACCGCGCGCGTCACGACCTCGCCAAAATAAGCCTCGGCGTCACGCTGCAGCTTCTTGAGGATTTCCGCCGAAATTTCCTCGGGAGTCCATGGCCGCCCGTGAATCTCAATCGACACCGGGCCGGCGCCTTCGCCTTTGACCGGGTAGGTGACGAGCATTTCCTCGGTCGAAATGTCGGCGCCACGGCGGCCCATGAAGCGTTTGACGGAATAGACCGTCTCCGCCGGCTGGAGGACCCGCACTCGATTGGCCTTCTGCCCGACGATCGGTTCGGCGTCCGGACCGGGAAGGTGCACGACTGAGGGGGTTAACCGCTGCCCGTTCGCGTCCGGGATGACGAACGGGATGCCGGCCTCCAAGGTGGCCACCAACGAGTTGGTGGTGCCCAGGTCGATGCCGACAATTTTGCTCATCGCCGCAAGGCTGCCATGAACGAGGGGCACAGCGAAATTAAAATGGAGGCGCGACCTGATCCGGAATCCAGAAGCGCGGCGTTTCCGTGATTTCCTCATTCAGTTCGGTTGCCGCCTGCTTTAGGCTTGCCTCCGTGAACTGCATCATCACCGCCGGACCCACTTCCGAACCGCTCGATGAAGTGCGGCGGTTGACCAATTTTTCCACGGGCCGGCTCGGCTCCGAGTTCGCGAGTTATTTGACCGCGCGCGGCCATGCGGTGACGTTGCTGATCGGCGCGCAGGCCACCTGGCGCGGCGAACGCCACGCGCGGCAGGTGGAAACGTTTGCGACCACGGACAGTCTGCGGGAACGGCTGCGCGCGCTCGCCTCGCCGGCCGTCGGAGCGGTGTTTCATGCGGCGGCGGTGAGCGACTTCTCCTTCGGCAAGATCTGGCGACGTTCGCCGCAGAATGAGCTGACGGAGATCAAAGCCGGGAAAATCCCCTCGCGGCTCGAAGGGCTGCTGGTCGAGCTGGTTCCGGCGCCGAAAGTCATCGCCCACCTGCGCGACTGGTTTCCGCGCGCCTGCCTGGTGGGCTGGAAATTTGCGGTCGATGGCGATCGCCCCGGCGCGGTGGCCCAGGCGGAAAGCCAAATTTCCGAATATCGGACGAATGTCTGTGTCGCCAATGGCCGCGCTTACGGCGACGGCTTCGGTTTGGTGACCGGGCCCGGCCGGTGTCAGCACGTTGAGGAGCTGGAAGGATTGTTCAAAGCCCTGGAGGAAGTGGCCCTCAAATCCTCGCCGGGATCGTGATCTCGAGGCCGCCGCCGGAAGCCTCCGATTGCGCGGGTGATCGGCGCGGGCTCACAATTCAAAGCTCCGTAATCGCCGCAGGCCGAGTTTGAGCGGCAGCCAGCCTAACACGATCGAGAGGACGGCGAATCCGCCGAGGCAAGCGGTTACTTGCAGGCGCCCGGTAGAACCAGCGGCGCTCCAGGGAGAGGCGAAGGCCAGCAGAACGACCGAGCTTAAAATGTAAAGAAAGCTCAACACCAGGCAGAACGTGCCGCCGAAGCCGCTGACGATCTTGCTCGGGTTTTCTTCCTTGAAATTCGGATAGAGAACGCCCAGCCCGACCGCCAGTCCGGTGAGGGTGAAGGTCATGATGGTGATCGCCGCGGCAAAAAATATCGTCCAGCGCCAGGTCATTTCGAGCATGTAGCAGGACAAGGAAATCAACCCCAGCGTGACGAGGAGCGACGTGCCCGCCGCCAGCCAATATTTGGTCCGCACCACCCGCACCAGGCCGAGCGGGACCATGCCGATGATCCAAAGCCGTTTGCCTTCCAGCGAGAATTGGGGATAGACAAAGCGCGTGGTCAGGGTCGCCAGGTTCAGGGAGCAGGCGCCCAGGTTCAGATGGGAAACCAGGTGCGCCCAAAACGGGTTGCTGAGTTGCTGGGAGAACTGCCGGAGATTGAAAATGTAAGCGCCGAGCAGGCCAAAGAGCATCAGCGATTGGGCCCATTGCGTCGTGTCGCGCCAGAACATCCGCGTATCCTTCACGACGAGGGCGCGAACCTCCGGCGCGACCCAGCGCAAGTGCCCGACCAGCCGTTCGGCCAGCCCGGGCGAATACGTGCCTGCTTCCTGCCGGCGGGTCCGGGCGCGAAACCAGGCCCAGCGCGCGAACACGCTGCCGCGGCTTTCCACGGCGGAAGCCGCGTCGTAAAACAAATGTCCCATCTGCGTGAAGGCGAGGAAACCGAAGAAGAGCACGTGACTGAGCAACACGAGCATGAAGAAGCCCGCGCCCATCACCGCGCCTTCGGTCCACTTCAGCACGCTGGAGGAGAGCCAGTAGCTGGGCAGCAGCGGGTACTGGGCGAAGCGGGTCCGCAACAGCAGCTTGTCCAGCACCGCCAGCACGCGCGTGTCGAGGTGTTCGGGCGAGGCGGGTTCCGGCCGAAACCAGAACGCGGCCCCGCCGACCAAACCCAGGACCAGGAGCACGCTCAGCACCTGGAACACCCGCCGGTCGAGGTAGCGCGCCACGTTCACGGCCAGATAGCAACCGGCCACGCCGGGCAACACAATGAAGAGCGCCACCAGGACCAGCGTCACCGGGTAAAAATGCCAGGCCACACCGCGCGTCAAGCCGTACGCGGCCAAAAACGGCGCGATCAAGAAGACGAACGCCCACGAGGCCAGCAGGGTCGATTCGATGAATTTCCATTGGAAAATGGTCTGGGTCGGCACGGGCTGGCTCAACAGAAACGCGGTTTCGCGGTTCCGAAAAAGGTTGGTGTAGCTGATGACCAGGTTGCTCAACAACAGCAAAACGAAGAGAAACGCGAAGAGCAGGAACAAAAGCCGCTCCATGAGCAGCGTGCCCAGGCCGGGGAAGCGCGCGACGAACTTCAAGCCGTTGAAGAACAGCCAGTAGGCCAGCACGAGGTAACCGGTGATGAACAGGAAGATCACCCCGGTCAAGAGCCGCGATTGCTCTTTGAGCGACTTCAACTTTCGCCAGGCCGACTGGCTGTTGACCCGGAGCAGAAGCCACAGGGGCGAAGGCACGGCGCGCGGTTGGGCGGCGGAATCAGCCATCAACTACTCTACCACGTTGGTCGCGCGCGCGCATGTTCGGTGGCGACAGATCATTGGCGCGCCCGGCAATTCCGCAAGGCAAAAGGAGGGCCGACATCACGGCCGAACGGGGTGCCTCAGAACGCGAGGGATCAGCTTGGGTTCCCGCGGCCAAGCGGCCTTGTAACAGCAAAGGCTGATTGGCTGGCCCCTCTTTCCAATTCCACGGCTTTGAGTATGATGGCCGGCGCATGATGCGGATTTGCGCGCTTGAACTGCGATCAAACCTGTTTCTCTCGCCGCTGGCGGGCTACACCAACCTGCCCTTCCGCCTGACTTTGCGCGAAGTGGGCGGGCTGGACTTGGCGACCACCGACCTCGTCAATGCCCGCTCGCTACTGGAAAGAAATGCCAAGGCCTTCAAGCTGATCGAAACGCGCTCCGCTGACCGGCCGCTGGCGGTCCAACTTTTCGGCTCGGTCCCAGAAGAAATGCGTGACGCGGCGGCCTATCTTGAGACGGCTGGCTATTCCGCGGTGGACATCAACATGGGCTGTCCGGTCCGCAAAGTTTGCCGCGTCGGCGGCGGCTCGGCGATGATGACGGAGTTGGCAGCCACCGCCGCGCTGGTGAAAGGGATGGTGAACGCGGTTAAAATCCCGATCACCGCGAAGATGCGCCTGGGCTGGGACGACGAAAACCTGACGGCGCCGGATTTGGCGCGCGCCCTGGAGGATGTCGGCGTGGCGGCGATCTTTGTGCACGGTCGCACCCGCGAACAAGGCTTCGGCGGCACGGTCAATCTCCCCGGCATCCGCGCGGTGGTGGCGGCGGTCCGATCCATTCCGGTGATCGGCAATGGCGATGTGATCAGTCCGGAAGCGGCGAAACTGATGTTGGAGCAAACTGGCTGCGCCGGGGTGAGCATCGGGCGTGGCGCGTTCTACAATCCGTGGATTTTCCGGCACACGCGGCAATACCTGGAAACGGGCGAACTGCCACCCGAGCCGGCGTTCGAGGAGCGCGTGCGCGTGATGCGCCGCCATCTGGAGTTAATGGTGGAGGTGTTCGGCGAGGAGCATGGCTGCCGGATGTTTCGCAAAGTGGCGCCGTGGTATGCGAAGCGATTCGGCCCGGCCAACGAATTCAACCGGCGCGTGGTGCTGGTTTCGAGCCGGGCGGAGTTCCACGAAATTCTGGAAGATTATCTCCATTGGCGGCGGCAATTTCTTGACGAGCACGGCGAGCTTAAGCCGGGCTATCGTCCGCCGCCCCTGGTCGCTTCGTTCATGCAGGAACCGGGCGTGGCGCGGCGCGAGGCCATCCCCGTCCCCAAAGGTCCGGTCGAGGTCTGGTGAGCGGCGCCGCGGCCACAACATGGCCTACTTGAAGCTCGTCACCGTCGGGCTGCTCCAACGGCCGTCCTCATTCGCACGGGCAAACAGCCGCGCCCTTCCTTCGCCGGGGATTGGAGCACTATAAACCTTGGCCGTAGCCGAGACGCCGCCGCCTGGCAGACGCGGATCCGTCCCATCCAACGTGTAATAGATTTTGCCCGTCCGGCTGCGCAGGGCGAGCGCCTTGCCGGAATCCTTCGCAACCTCCTTGAGCGAGAAAGAAGGCGCAGCCACAAACTGACGATCGATCCAGGCGATACGGGCGCGGATCCACTCCTTCATCCAGCGGACCTCCTCGTCGTAAGTTTGGCCGACAAAATAGTTCGGATTGACCGACCGGCCCAGGATCGGCCAGCGGCGGAAATTCCGCTCCTGGGCTACGTTGAGCAAGCCGGCCCAGTCGTCCACGCGGGCCAGAATGTTGGAGGCGGCAAAGATGTTGGTTCGGAGCGCGCCCCAGCGATCGATGTATTTTTGTTCGAAGTCCGGGTCCTGGAAGAGCCGTCGGAACCACAAATATTCCGAATCGCCCAACTGGGACGCATACCAATTCTGGGGCAGCCAGCCTTGCTTTCCATTGGCGTTGCCGAAGCTTAGGTTCCAGTCCCAAATCGGTTCCATTTTGATTTTTCCGCCGCGGTCCTTCTGCAAATAGTTGCTGAAACGAATCCCGTCCACGTTCTTCGTCAACTCCACGATCCAGTGGTTATCGATGAACGAAGCCGTGTCGATGTAAGCGGCGTAGCCCCGGACCGGGTCCCTGAAATTGGGGCCATAAAGGACGTTTTCAAATTGGTTCAGGTAAGCGATGAGCCATGACTTCTGGGCGGGAGTAATCTCATTCGCCTTGGGTTCGACATAGAAAAAGTGGTTCCCGTGCCTCGTTCTGAACGATGGGTCGCCTTTGTCCGAATGATCTTTTTTGAAGATATAACCGCCGGTAATCTCCGGCTCGCGGTTGTCCTCCGGTCCCAGCTTTTCGATGTTCACCCGATCCTTGCCGCGCTTGATTTTCTCGGCGAGGACATACACGCCCGCATAGCTCTTTCTGGAGAGCTTGGCGCCGGACCGGCTGGCGAAGAGTTCCACAAATCGGGTGCGCGGCGCGTAATGGCCCATTTCATTGCTCAGCTCATAGGCCAACGCGTCGCGCATCAAGGTTTTATCGGGATACGGCGCGTACAAGACCCAGGCCGAATCTTTCGGCAACCCCAGGAGGGGAACCTTGCGCGGATCGCCGCTGTCGTCTTTGGTATGGAACGTGAAGGAATGTTTGGGATACTCCAGGGAACTGCGGCCTCGGATTTTGAGCGTCCCGCGGCCGACAAAATCGGCGGGGCCGGTCAGAGAACTGCGCCCCTGCGCGGGGCTTATGAAGCAGGCGGAAACGGCGGTCCGGTCGCGCGAGGAGACCCGCTCGCCAAAAGTGTGGATGACCACGAGCGGCAGATTGGAGGAGAACGTGAACAGGCTCTCATCCAGCAGAGTATAGGTCTGAACAACCGTGGGACTGGGCTTTAAGTCCGGCGCGAAGGCTTTGGCTTTGATCAGCGTCGAGGTGGTGACGCTCAGCGGTTTTGAATACGTGGCTGAGTTCTCGTCAGGCTCGGAACCATCCAGGGTGTAGCGAATCACCGCGGCGGAAGATTTTGCACTGAGCCGAACCGTGAGATCATTCGTATAAATCCCGCCCGCCTGTGAGAAATGGGGCGAAGAACAAACTCCCGTCGCCGGTCTGTTCTCGGCCGCCGCGGAAAAAACGGCCGCGAGGAGCGCTACGCACCCGACTGTTCGCAACCACCGCGCGATGAGCCGCCGGACAGACCTCATGATTCAGGTTGGTTGACGGCCAGGCCCCCAGCCGTATTCGGAGGAAATTGAGGCTCATACCCACCGTCATCAGCGGCGCACCCTGTTCGATGGCCGCCATCATGCCGATCAGGACTTTGTCTCATTGCTCAGCCAGCAACCTTCAGGACTGCGCTGTTCACGGTCCGGCGGAGGCGATGAACTCCAGGAGGTCGGCCATCTCCTGGGGCCGCAGCCCGGCTTCCAACCCTTCGGGCATCGCGGATTGGCCCTGGCTCTGGATGCGCGCCAGGTTGGAGCGAAGGACCACGGTCTCAATCCCGTTGGCCTGACGGACGCTGACGCTGGCGGCAGTCTCATTGACGATGATGCCGGTCAAGGCCTCGCCGGTTTTGGTCTCGACCAAGTAGCTCAGATATTGCGGCGCGACTTCACGATTGGGGTCCAGAATGTTCACCAGCAACTTCTCCTTCCCGCTGGTCTTGACCGTCACCAGGTCCGGTCCCAGCGGATGACCCTGGCCGGCGGCGCGATGACACGAGGCGCAGCGTTCAATATAGATTTTCAACCCGCCCGCCGCGTCGCCCGCGAGGTTCAGCGCGGAAGTAAAGGAATCGATGATCTGCTGCCGCGAAGTTTTCGCTCCTTCGCCGAAAATGCGGACGGCGCGTTCGCGCAAATCCCGGTCGCGGTGCGAACGGAGGAAATTGATTTGGCTGGCCGATAATTCCGCCGCGCGGACCTGGCCGCTTTCGATGGCTTGCAAGAGTGCGGGCGTCCGGTCAGGGCGGCGGAGCAAAATGGCCAGGACCTCGGTGCGCAGCCGCGGAGTCCACTCCGCCCAGCGCTTTACCAATTCCCCGGCCAGGCCCGGCTCGGTAAAGCGGGCCAAGGAGGCCAGGGCCGCCAGTTGAACTGCCTGCGGCGGCTTGGGGTCCAGCAGCGGGAACAGATTGGACGACGCGTCCGCGTAACGGCCCAGGCCGAGCAGTTGAGCGGCTTTGACGCGCAGGCGCTCCGGCTGCAGATCGTCCGCCGCCAGGCGGCTGGCTTGTTGAAAGAATGGTTGTAAAGCTTCCCGCGGCGTGGCGCTTGCCAGCGAGCCGCCGGCGCGCTGCACACCTTCGCCGAGCGCCGTCAGATACGAAAATGCTTTTTCCGGTTCGCTGGCCGGATTTAGGCGCTGGAGGACGGAAACGATTTCCTCCCGATGATTTTGCGCTCCGATCAAGCGAACGAGTTCGCTTGTGAAATCCCGGCCAGCTTGGCCGCGAACGCGAGCGTCCCCGCTCACGATCTCAAACAACCGCGCCGCTGGACTCGGAGAGCGCGCGTCCTGCGCACCACCCAGGGAGCTCAACACCGCGGCCTGCATCCACGGGCTTTCAACATCGCGCCCGACAAGTTCCGCGAGCGCGTTAAGTTTCCCGGGGCCATTAACCTCACCGAGCGTCCAAGCGAGTTGGTATCGCACCAACGGCGAGGGATCGGCCGCCAGCGCGAGAAGTTTCTCTTGCACGGGACCCACCGCGGATGATCGCGCCATCAGGATCGTCTCCGACAATCGAACGGCGTGCTGGCGAACGTGTTCATCCACGTCGGTCAAAGCCAGCGTGAGGTGGTCCGGCTTGAGAGCGGATTGACCCTCCAGGGCATAGAGCGCGTGCAGCCTGCCCAGCGGCGATTTGGAATTCTTGAGCAGCTTGGCCAGCCGCGGGACGGCGGACGAGTCGGCCCGCTGATAGAGCAGACGCGCGGCGGTGTCGCGATGCCAGCCGTTGGGATGTTCGAGCGTCTTCACCAATTCCGCGACGGTGGCTTGGCCGAGCCGCGGCGGTTTCGGCTGCCTGAAATTCTCCGGCACGATGCGGTAAATGCGGCCGCGGTCGTTGCCGCTGGTCAGGTCGAGATGCTTTTTGATCGATTCGGGCAGCGACCAGGGATGTTCGATCACTTCGCGATACATGTCGGCGACGTAAAGGGCGCCATCGGGACCGTTGGCAAGCTGGACGGGGCGAAACCAGTTGTCCGTGCTCGCCAGAAATTCCACTTTCTCTTCGCCGGCGGGCCGCTCGGCCTTCAACCCCGGGCCGTCGGGATGGAGCTTTTTGCGATGCACCAGGTTGCTGCCGCAGTCGGCTACGAACACGTCGCCGACAAAATCCTCCGGCCAGGCGTTCCCGCGATAAATAGTGATTCCGGTGGCGGCGGTGAAATAACCGCTGGGCCGGCCGCCGCCTTCGATGGGGCCGGGCACCTGGCCGGCGACCCGCCATTTGGTGCGGATCACGCGCCACGGTTCGTCGGGGCTGATGCGATAGACTTCCGCCGCAGGGCCATCCACGGCGATCTCCACCAGCGGCCGCGGCATCGCGTAAAAGGGATTTCGCGCCGCGTAGCCTTCCGCATACATGAGGGTTTGAATGTGACTGCTGTTGCTGCAGACGAATTTTCGGCCGTGGTTGTCGAAGCTTAATCCGTACTGCCCGCCGCCGCTTTCGGCGCGCAGGTCGAGCGCGCGCGGATCGAAGGAAAAATCGCGTCCCCGCAGTTCCAGCGGTTTGGCCGCGGGCGCGCGGGGCGAAGCAATGGCGCCGCCATTGCCGCCGGCGGCGCCGTGGATGCGGTTGTCGAGGCCCCAGGTGAAACCGTTGAGTAATTGCTGGACGTTCAGTTTGTCCAGCCCTTGGCCGAACCCGGTGAAGACCACTTTGCGTTCGTCCGCGACGCCGTCGCCGTCAGTGTCTTTGAAGTAAAGGATGTCGGGGGTCGCGCCGACGAAGACGCCGCCGTCATAGCAGATCACCGCGGTGGGCCACGGCAGGTGGTCGGCAAAGACGGTGCTTTTATCGAATCGCCCATCGCCGTCGGTGTCTTCGAGCAAGCGGATGCGGCCGAGTTTGGCGTCGCGCTGTTCGGGGTAGTCCCGAATTTCGACCACGAAGAGCCGCCCATTTTCGTCGAAGGCCATGGCGATGGGATCGACGACCAGCGGTTCGGCGGCAACCAATTCGAGGCGGAAACCCGGCTTAATGCGGAAGGTGGCCAGGGCTTTATCGGGTTCAACCGGAGGAATGCGCGGCAGGTCTTTGGGATCAACTTCAGGCTCGGCCGCCAACGCGCTCGCGCCGAGGCAACCGAGGCACAGGGCCAGTCCCAGGCGCCGGGCGACCATGACCGCGGGGTGAACCGAACGCGAGGTTCCCGCTGGCAGGCTTGGTAAAAGGCCGAGGAGTGGCGCGCGCCGGTTCATACGGTTCAATCAAGACACCAGGAAGGCTTGCGGCGGGCGAGGTTTATTTTGGATTGTGGCCCGGACGGGAAAGGAGCAACGTTTGGGCGCACCGTCCATGCCCCATCATCGTTCCGTCTCGCGAAGAGAATTTTTGATCTCGTCCTCCCGCGCGCTGGCCGGCGCCGCGCTGGGAGCCGGCGAAAACGACACCGCGGCGGCCGGGCCGGTCATCGACATTCATCAGCACACGAATTACGCGGGGCGGACCGATGAACAGCTCATCGAACATCAGAAGCGGATGGGTGTGACGAGAACGGTGCTGCTGCCGGCCGGAAAATTCTACGGTTTGGACGCCCAGTGCGGCGGCAACCTCTCGGTGGTTTCACTGGCTCGGCAGCATCCGGAGTCATTCCTCTTTTTTGCGAACGAAGTGGCGGACCTCCCGGAGGCCCGCCGCGAAATCCGCTGGTTCCTGCGGCGCGGGGCGATCGGGATTGGCGAGCAGAAATTCAAGGTGGCTTGCGATTCGCCCTCGATTGAACGGCTCGCCGGGCTGGCGGCCGATTTTGGCGTCCCGATGCTGCTGCATTTCCAGCATGGCGTCTATAATACGGGCATCGAAAATTTCCACAAAACGCTCGCGAAATTTCCCAAAACCCATTTCATCGGCCACGCCCAGACCTGGTGGGCCAATGTCGATAAAAATCATTCCCAGGCCGTGCTCTATCCGAAGACCAAAGTCACCCCGGGCGGGATCACCGACCGGCTGTTGAGCGATTACCCGAACATGCACGGCGACATGTCGGCGGGATCGGGCCTGAATTTTCTGACGCGGGATGAAGACCATGCGCGGGCTTTCATTGAGTGCCACCAGGACAAATTGATGTTCGGCAGCGACTGCGACGACCGCGTCGGAAGCGGTCCAGCGTGCGATGGCGCGCAAATCCTGGCCGGCATCCGGCGGCTGGCGCCGAACCCGGCCGCGGCGCGCAAGATCCTCTCTGAGAATGCCAAACGTTTGCTGCGGCTGTCGGCGGCTAATTCGTTGAGCAAAAGCTTTACGTCCGGGACGGCTGGGTTATGATCCGGCGCGATGACAACAACGAACTTACAGGTGCGCCGGGCCACCGTGGAGGACTTGCCACGATTAGGGCCGCTGTGGCAGCAGGAGCATCTTTCTGTTTCCGATCTGGAAAAACGATTCAAGGAATTCCAGGTGGTCGAGGCTGTCGGCGGCGAGATGCTCGGGGCGATCGGTCTTCAGGTCGCCGGCCCGGACGGCCGGCTGCACAGCGAAGTGTTCGCGCACGCCGACCAGTCGAATGCGCTTCGCGAGAAGCTTTGGGAGCGGGCGCAAGTGCTCGCCAGCAATCACGGCCTGGTTCGCCTCTGGTCCCAGCTCCCGGCGCCGTTCTGGCAACAGAACGGGTTCCGCTCGCCTTCAGCCGAAGCGGAGGCGAAGAAGCCGGCTGGTTTCACCGGCGATGCGCGGCCATGGCTTTATTTGCAACTGAAGGACGAATCCGCGCCCGTGGCCTCACTGGACAAGGAGTTTGCCTTGTTCAAGGAATCGGAGAAGGAGACGACCAACCGATTGTTCCGCCAGGCCAAGGTCATGAAAGTGATCGCGGCGGTGGTTGCGTTCGTGGTCTTTTTCATGGTCGTCGTCTGGGCGTTTTACTTTTTCAAACTCCAGAAACGGCCGCCTGGACCGTGAGGCAAGGGCGCGGCGGGGTTTGGCAGGCGGGCAGAAGCCGGTTGGTTTCAGAAATGGGTGGGTTGTAACCGACGCGGCTTTACGATTGCACGAAGCATACCCGGAACGGCCCCTCACCCCGGCCCTCTCCCACGGGGAGAGGGAGAATCGTCCGCCGCTGAGTGGCAGGTCGAACGCGCTGGGTCGTGCGAGTGTCTCGGCCAGGAATCGCGGAGCGCACGGAACCAGCGGGAGCGACGTCCGACTTAAGCAAGATGCGGGATGCAAGTTTCCCTCTCCCTGCGGGAGAGTAGCACTGTTGGCTTTTGCACACCGGAGAATTCAGGCATCACGCAGCCATATTCCTGCATCTCGTAAGCCGAGAAAGGCATTCCCGGCAAGCCTGAAAACGCTCGGTGACTGCATTTACGCAGCACGATTCGAAAAGGGACTTAACCAGACCGAACTGGCTGAATTGATGGGAGTTACGGTTTCGATGATCCGCCTTTGGGAAAAAAACGGCTCCCGGCCGGATGAGCACCAATACAGAACGCTGGAGAGCCTCCTCAATCTCCGAGCAGGAAGTGAAATGCGGAAACCCAACAGTTGACCGACTGTTGGGTATTGCACGTTCAGACCGAGATGTGGGACGAAATCCCCACCCTTTCGAGTCCAGCGCAACGCTGGGCCCCCTGGCACGGTTGCGGTTTTCGGTGCGCCACGGACGGAAACTATCCCGTCCGAAAGCAACGGTTCGATTCCGACCTCCGCCGCCAATTCCAACTGCGGGTGCAGCAAGGAGTCTGGAGCCGCAGGGTCCGCAACGGACACCAAAACGGACACCATTTCCCGTATCCGTAGGAAAACAGCATAAGCGGTTTTTAGCCGCCGCCGATCTGCTAACCCTTCGGACTCGGCTTCATTTATCTTCGCGGTTGCGTGAAAGATCGCATGAAAACACGCTACCGTTTGATTCGTCGCGGCGTTCGTGGCGGGGCCTTCTACTGTGTGGACAACAACACCGGCAAACGCACCAGCCTGCGCACTGGCAGCGAGGACGAGGCGCGCCAGATCGTCGAAGCCAAAAACCAGGTCGAACGTCAGCCGGTGCTCAATCTGCAAATCGCCAAAGCCTATCTCGCCGGCATCGACAACGGCATTGCCACGCGCGCCTGGCAACACGCCATTGAGGCACTGACCGGCACCAAACCGGGAGCCAACCGCGAACGCTGGCTGCGGGTGGTCAGGGACCGGGCATTGGCTCCACTGCAGCCACGAGTCATCATTGAAACGCGGCCGAAGTGTTGCTGCGCGTGCTGCAAACCGGGACCGTTTCCACCAACGTCTATCTGCGGCGGCTGCACAATTTTTGCGTGGACATGAACTGGCTGCCGTGGTCCGTGATCCCCAAACGTCAATGGCCCGTCGTACGTTTCAAGGACAAGCGGGCATGCGCGGTGTCGTCTCGCTGGCCGCCGCACTGGCGCCGCCGCTCACGATTCGTGACGGCTCGCCTTTTCCGGCCCGCGATTTGATTTTGTTCCTTACCTTCATCGTGATTCTGGCGACGCTCGTAGTGCAAGGTTTGAGTCTCCCTCCGCTCATTCGCCGGCTCGGCATCAAGGACGACGGCTCAATGGAAAAAGAAGAACGCGAAGCAAGGCTCGAAGCGAATCAAGCGGCGCTCGCTCGCCTCCATGAAATCGCTGAACACGAGCGTGCAAAAGCCGACGCCTTGGCACGACTAAAGGTCGAGTACAAAGACCACATCCGTCAAGTGGAAGGCGCCGAGCCACAAAATGCCGGCACACCACTGCGCCTTTTTTCTTCGGAATACGAACGCCTGTCGCATGAAGCGCTTCAAGCCGAGCGCAGCACGATCATCAAACTCCGCAATCAGGATGTGATCAGCGATGAAGTCCTGCGTCGCATCCAGCGGGACATTGATCTGGCGGAAGCGCGCCTCACGGGCTGGGCTTCTCGGATTCACGAATTGATTGCGCCAGTTCGCGACTGAATTCAGCGGTCAGATCGCTCAGAGTCGTGGCAACCATTTCTGGGTGGCCATGTGGAGAAGCACCTGTGCGAGACAATCGGGCGTGGCCAGTTTTTAATGGTTGGTCGCTGTCGGAAGGGGTCATCCGCCAGTGTGCATTCAGAATCCCTTGCCCACTGGAATCGACATCGAATTGCTGGATGTCGATGAAGACCCTGATCACTTCCTGGTCTCGTGGCCAATCGGTCAGATAAATATTCGCCGAAGGCAACCAGTGGGAGAGGTTGGCCGCCAGTGTTCGCTGGAAGGACTGGTCCAGGCGCTCGGCCCACTGCGCGTCCTCGAGGTATCCTATTTCATTCGCGCCATTGCGGAGCGCGATGGTCTTTCGGAGAAGATAAGAGGGCATTTTCACGAACCCAATTCCCACTGACAAATGTTTCGCCGCCGCGGGAGCCGATTCGTTTGTGGAAATCGGCGCGAGAACAAAGTGTCGGGCATTGATCGTTGGCGGCCGTGACAAACATCCGGTGAGGAGCACGCCGGCGATGGCAGCAAAGGCGAGAAGCACAACCCTTGATTTCATGGCTGTTCCTTTGGTCGCCTTTTTCCCGTCAACAAGGCCGTGGGGTTGCGTTCGAGGAATTCGGCAAGATCGGCGACGGCGCGGCCCGCGTTGCTCAATTCCTCCAGGGCCTGTTTCAGATCGGGACGAAGAGAGGAATCCGGTCCTAGCAGATCGTTCACGTTGCGGATGCCCATTCGAAGATCGACGAGGGTCTTTCGTGCGTCAGACAACGTGTTGGTGACGCTGTCCACGAGCGGGTCCACGCGACCGTCAACGCGCTTCAGCAGGACCCCAGTTTGATCCAAAGTTTGCCGCAGAGAGGTAATGGCGTTCGTGAGGTCCGGCGTCGTGACAAGGCGATTCGCCGCGCCGAGCAAGTTGGTCACGCCCGCATTGATGTCTGCGACGTTCAATTGGCTGAAGCTGGTGTCGAGTTGAGTCAACAGCTTGTTCAGCTTTTCTGAGACTCCAGCGATATCGAGATGGGCCAGGTTTGCCAACAGTTGCTGGATGTTGCTGGGGAGAGTCGGGATCTCGTGGTACTCGGGAGTGACTTGATGAAACACTGGAGGCGGCGCATCGGGTACGATGTCCAACCCGATGTAAAGGACACCGGTAACCAGGCTCTCGGTATCCAGTCGGGCGCGGAAACCCTCGCTGATGAGTTGGTCGAGCTTTGACTTGTTGCCGATATCGAGTAGTTCATCCGAGATCGATTGGGCCAGCTTCTTGTCGATGGAAATCACCACCGGCATGGTGAAGTCGTTGCTGGCTTGGTTGTGACGAATCAGTATCCGTTCGACGGAGCCGATCGTCACGCCCCGGAATTTCACGGGTGCTCCAACATTCAATCCCTTAAGCGACGCGTTGAAGTAGAGGATGTCCTTGTGTTGCGAATGAAACAGTGCGCGCGAGCTGAACAGGATCAGCCCCGCAACTCCCAGCGCCAGGCCGATGGCGAAAAACAGACCGATCGCGGTGGGATTTGCCTTCTTGCTCATAATGTGGATCGCGTTGCGGTTTCTCCGGAAAATTCGCCGCGAGTGAGAAAGGCTTTCAGCTTCGCGTCCGTTGAGTGCTTCAATAATTCAGCCGGATTTCCTCGCGCTCGCATGGTTTTCGTTTCGGCATCGAGGAAGATGGAGTCGTCAGCGATCATGAAGATGCTGGCCAATTCATGCGTCACCACGACGACGGTGGCGCCCAGGCTGTCGCGCAGCTCCAGAATCAATTTGTCCAGGTTCCGCGAGGTGAGCGGATCCAATCCCGCGGATGGCTCGTCGAAGAAAAGGATTTCGGGATCGAGCGCCATTGCGCGCGCGAGACCTGCCCGTTTGCGCATTCCACCGGAAAGCTCTGCCGGATAGTAATCCTCGAAGCCACTCAACCCCACCAGCGCCAGCTTGAGCCGGACGATGTCTTTCAGATCAGTGGGGGACCAATCGGCGTATTCAACCAACGGGAGCGCGACGTTCTCCGCCAGCGTCATGGAACTCCAGAGCGCGCTGCTCTGGAAGAGCACCCCGCATTTGCGCAACTGGGTCCGGCGCGCTTCATCGTCTGTATTCCAAAAACTCTGGCCGTCGTAGAGAACGTCACCGTGCGCGGGGCGTTGCAAGCCGATCATGTGCCGCAACAGCGTGCTCTTGCCGGACCCGCTGTTGCCCATGATGACGAACACCGAGCCGCGTTTGACTTCGGCGTTGATGTCGCGCATGACGACGTAAGAACCGTAGGCCATCGTCAGGTTCTGAATTTGGATTTTGGTTTCGTTGGCATTCATGCGCGGCTTTCAGATGCCCAACGCGTTGCAGAGCACGGCGAAGATGCCGTCCGATGCGATGATAGCAGTAATTCCCGTCACGACCGCCCTGGTTGTGGCTTCACCGACGGCGGCGGCACTGGAACCGGATTGCATACCACGGAAACATCCGGCGTAGGCCACAAGAAATCCGAAGAAGCATCCCTTGCCGATGCCGAACAGAAAGCTCTTGAGTTGGATGGCCTGAATTGTGCGTGTCAGATACTCCGTGGCGGTAACGTCCAGCATGCTGATGGAGACGAGAAAACCGCCGGCCATGCTGATCAGGTCCGCGAAGGCGCAGAGAAACGGCATCACCAACAGAAGCGCGACCATTCGCGGCAGCACAAGAAACTCGATGGGCGAGATTCCGAAGGTTTGCAAAGCATTGATCTCCTCGTTGACCGTCATCGTCCCGAGTTGAGCAGCGAACGCGGCGCCGGTGCGGCCGCACAGGATGATGCCGGTCATGATGCAGCCCATCTCTCGAACGGTGGCGATTCCAACCAAATCAGCGACGTAGATGGAAGCGCCGAACTTCATCAACTGCACAGCGCCGACAAAAGCCAGGATGAGGCCCAACAGAAAATTGATCATCGCCACGATTCCCAGCGCCTGCGGGCCACATTCCTGCATGACGAGAAGCGCGTCCGACCAACGAAACTGCGCGCGACCACGCAGCAGATTGCCCAGTGCCGCGAGGTTTTCACCCAGGAACGTGAACATCTCCAGAGCGCCGGCCCAGCCCTTGAGTGCGTGCTCACCCATCGTTTGGAGCAACCGACTTTTGACCGCCGCGTGATGCGCATCCTTTTTTTCCGGCACGGCTTCGGCCAGCCGCAACAACCGGCGCACGCCTTCGGGAAGTCCGCCGTCTCGGAATTCGATCTGGCGCGATCGACACAGTTCGGAGCAACTGAGAATGAAGGCGACGAAGCGTGAATCCCAGCCGCTCAGATTCGGGGATTCGAATGACAGTGACTTCGCGCCGGGAGCACTTAGCGCTTCTTGAACAAGCATTTCGCTGGCTCGAATTCCTTGTTCGCGACCGGTGCCCGACAACCGGACCAGCAGGACACCCGGCGACTCTTGGTCAACTACCAGACTGGCGCTTGAAGGTGTTGCGGTCATGGCAACTGAGGTTGAGCGTTTTCTAAAAATCAGTCGTCGGGCAAAGGCGGGCGCAGTGCCACTGCCGAGTGCAATCGTTCGACCTCATTCGTGAGGAATTAGATGATTCTGGCTGGTGTTCAGGCTCGGCTCTCCTGGAAATCTCGGTTGTCCAAAAGCAATCTGACCAGACCAGCGGCACTCGCTGCGCGGCGGCCGCGGGCGCGGCTCTTTTGGCGATGCCGAGGACGTTGATCGGTTTGTTCATGCCGATCACGTTAGCGCCGCGATCTTTTCTGTGAATTCCTCGACTAGGCTAATGAGGGTTAACCCTTCCGAGTTAGCCGAGATGAAAGAGCCACCCTGAGCGAGGCCGATCCGTTGAACTGCAATCTTCGCGCGAGTGAACGAGAAACTTGTATTCCATCGCCTGCGCTACGAACACCAGTTGGAGATCGCTGAAAAGTTTCTGTCGCGCGAAATCGAATTCCTCGCCGCGCGCGGTCACGCTCTGAAACTCGATGCGACGGTTCTGCCGTTTCTCGTGCGCAAGGGATTCCATCCGAAGCTCGGCGCTCGCCCAATGCGCGATGCGGTTGAAAAACTGGTCGGCGACGCGGTGAGCGAGTGTCTGCTGGTCGGACGGCCCTCTTGTGGAGTACTGGCACATGACGAAACGCGAGACGCCCTCGTTGTCCGCTGATTTGGCCGTCGAGCCGAAGCCAATCAGTTTCGTTGAAGGAGGGGACCTCCCAAAGCTGGAACAGCGACACCTTCCCGCGATGAAAACCTAGAGGCAGACTCCACGGCGGCGGCGGGCGTGTCAGAGGAGGAACGGAAGCGGGAGCGTCTAAGCGACCGAGCCGTAGTATCCTTGACGCGACCGAACGCGCCATACAATCGAACCGGATTTCATCGCGGTGTCACTTCTTTCCAGCCGAATGGCCTGCAATTCTTTCATCACGAACAACCCGCGTGCGCTAGTCACTGACTGACCGATTTGCCAAGCCCGCGAATTGCGGAGCACTTGGCTTCGGTCTGCGTGTCGGTGGGTGGGGGAAGCGTAGTGGAGACTGGAATGGAGCGCATAGCGAAATGAAGTCGGAGCACAACGCTCGCCGCCGAGCCGCAGACGGAAGCCCGTCGCGTTTGCGGCACATTGCGGGTGCCCGCTCGTGACGAGCGCACGGCTTGCGAAGTGGAACGGGCGCGGTCGATAGGGGGACAGGGCCGATCAGCAGCCCCGCGCAGCGAAGCAAAACCGTGCGTTGGTCACGGCGCGCTACAAATTCATCGTGTGACCTATTCCGTGCAGTAAGACTCTGCCGTGGAGGGCATTAGTCATCTCGCCACTTGCCGGCTATGAACGAACGGAAGGTTTGGTATGCGCTCTCAACCGGAGAGCGTCGGCAAACCCGCTGCGCCTCTTTTCGTCTGAATACGAACGGCTGTCGTACGAGGTGCTAAAAACTTGAGCGTAGGACGATTGTTCACCTTCGCAACCAAGGCTTAATCAGCGACGAAGTCCTGCGTCGCAACCAGCGGGATATTGATTTTGCGGAAGCGAGGCTGGCACACCGGCCATAGACCCGGCAGCATAAATGTGTGAATTTACGCCATAACTCAAAGGGGCTATTCGAAGTTAACCTGGTTGTGGAATTCACGCACTCGCTGATTGTGTTTACAGTTTGACCATGACGCGACGCTTACGGAATCCTGTAGTGGCCGATTTATGCAAGTGAGCTTGCTTAAGTCGAAGATCCATCGAGCCACGATTACGGGTGGCAATATTAGCTACGAAGGCAGTTTGACCATCGCCCTGGATCTGATGAAGAAATGTGGACTCGTTCCCTACGAGCGGATCCTGTGCAGCAATATGGCAAACGGAAATCGGTTCGAAACGTACGCCATTCCCGGCGATCCAGGCTCCGGCCAGATCGTGCTCAATGGGGCCGCTGCGTTCCAAGGAAAGAAGGGCGACCTGCTTACCATCATGAGTTTCGCACAGATTGGCAGCGGAAGGGCCAAACGGTGGAAACCTCGCGTCATCGTGCTCGGCAAAGGCAATTGCATCGTCAGTGAACGAGGAATTTGACCGAGCGCGGGGCCAAAGGTTGGTAACCTGAAAAGGGACTCCCGTAACACTCGTGGGGTTGTTGACCGAAGTTCTTGGCTTCGCGAATTTCTTCCAGTTCGCGACCGAAATCAGCCACTAATTTGAGTCTGGATTCGTTGGCCCGTCTGGCCTTTAATCTCCCATTATATCCAGGCGGGTCTGCTGTGGAAAAACGGTGAGCGGACGAACTTGGCGATCTCATGAACGATGCCCAAAAACAGGATGTGATGATTTTTGCGGAGGCACTCGATTTGCCTCTGAGCGAGCGCGCCGCCCATCTGGATCGGGCTTGTGCAGGTGACGAGAATCTGCGTCAGCGTGTTGAGGGATTACTGCTGACTCACGATCAGGCCGGGGGTTTTCTCGAACGACCGCCTGTGGAAATGGCAATTGGAAGCAGGGTGGGAGCCTCCGCTGGCGAGAAGCCTGGTGATCGAATCGGCCGCTACAAATTGTTGCAGCAAATTGGCGAAGGCGGCTGCGGCGTGGTTTACATGGCCGAACAAGAGGAGCCGGTCAATCGCCGAGTCGCGTTAAAGATCATCAAACCGGGGATGGACACCAAAAGTGTGATGGCCCGGTTTGAGGCGGAGCGGCAAGCCCTGGCGCTGATGGACCATTCGAACATCGCGAAGGTATTCGACGCAGGCGCGACCGAATCGGGTCGCCCGTACTTTGTCATGGAGTTGGTCAAAGGCGTCAAGGTTACGGAGTACTGTGATCTGCATGCGTTGACGACGGAAGAGCGGCTGGGTTTATTTGTCCACGTTTGCCACGCCGTGCAGCATGCACACCAGAAAGGAATCATCCATCGGGACATTAAGCCCTCGAATATCCTGGTAACCAGAACCGAGGATGGGGCTTCGTTACCCATGGTGATTGATTTTGGAATCGCCAAAGCAACGACGAACCAGCGACTGACTGATTCCACAGTTTTCACAGCTTTCGAGATGCTGATTGGCACGCCGGCGTATATGAGCCCGGAACAGGCGGAATTAGGCGGCGTGGATGTGGATACGCGCACCGACATCTACAGCCTCGGGGTGCTGCTTTACGAATTGCTGACCGGATCAACGCCCTTTGAGGGGGGAGCATTGATGAAGGCGGGATTGGACGAGATTCGGAGGGTGATCCGTGAAAGAGACCCGATCCGCCCTTCGACACGGTTAAGCTCGATGTCTGCCGGAGATTTGACGAGCACTGCCCAAAGACGCCACTCCAGTCCGCTGAACCTGATTCGCTCGATTCGAGGGGACCTGGACTGGATTGTGATGAAAGCGCTGGAGAAGGACCGCTCGCGCCGATACGAAACGGCGAGTGGTCTGGCGCTGGATGTTCAGAGACACCTTGCTAATGAGGCGATTTCAGCGCGCCCTCCCAGCAGGATTTATAAACTCCAGAAGATGGTTCGGCGCAACAGACTTCTATTCATCGGAATTGGAGCCGTTGCAACCCTCCTCGTGGTGAGCTTGATCGTTGTTTCGGCATCTCTTGCCCACGAGCGACAGTCGCAGCACGAGGCGAAACAGGTCAAGCAGTTTCTGGAAGAGATGTTCGAAGGCCTCGATCCGAACTTTGTCAACGGCAGGGATACGGCCATCTTACGCGAAATCCTGGATAAAGCCGCCGCACGCGTCGGCAAGGAGTTGACCAATCAACCGGGCGTAGAAGCCGAACTGCGAAGCGTCATCGGCACGGCTTATGAGAGAACCGGGCAGTATCCTCAGGCCGAAGAAATGCAGCGCGCGGTGCTGAAACTCTGCCGAAAACGCTTCGGACGAGAAAGTCCAGAGGCGGCGGCATCGCTTAACGATTTAGGCTTAGCGCTCATAGCGAACGGCAAAATGCGGGAGGCTGAACAAGTAAACCGCGAAGCACTTGAAATCAGGCGGCGACGCTTTGGCGATGAGAATGCGGACGTCGCCACTTCGAAAGACAATTTGGCTCACGCATGTAATGATAATGGGAAATTCACGGAGGCAGAAGCCTTGGAGCGCGAGGCACTGGCGACAAGGCAGAGAATGTTCGGAAACGAAAGTCAGGAGGTGATAGATTCGCTTCGCAATCTTATTATTATTCTGGGCGACACCGGCAAGTGGGCGGAAGCGGAAGCTACAGCGCGTGAGGTTTTGGCGCTGCGCCGCAAACTGCTCGGCTCCCAACATCCATCGGTTGCAGGCGCGCTCTACGATCTTGCCTGGGCGGAAGCTGGCAATGGGAAGCAGAAGGAGGCCGAAGCCTTGAGACAGGAAGCCTTCGAGCTGCGTCAAAAGGTTTCGGACAATTACGCGGACGTGGCCATTTCTCTCTGCTATCTCGGCAATCGCATGCGACAGCGACGGAACCTGGAGGATGCGTATTCTGTCTTGAGCGCAGCCCTTTCCCTACAACGTAAGTTTCTGGGCGACGACCACCAGGATACGCTTTATACGCTGAGTAATTTAGGTTTGATTTACAAAGCTGAGACTAATTGGTCAAACGCGGAGACCGTGTTTCGCGAGGTGTTGGCCTTGCGGCGTAAACGGTCAGGAAATGACGACCCGCAACCCTTGTGGGAATATGGGCAGTTGTACCATGCTCTCGTCGCCCAGCGAAAATATCCCGAAGCCGGCCAGTTCCTGGCTGAGGTTCTGACACCCGCGTTTGTAACGAATCGAGCGTGCTCCGATCTACTGGGTCGTCGGTTAGACCTGATGGGCCGCCAAGGCAGGTGGAAGGAAGCTGCAGCCGATGCTGCTACTCTCATGCAGTTCCAACCCACGGATTACTACTGGTCTTACAATGTGGCCACGCTATTAGTGATAACTCAGGACCGATCTGCTTACGAGCAACTCTGCCGCAGAATTCCGGCTGCCTTCGCCGAGACAACAAATCCCTACATTGCACAGCGGATTGCCGAAGGTTGTCTTCTCCTCCCGAATTCCGGGGCCGATTTGCAATTGGTGGACCGATTGGCCACTAGAGCGGTGACTTTGGGCAATGGGGACGGCGGCGGAATTGGTTATTTCCAAGCTTGCAAGGCGCTCTCGGAATATCGGGAAGGCAGTTTTCCTGAGGCAGTGGAATGGGCAGAGAAGGCGCTAAAGAACTCCGCAGTTTTCGCGCGTGCCAAGGGCTGTGCCGTGCTGGCGATGGCGCAGTGGCGGCTCGGGCTGAAGGGCGCGGCCCAAGCCACGCTGAGCGAAGGAAACAAACTGGCTCAGGACATTTCGTCGAATCAAGCCGTGGATTTAGGAGACGGATGGATAAACTGGCTGGTTGCTCGGATCTTGCTCAATGAAGCTACTGAGCTGATCGCCGACAACTCGGCATCTGGCAACAATTCGAATAATCAACACTGAGAGGTTTGCCCCGAGGCCATTGAAATTCCAGCGAAGCAGGGGAAGCTTTTGTGGATAGGTAGAACGAGGAGGGAGTATGGTTTGCGTGGCTCTTTGCGCGCATTTCGTTGGACGAGGCCACAGCGCTAATTGAATCCGGGACGGAGTAAAAAGCTCCAAGCACCAGATTCCAAGCTCCAATTCAAATCGCCTGCCGCTCCTTTCGAACGTTGGGTTTTGAGTTTTGGAGCTTCTCTGGAGCTTGGATATTGGATGTTGGTGCTTTTCTGGTCGATGACCCTCGAATTCAGGTTGTCATCCCTCGGAATCCATGACATGCTCGGCAGGAATCGGAGCTTTCGTCATGGGTGATGCGACAATATTGCTGGCCGCGGTGGAGCAAGGCGACCCCAAAGCGGCCGATAAATTGCTTGAGTTGGTTTATGAGGATTTGCGGCGCTTGGCGGCGCACAAGATGGCCAAGGAGCCGGCTGGGCAGACACTCCAACCGACGGCTTTAGTCCATGAAGCGTGGCTTCGCCTGGTGGGCAACGAAACACCCACTTTTGAGAATCGCGCCCACTTTTTTTCTGCCGCCGCGGAAGCGATGCGGCGAATTTTGGTTGAACGGGCGCGTCGCAGGTCGAGGCAGCGTCACGGCGGAGAATTCAAACGGGTTGATTTCGATGAGTGTGCGTTGGCAGCTCCGGAAGTCGATGACGAGTTACTGGCGGTCCATGAGGCACTGGACGAACTTGCCAAGGAGCACCCAGTTCAGGCAGAAGTGGTGAAACTGCGCTATTTTGGCGGCCAAACGAACGAGGAAACAGCGCAAATTCTGGGCGTTTCGGTTGCCACGATCAAGAACTACTGGGCTTTCTCCCGGGCCTGCCTTCTACAGCAGATCAAACGCGCCTAACCAACGAAAATGATTGGGCCCGGGCTGGGGACAATTGATTGGGCCCGGGCTGGGGACGAAAGATTTCCTGAGGTTCACTTAGCCCTTTTTGCCAATAGTGTCGCATTAGATAGTGTGCCAAAAGCCTTTCAGCGAACCGAATGAACTCCATGAACCAGGAAAACGAAGCAGTAATTTATGAAGAAATCAAAATCAATTCGTGTTTTGTGCGTGGACGACCACCCCATTGTGCGCGAGGGAATAGCGGCGATAATTGAGAGGGAGGAGGACGTAGCCAGTGTGGGAGAGGCCGGGGACGGCAAAGCGGCCATCGAGCAGTATCGCAAGCTCAAGCCCGATGTGGTGGTGATGGACTTGAGAATGGCGGGAATGGGCGGCGTCGAAGCAACGATTCAAATTCGTAGAGAGTTTCCGACTGCCCGCATCATTGTCCTCACGGCCTATGAGGGCGATGCGGATATTCACCGCGCATTGGAGGCGGGAGCACAGGGCTATTTGCTTAAAGATTCGGTGCGAAGGGAATTGCTGCAAACGATTCGCGACGTTTATGCCGGTCATCGGCACATTTCACCGCCTGTGGCGGCGCGATTGGCCGAGTACACGCCGCGCGTGGCACTGAGCCCGCGTGAGTTGGGGATCCTGCCATTGATCGCCAAGGGCCTGCGCAACAAGGAGATCGGGGCAGCCCTCGACATCGCTGAAGACACCGTGAAAATCCATATCAAAAACATATTCGGCAAGCTGAAGGTGATCGATCGGACGCAGGCGGTGGTGAGCGCGTCGCAAAGAGGCATTATTCGATTGGAAACGGTATAACCCGAAAGTGTTATTGGCGGATAGCTCGGTTGGGTGATTCAAGTTTCGCGATCGAGGCACTAGTTTCAGTCGTGCTGAACAAAAGAAAAATCCGAGTGCTCATTATCGACGATCATGCAGGGATGCGGGAAGGAATCAGCGCGGTGGTGAACGCCCAACCAGACATGTTGGTGGTAGGCGAGGCGGCCGACGGACACGAGGCTATTCAAAGATTCAGAGAACTTCAGCCTGATGTCTCGGTGGTTGATTGGAATTTGCCGATAGTCCGCGGAGAAGAGGTCCTCGGCACCTTAAACAAGGAATTTCCAAATGCGCGGTTTGTTGTCATTACCGCGTTAAACGGTGATGACTGCATCCGGCAGGCGCTGAATCTTGGCGCGCACGCTTTTCTCCACAAGGACATGCTGCGTCGCGAATTGCTGCCCGCGATACGGGCGGTTCACCAGGGAGAAGCATATCTTCCGGACAAAATTGCAAATTGGATCAAAAAAGAACGATGACGGAGAGGTTGATTCCGCCTAATTCACTCAACAAAGGCGAATCGGCACTTTCAATCAACTGACGGCATTATGCTTCGGTCTTTAAGGACAGGCGTTTGGATTTTCCTGATGGCGTTCGCCATTCCCGGGATTTCGGCCGCCGAAACAAACGAGGTCCTCACCACCGCCGCTGAGATACTGTCGCCGATAGTGGTTCCGCCCGGCCAAGACATTCCCGTTTTGATAACCGGTGTCGTAACCGTCGCCGAAGCTAATTGGCACGGCATGTTTTTTATTCAGGACTCGACGGGCGGAGTATTCGTGAACGCTACCAATCCGCCGCCGACTGTCGGCGATTGGGTCAAGGTCAGCGGCATCCGGCACCCGGGTGGATACGCTCCGGACATTGAAATGCCAAGTTGGACCCGGCTGGGAACTGCGCCGTTGCCCGAGGCCAAATCCATTTCGGCGGAGCAGTTCATGACCGGTACCGCGGATGGACTTCGCGTTGAAGTGTCCGGCGTCGTTAGGTCCGCGCAGTCGCAAAGGCAAAATACACGGTTGGTTGTGGAACTGGCGTCGGGCGGCTATCGCTTTCGAGCGTTCGCGCCGATCTCAACCAACGTCGATGCGAATTCGCTGGTGGGCGCGACGGTTCGTGTGCGGGGTACGGCGGCCGCTTCCTTCAATGCGCCGCTCCGGCAAATGCTGACGATGGCCATGTTTGTTCCGCGCGAATCGGACTTCATTGTCGATCAGCTTCCAGACACGTCGATTTCAGAAGCGCCGTTTGCCCCATTAAGGCGGATCGCACAGTATCATCGCGGTGCATCGCCCGGCACGAGAATCCGGGTGAAAGGGGCTGTCACGTTTCAGCGCCGCGGCGACGATATTTTCCTAAACGACGGCGCCGACGGTCTTCAGGTGAAAACTCGTGACACGAACAGTTTCGCTCCCGGAGAAATGATCGAAGCCATCGGGTTTCCGGGTGTCGAACGGTTCGTTCCCGTTTTGCGGGATGCGATTCTAATTCGAACAAAGGAAGCCGGGACGCAGATTGTGCCCAACAGAACTTCCGTTCAGGAGCTGTTGAGTGGCACTCACCATGCCGATATGGTTTCGCTTCAGGGCAAACTGCTGGACCATTCGCTGCGTCCGCTTCGAGGGGGCAATCCGTCGTCCGATGCGCCGGGACGAAATGTCCTGACGCTGCAGAGCAGCAATTGGCTCTTCAGCGTCGAAGCGCCCGCCAACGCGCGATTTGACGAGCTCGGATCGCTTCCCGTCGGAAGCACGCTGGTAGTGTCTGGACTCTGTCTGTTGCAGGTCAGCGAAGAAGGAAAAGTGGAGGGTGTTCGCATTCTGCTTCCGGACGTGGCGAGCGTCCACGTTCTGCAACGCCCTGGCTGGTGGACTCCCGAGCGTCTGCTGATGGGACTCGGCATCCTGCTGGTGGTGTCGGGCGTGGGAGCAATCTGGACACTCATGATTCTTCGGAAGAGCTCCGCTCTAAAATCGTCCATCGCGGAAAAGATCAGGGCGCAGAATGAGCTGCAGAAAGCTCACGATCAGCTTGAGTCGCGGGTAGAGGAAAGAACGCGGGAATTGATTTCGGAAACGTCCGCGCGCAAAGAAGCAGAGGTCCGGGTGAATGCGATCCTCGATGAGCGCACGCGGATCGCGCAGGAACTGCACGATACTTTGCTGCAAGGTTTCACGGGAATTGGGCTGAAGCTCGACGCCGTGATGAACTCCCTTCCTCGGTCACTCGCGGATACGAAAGAGCAACTGCAAAGAATTCTTGAGCAATCGGATGAATACCTTGTCGAGGCGCGCCGTGCAGTTTGGGAATTGCGTTCTCCTTCGCTGGAAAAATCCGGGGAGCTTTCGAAGGCACTGATGAAAGTGAGCGAGCGAGCCCTTCACGGCAGCGGCATGCGGTCGCATTTCAAGACCAACGGCGATGCCTGCCCGCTGGCCCCGGTCGTTGAAGACAACTTCCTGCGAATCTGTGAGGAAGCAGTCAGGAACGCCGTGAAGCACGCTCGCGCCACTAAAGTGGAAGTGCATCTCGATTACTCGTCCGACGAAGTGCGCCTTCGAATTCGAGACGACGGTTGCGGTTTCAATCCCCACGGCCCCGATGCATCGAAGGCCGGCCACTTTGGCCTCGTGGGAATTCGCGAGCGCGCAAAATCCATCGCCGGAAATTTGTTTCTCAAGAGTCACCCAGGACAAGGAACAGAAATCCTCGTGAGTGTCTCTCTCGCAGCAGTACCGGCGGGAGACGAAGAAGTTTCTGATCTCAAACCGTGCGTTGAAGTTCGCTGAATAACCCGAAAGCGCTACTCGGAGTTAACTCAGTCGAGGAATTCACGCACCCGGATCGAAGCCGTACGGTTAAGGCGTGAAACAGCTTCGGCGCAAATTCCGGGACGAAGGCATTGCTTGGAGGCTGATGATAACTTTCGCAGTGGCCGCCTCAGCCGTGAATGTTTCAGCCGATGGATTCCGTCTGCCGGACCAAGACGCTTTCGCCACCGCCAGAGGCGAAGCCTTCGCCGCCACGGCAGACAACGCTTCGGCGATTTATTACAATCCGGCAGGGATCAGCCAACTCAAGGGAGGTAACTTTCGTGGGGGAATCTACGGTATCTACCTTCCGGTCAGCTACAAATCACCGAGTGGGCGCAGCTTTGATAATGGGAAAGACCTGCAAGCAGTTCCTCAACTCTTTTTTACTTATACTCCAAACGAATCCCGGCTCAGCTACGGCTTGGGAATTTATGCGCCTTTCGGACTGGGATTTCGTTGGCCACAGGACACGGGCTTCCGCACGCTCGCGATCGAGTCGCAACTGACTTACCTCAGCATCAATCCGGTGGTCGCGTGGCGGATTTTGCCAAACCTCTCGGTCGGTGGTGGACTCACGGCCAACTACGCGAAGGCCGATGTTCGATCCGGCTTGGTCTGGCCGGATCAACCCAACGACCAGTTCCGGTTCAAGGGCGACGGCTGGGACGTTGGCTACAACTTCGGCGCGCTCTGGCGCGTGCATGAGAAGGTCTCCATCGGCGTGTCCTTTCGGAGCAGCACCAAAATTAACCTGGAGGGCCACACCGAGTATTACAACAACATCGCTTTGCCGCCCGTCCCCGCCTTTCCGAATCAACGCGTTAGCGCCGAGACGGACGTTCACTTTCCGCTGAATGTGGTCTGCGGTATTTCGTACCGGCCCACGCCCAAATGGAACCTTGAATTCGACGCCGACTACACGGACTGGAGCACCATGGACACGGTGACGATCAAGCAAGCGACCGGCTTTGCCTCCTTGCTGCCAAAAGACATTCCTGCGACGCTCGCGTGGCAGCCAGCCTGGTACTACAAATTCGGCGGCACTCGCTACTTCGATAACGGCTGGTCATTGAGCGCGGGCTACATCTATAGCGAGAACGCCATGCCTGACGCTCACTACAGCCCGTTGATAGCGGACTCAGCGCGACATTGGCTAAGCATCGGCACCGGGTTCAAACGCCGTCGTTTTGACTTCGACATCGCCTATCAATTTGGAATCGGCGACGGCGTGCGAACGGTCTCAGGCAGTGCCCCCTCGGCTACGGGGCAAACAGCAGATGGGCGCTATACTTATATCAGCCACGCGGTGCTGGCGACGGTCGGATTCCACTTCTAAAAAGCCTAACCGGTTTTAAACAGATGCTTGTTGATTTTCAGCGCGCGGATCTTTGATTCGAGCGTAGATGCGGGCATGCCCAGCCTTGCGGCCGCTCCTGAGGGGCCCGATACCCGCCCTCGGGCTTCAGCCAACGCGGCTTCGATGGTGATCCTCTCGGATGCGGCGAGTTTTTGGGATGGTTCATGCGTGAGCCAACTCTCGTCCACAGTGAGAGTCTCCGTTTCGCAGACGATGATTGATCGCTCGACGACATTTTGCAGCTCCCGAATGTTGCCCGGCCAGCTATAGGATTGAAGCAATTCCCGGGTCTTGTTGCTGATGCAAAGAACCTTCTTGTTCAGTTTCCGGGCAAAGCGGTTAATAAAGTAATCGGTCAACAGGGGAATGTCTTCTTTGCGGTCACGGAGCGGCGGAACCTCAATCGGGAAAACGTTCAGCCGATAGAAAAGATCCTGGCGGAACGTGCCTTTGAGCACGGCCTCCGACAGGTCTCGATTCGATGCAGCGAGGATACGGACGTCAGCGTTGTGCGGCCGGCTGCTTCCGATGGGCTCGTATTGGCCCTCCTGTATGACTCGGAGGAGCGCTATCTGTATCTCATGCGAAATGTCACCCACCTCATCCAGGAAGATTGTCCCTCCGGCCGCAAGTTCAAACCGGCCCATTCTCCGCTGAGTGGCTCCGGTGAACGCTCCTTTCTCGTGGCCAAAAAGCTCGGACGCCGCCACCGTGGGCGGAATCGCCGCACAATTCACTGCCACGAACGCGCGACTGGATCGTCCAGACCGCTTGTGGATGGCCCGGGCGATCAACTCCTTTCCAGTTCCCGTCTCACCTTTGATGAGCACCCTGGAATCCGTCGGAGCCACCTTGTCAACTTGCGCGAGTACGCGTCGCAGCGAATGGGAGGAGCCCACGATTTCTTCAAACATCGAAACGCTTTTGATTTCCTCCCGCAGTACAATGTTCTCATGGTGCAGTTGGTCCTTTAACCGCTTCACCTCGTCGAGCGCCCTTTGCAGAGAATCCTCGGCTCGCTTGCGGTCCTCGATATCGATACTCGATCCGTGCCACTTGACGATCTTTCCGCTTTCATCACGCAGGGCGACTTTGTGGTGCAGCATCCAGCGGTATTGACCGTCAGCTCGTCGAACGCGAGTTTCATGCAGGAAAGGCTTCCCGCTGGCCAACGAAACGCGCCACTTTTCCAGAATTCCGTCGAGGTCATCGGGATGAATGGCAACCGTCCACTTCCAGCCCAGCAAATCCTCCGGGCCAAGCCCGACATACTCCAGCCAGGGTCGATTGAAGAAATCAATGTGGCCATCGGGCCGAGCGGTATGGATGAAAGCAGGGGCCGAGTTGATGATGAGCTGAAGAGCCGAATCGGGAGCTGACGTGCTCATACCTGGTTATGGTTCACGACATAAATTTTCGCTAAACTCCGCGAATTCGCGAAGCGGTTCGCGAATCTTCACCTCGCCAAAACTTTTTCCATGCTGGATTCATCCGTGAATCAAGGTTCTTGCCTGTGGCACCAGGCTGGCACGATTCCAGCATAACGCAATCATCCTAAAAGGGACACGTTTTACTTATATGAATCTTCTGTTGGAAATGCAATTGAAAGAGCGGAAGCGAATCGCTCAGGAATTGCACGATACATTATTGCAAGGCTTCACCGGCATCGGACTGAAATTAGACGCCCTCGCGAGATCCTTTCCGCCTTCACTGGCGGCCCTCAAAGCGCAACTTCTTAAGCTTCTGGATGAGTCTGATCAATATCTGGCAGAAGCGCGCCACTCGATTTGGGAACTGCGGTCCCCTGTGCTCGAGAAATCGGGGGCGCTTGCGAAGGCCCTTGCGAAAGTGAGCCAACGAGCGCTGGACAGCACGGGTGTCCACTTGAACTTTTCCGTTGAGGGCACAGAGCTCCAGCCGGAACCTTTCGTTGAGGACAACCTGCTGCGGATATGCGTGGAGGCGGTGGCCAATGCCGCAAAGCATGCCCATCCAACACAAGTCGAGGTGTCTCTCGCCTTCGGCGCGAAGAGCCTGCAACTGCGCGTCCGCGATAATGGATGCGGGTTCGATCCTACAAACTCAGACGCTTTGAAAATTGGCCATTTCGGTTTGCTTGGCATTAAGGAAAGGGTCGCATCTCTGTTCGGTACGCTCTCGGTTGACAGCGGCCCAGGAAGGGGCACCAGCCTGCAGGTGACCATTCCGAGAGATGTCACAGCTCGCCACAAATGCCCGGCGAACCGCGCAGGTTCGATGCAACGCCAAACCCGTGCTCGTGTCGTGATGGGTCTAGCACCCGGTTGCTCGGCAACAACAATTGGGAATAGCACTTTAGACTGATGAATTATGAAAAAGATAAGAGCGATTCGTGTTTTGTGCGTGGACGACCATCCGATTGTGCGGGAAGGCATGGCGGCGATAATGGCGGCCGAAGGCGATATAGTCAGCGTTGGCGAGGCGGGCGACGGTCAAAGCGCTGTGTCCCAGTATCGCGCGCTTAAACCCGACGTCGTGGCGATGGATTTGAGAATGCCGGGGATGGGAGGCGTTGATGCGACGATTCAGATCCGCAAGGAGTTTCCGGCTGCTCGTATCATTGTTTTGACGACGTATGAAGGTGACCAGGACATTCACCGAGCGTTGGAGGCCGGCGCCCAAGGGTATCTGCTCAAAGATTCAGTTCGGAGGGATTTGCTGCGAACAATCCGCGAGGTGCATTCCGGCCAACGGCACATTTCGCCAAAAATTGCTGCGCGATTAGCCGAGCACACGCCACGTGTCACGCTCACTGAACGCGAACTGCAGGTCTTGAAACTCGTTGCCAGAGGTTTACGAAACAAGGAAATCGGAGCAGCGCTGGAAATCGCTGAAGACACAGTGAAAGTGCATCTCAAGAATATTTTTGGAAAGCTCAAGGTGCTCGATCGCACTCAAGCTGTGGTTTCAGCAGCGCGGCGTGGGTTTATCCAGCTCGAACACACGTCCTTCGCGTAACTCGAAAGAGTTACCTGTCGTTCACCTAGTCGAGGAATTCACAGAATCCGAAATCCGCTTTACGATTTTCACCATGACAACAGTGATGTCGCCAATGCCGAAGCAGCAAACGAAAGCTGCCAGCGCCGCTCTCAAAGAACGCGTTGGTGGCAAGGGCGGCCAAACCATGAAGGCGATTTACCTCGATAGAAAAGCCGGAACGGAGGCTTTGGTCGCGGGAGAAATTCCGCGGCCAAAGCCGCAGGCGGGCGAGGTGTTGGTCAAAGTCCACGCGACCTCCGTCATGCCCACCGAGCTTCAATGGTTTACGACCTTCAACCTGCCATTCGGCGAGCCCCGCCCGTATCCAATCGTTTTGAGCCACGAGTTTTCCGGCGTCATCGAATCGGTCGGCGCGAAGGTCAACGGTTTCAACGTCGGCGACGAGGTCTTTGGACTCAACGACTGGTTCATCAACGGCGCGCAAGCGGAATTCTGCGTCGTCAAGGCGACCGGGTTGGCCCGCAAACCGAAATCGCTCGTCCATGTTCAGGCTGCGGTCGTTCCGATTGCGGCGTTGACCGCGTGGCAGGGACTTTTCAACAAAGGAAAACTGGAGCGCGGTCAACGGATTCTGATTCACGGGGCGGCGGGCGGTGTCGGCTGTTTCGCGGTGCAACTCGCGCATTGGCGCGGCGCGCACGTCATCGCTTCGGTTTCGTCCGGTAGTCTCGGTTTCGCGCGCTTTTTGGGAGCTGACGAGGGGATTGATTACCGGACGACACGATTTGAAGAAGTCGTCAAGGACGTGGACGTGGTGTTCGACTGCGTCGGTGGTGAAACGCTGGAGCGCTCGTGGGGCGTGTTGGCGAAGGGCGGCAGGATGGTCACCGTCGCAACCCAAAGCGCGGGCATCGCGGACCAACGCGCCCGCGATGCCTTCATGCTCGTTCGCGCCGATGGCTCGCAACTGGCGGAGATCGCCAACCTGATTGACGCCGGCGAACTCCAGGTTTTTGTAGGGACAATTTTTCCGTTGATTGCAGCGCGAATCGCCTACACGCGCGCACGGAGCGGTCTCAGGCGCGGGAAGGTCGCCCTGCGCGTGGCCGAATGAATCCCCATTTGAATACGACCATCAATCAACAAACAAAAACGTAAGACAAATTATGAGCACCGCAATCGCTGAACCCACAAACATCCGAAGAGAAATCAAGCCGCCGACAAAACAGCCGAAGCCGCTGCCGGCCCCAAACAGCGACTTCTACGACCTGGCCAGCACCTTGCCCGCCGAGGAACTGGCGGTGGTGAAACAGGTGCGTGAGTTTATGGAGACCAAAGTTGCGCCCATCCTCACCAAGTATTGGGTGGAGGACGCGTTTCCGTTTGAGCTGTTGCCGGCGATCAAAGAACTGAACATCGGCGGCATTGGAATGAAGGGTTACGGCTGCCGAGGCGGAAGCGCGTTGCTGTTTGGCCTGGTTGCCATGGAAATGTCCCGTTTCGATTCATCGATTGCGACCTTTTTTGGCGTCCACAATGGCCTGGCGATGGGTTCCATCTACCTCGGCGGCTCGGAGGAGCAAAAACAGAAATGGCTTCCGCCGATGGCTCGCTTCGAGAAAATCGGCTGCTTCGGCCTGACCGAACCACTGGTGGGTTCCGGCGCGTCCGGCGGTCTGACGACGACGGCTAAGCGCGAGGGCAACACGTGGGTTCTAAACGGCCAGAAGAGGTGGATCGGCAATTCACCCTGGTGCGACATCTCAATCATCTGGGCGCGCGACGTCGCGGACAATCAGGTCAAGGCATTCATCGTCGAGAACAAAACCACGCCTGGCTTCAAGGTGGAGAAGATCCAGAACAAGATCGCGCTCAAGATCGTTCAGAACGGCGAGATCACGATGGAGAACTGCCGTGTCTCAGAGGAGAACCGTCTTCAGGGCGACAGCTCCTTCCGCGACACCGCGAGGGTGTTGAAAATGACGCGTTATCTTGTGGCGTGGGAGGCGACAGGATGCGGGATGGGCGCGTACGAGAACGCGCTCAAATATTGCCAGGAGCGATTGCAATTCGGAAAGCCGATCGGCTCATTTCAACTCGTGCAGGACCTTCTGGCCAAAATGCTCGCGAACATCACCGCTTCGCAATGCATGGTGGTTCGCTCGGCTCAATTACAGGCCGAAGGCAAGCTGAGCGACGCTCACGCGGCGCTGTCCAAGGCGTTCACCACGGCCAAATGCCGCGAGACCGTCGCGTGGGCTCGGGAACTGTTGGGCGGCAACGGCATCGCTGCCGATTACAACGTGGGGCGTTTCTTTGCGGATGCCGAGGCGCTCTATTCCTACGAAGGCACGTATCAGATGCAAAATCTGATTATCGGAAAAGCCATCACCGGCTTCAGCGCGTTTGTGTAAACCGCGACGGAACAAACTTTAAAACAGGACAAACTTATGAATTCAACAGCGATAGAATTAACGCTCGAAAATGTTTTGTATGAGAAGAAAGGCGCCATCGCCTATCTGACTCTCAACCGCCCGAAGGTCCTCAATGCGTTGAACACTAAAACCTGGGAGGATTTGCAAACGGCGTTCGAGGCAGCGCGGGACGATGATGAGGTGCACGGGGTCATCCTGACCGGAGCGGGCGATAAAGCGTTCATCGCGGGTGCGGACATCAACGAACTGGCTCATCTCACCGCCGTAGAAGGCGAGGAGTGCAGCAGTTTCGGGCAGGCGGTGCTCAACCTTGTCGAAAATCTCGGCAAGCCGGTAATCGCAGCCATCAACGGATTTGCGCTTGGCGGCGGCTGCGAAACGGCCATGGCTTGCACCATCAGGATCGCTTCGGAAACGGCTAAGTTTGGCCAACCCGAAGTCAAATTAGGAGTCCTTCCTGGTGGTGGCGGAACGCAGCGGCTTCCGCGGCTGGTCGGTAAGGGCCGCGCATTGCAGCTCATTCTCACTGGCGAAATGATTAGCGCGCAGGATGCCTATCGCATCGGGCTGGTGAACGAAGTTGTGCCAGCGGCCAATCTGATAGCGCGCGCCGAGGCAATCCTGAAACAGATTTTTTCCAACGCCCCGATCGCCGTGAAGTATTCGCTCGAAGCGGTGAACAAAGGATTGGAAACGAGCCAGGACGAGGGCCTCGCTTTGGAAGCCTCATTCTTCGGGCTTTGCGCGGGAACGGAAGACAAGAAGGAAGGCACGTCAGCATTTCTCGAAAAGCGGGCACCGCAGTTCCAGGGGCGCTAACCACAACCAACACATATCAAAACGGAGAATACTATGAGTGAAGGCAATATCTTCTCGGGATTGAAAGTAGTCGACCTGGCGAGCTTCATTGCGGGTCCGAGCGCCGCCGTAATCTTGTCCGATTTTGGCGCCGAAGTGATCAAAGTGGAGCCGCCGTCCGGCGACCTCTGGAGACATGGGCATCAGATTCCGCCGCAGCCGCAGGCGAAGGATGCGTATCCCTGGCACCTGGCCAACCGCAACAAACGCGGCATGACGCTCGATCTGAAATCGCCCAGCGCTCAGCAGGTTCTCGAAAAGCTCGTCCAATGGGCCGATGTGCTCATCGTCAACACGCCGCATCCCGCACGGAAACGACTGAAGCTCGAATACGAGGATGTAGTGCAGTGGAATCCGCGCCTGATCTATGCGGATGTTACAGGTTTCGGCGAAAAGGGGCCTGATGCCGAGCTCCCGGGCTTCGATATCACATCATACTGGGCACGCAGCGGTTTGCTGTCGATGACGCGCGATGCCGGCGCCCCGCCTACCTGGCCAGTCGCCGGCAGCGGTGACAACGCGACAGCCGTCGGTCTCTATTCCGCGATCGTCACCGCGCTCTATCGTCGCGAGCGCACCGGTAACGGGTCGCATGTCACGACTTCGCTGCTCGCCGAGGGCATCTGGTCCGCGAGTGTTTCGATCCAGGCTGCCCTGAGCGGGGCGAAGTTTTACGGACTGCACGATCGCAAGAACCCCGCGAATGCGGCTCTGAACGTGTATCGGGCTGCCGATGACACATGGTTCGTTCTTATCGTCACCTCGGACAAACTGGCGGCCGTCGCGAAAGCCATCGGCCGCCCCGATCTCCTGACCGATCCGCGATTCTCCGATCCGGCCAAGCTCATGGCGAACATGCCGCAACTCACCGCCATTCTCGACGAAGTTTTTGGCGCGAAACCGATGGCGTATTGGTACGAGGTCCTCAGCGGCGTCCATGTCACGTTTGGCGCGGTCCGCGGCCCGCAGGAAGTCATCAACGATCCGCAATTGCGGATGAATGACATCGTGGTTCCGCTCGAAGGCGCGGGCGGCAAGCTAACCTCCACGATCAGCAGTCCGATTCAGGTGCACGGTGTCAGCAAGGTGCCAGCGAAACGCGCGCCGGAGCTCGGCCAACACAACGAAGAGGTACTCAAAGAGCTCGGTTTCAGCGCGACTGAAGTCGCCGGCTTGCGCGCCAACGGCACTATCGGAAAACCCACACCCCAGCCTGCTGCGGCAGCAACGAAACCAGACGCCAGTCCAGCGACAGCATCGAAGCCAACTCCAACCGCGGCGACGGCATAAGAGGCGAAACCATGAGTGACATTGTTACCGAGCGTTCCGACAGCGTTTTGCGGGTCCAACTAAATCGGCCGGCGTCGAAAAACGCGATGACATCGGCCATGTACATCACCCTGGCGGACTTGTTCGATAGCGCTGCGAACGACGATGAGATTCGCGTCGTGCTTTGGCACGGTGCAGGAGATTCATTTTGCGCAGGTAACGACGTCAGGGATTTCTTGAAGAACCCTCCAGGGCCAGGAGAAAGTCCACAAGCTCTCTTAATCAAGGCGCTGATTGATTTCGACAAACCAATCGTCGCCGCGGTGCATGGCGCAGCAATCGGAGGAGGAACCACGATGTTAATGCACTGCGACTTCGTGTTCGCAGGCGAGAGCGCAAAATTTCAACTTCCGTTCGTCAATCTCGGGCTGGTTCCGGAGTTCGGATCGAGCTGCACGCTTCCAGCGCGAATCGGGTACCTCCGCGCAGCCGAACTGATTCTGCTGGGACAGTTTTTCGATTCCAGGCGGACCGCGGAGCTTGGATTGGTGACACAAGTTGTGCCCGATCAGAACTTGCTCGCTACGGCGAACGAGACGGCTCAGAAGTTGGCAGCGAAACCGCCAGGCGCGCTCCAGGCCTGCAAGCGACTGATGAAGGGGCCAATGCGCGAACAACTCGAGCAGGCGGTAAAGCTCGAGAACGAAGAATTCTCCACGCACGTGCGCTCCGCGGAAGCCAAGGAGGCGTTTACGGCGTTCCTTGAGAAGCGCCCGCCGAATTTCTCCAGAATGAAGGGCACGGCGACGGTTGCCTAGCCGGCACTCGCTCAAAGGACGAACATGAAACCAACAGCGCAGGCCGGAACGCGACGAGTTGCCGCCACCCGAATGCCGACCAAATGGGGGATCTTTCAGGCCATCGGGTTCGAGCGCGAAATCTCGAACGGCAGCCGGCTGACTGAAACCGCGCTTGCGCTCGTCATGGGCGATGTGACGAAGGGTGTTCCGCTCGTCCGCCTCCACTCGCAGTGCTGCACCGGCGAAGTGCTTGGCTCGCTGCGGTGTGATTGCGCGGAGCAGTTGGAAATAGCGATGCGCGCTATCGTGGCGGAAGGGCGCGGACTGCTGATCTACGAATATCAGGAAGGCCGCGGCATTGGCCTGATGGCGAAGTTGCAAGCTTACGCGCTCCAGGACGCCGGTCTCGATACTGTCGAAGCGAATCACGCGCTGGGCTTCGAGGCGGATTGCCGGGATTTCAGCCTGTCAGTCGCGATTCTGCGTGAACTGGGTGTCACGCGAGTTCGTCTTCTCTCGAATAATCCTGCAAAGACTCGCGTGCTGTTTGATGCCGGGATCGAAGTTCTGGAACAAGTTCCCTGCGAAGTTGCGCCAACAGAACACTCCTTCGATTACTTGCGGACCAAGAAGGAAAAAATGGGCCACGCGCTGACGCTCAGCGGACAGTCTAGAACCGAGGATGATGAGTTTGAGTTTGCGAGCATCCAAACCGCCATTCGCGAACTCAAGGGCGGACGCATGATCGTCGTGGTTGACGATGAAGATCGCGAGAATGAAGGCGACCTGACGATGGCGGCGGAAATGATCACGCCGGAGGCGATCAACTTCATGGCCGTGCACGGACGCGGGCTGATCTGCCTGGCGATGACCAGTGAGCGCCTCGATGAGTTGGAGCTTGCCCAGATGGTGACGGACAACACCGCGTTAGGGGGCACCTCCTTTGCGATTTCCATTGACGCGAAAGGCCCCGGCGTGATGACCGGCATTTCCGCTCACGATCGGGCGCAGACAATTTGGGCTGTAACCAATGCAAACAGTCGCCCGGAAGACTTCGCTCGGCCGGGACACGTTTTCCCGCTTCGCGCGCGTGCCGGCGGCGTTTTGGAGCGGCGTGGCCAAACAGAAGCCGCAGTTGATCTCGCCAGTCTGGCGGGACTCTATCCCGCCGGAGTGATCTGTGAGATCGTCAACGACGACGGCACCATGGCACGCGTGCCGGACCTCATCCGTTTCTGCAAGAAGCATAACCTTGTGATGATCACCGTCTCGGAGCTGGCTCGTTACCGAATGGATTTGGATGACGGCGCGGCGCTTGAAGCGCTCGAAGGATTCATTCCGGTGTGCCCACGATTTTCCGCACAAGGAGTGCGGCGGTTCGATCCAGGCGACTTATGCCCGGCCATCGAAAATTGAAACAAGAATCAACAATGAAAGGAAAATTATGACTGGAAATTTAACTAAGCCCCAAACACTTAAATCGGGACGCGCAACGGGCGGCAGGACCGCAATGGGCCGCCTCGTCATTCTGGACTTAAGCGGCGGTCGCGTCTTCACAGTGAATCCCGATGGCTCGGACAAAAGCGTCATCGTAACCGATTGCCACTGGCCTGATGGGGTGGCGGTGGATGTCGAGGCCGGACACATCTACTGGACCAACATGGGCGTTGCGAGCCGGAATGACGGTTCCATCGAACGCGCGGATCTCGACGGGCAGAATCGAAAGACGATTGTTTCCGAAGGCCAGACCTTCACGCCGAAGCAACTCCATCTCGATAAGAGGAACCGCAAGCTGTATTGGTCGGACCGCGAGGGGATGCGGGTCATGCGCTCGAATCTCGACGGTTCAAAGCTCGAAACTCTCGTGGATTCGAGCCAGGGCGATGCGCGTCCAGGCCGCGATGCGAGGAAATGGTGCGTCGGGATCACGGTTGATACGGATCGCGGACAAATTTACTGGACCCAAAAAGGTTCGGACGACGCGGAGCAAGGCCGAATCTTTCGCGCGGGTATCGAAATCCCGAAAGGTGAAAACGCAGCCAACCGCAGCGACATCGAAGTGTTGTTCGAGGGCCTGCCCGAACCGATTGATCTGGAACTCGACCTCGGGAATCGCCTGATGTACTGGACCGACCGCGGAGATCCGCCTCTCGGGAACACGGTAAATCGCGCGTCAATGGACGCGGACTTCAAGAAGCGCCCGGCGCCCCAGATCTTGCTCACTCATTTGATGGAAGGAATTGGGATTGCTCTGGATCTCAAGGGCAATCGGATGTTCATCACTGACCTGGCCGGCTCGGTTTATACCGCCGCCCTCAATGGCTCGGGCAAGAAACCGGTGCTCGCGGCCCAGGGAAACCTAACCGGCATTGCTTACGTCGAAATACCATGAGAACAGACCGCACCCGATCCCGCAAGCGTAGTGCAGGTTTGCAACCTGCTGGATCGTCGATTTCCGTCATTGACTACATCGTTCAGCGGCTCGTCGACGAGGGCATCACCGACTGTTTCGGCGTGCCGGGCGACTACGCCTTCTCTGTCTGCGATGCAGTCGATCGCAACCCAAACGTGAGATGGGTCGGCTGCTCAAATGAATTGAATGCATCCTATGCTGCCGATGGTTACGCGCGGGTTAGGGGCGCGGCAATGCTGTCCACCACCTATGCCGTGGGCGAGCTCTCTGCGATCAACGGAGTGATGGGCGCGAAAGCCGAGCGCTCACTCGTATTCCACGTCGTCGGTATGCCGTCGTACCAGAACCAGCGCTTGCGCAAATGCATGCATCACACCTTTGGAGACGGGGATTTTGGGAACTTCATCGGCATTTCCGCTCAAGCGGCGTGCTGCCACGCGGTCATCAATCCCGATAACTGCATGATAGAAATGGAACGTGTGATCGCAGAGGCGCGTCGTAACAATCAGCCCGCCTACATTGTCGTTCCATCGGACTACGCCTTGGCGCCAATCACCCCAACGGACGTGCGGCCGCTGGCGCTCAAGTCAAACGAAGCGTCCCTCAAAAAAGCTGTCACCGCGGTAGCGGAGCGGCTAAAGAGCGCGAAATCTGTCGTGGCCTTACCGGCGTTCACACTCTCGCGTCTCCGTTTGCAAAAAGAGGCACGAGAGCTAATCGAGGCGCTTGGCTGCCCGTTTGCAACCACGTCGATGGAAAAGTGCATTATTGATGAAAGCCATCCGCAATTTGCCGGGTTGTATGCGGGAGCGGTGTCCGCAGAGCACACGCCGGAGATCGTCGAGAACGCCGAGTTGGTGCTTGATCTCGGCGGAGTCAGTCTCAACGACGAAACCACCGCCGGCTTCTCCGGGCGGCTTGATTCCGCGCGGTTCGTCTCGATCGGGCTGAATGATGTGCGTATCGGAGAAAAGGTGTTCGGGAACGTGCGGCTCGCTGACATGCTCGCAGCGCTCGCAAACCTTGAGTCCCCCGCACATCCTTACAGGAGAACACCAGAATATGCTCCAGGAGTAACCGGAAGCTCGTCGGATAAGATCACGATGGATGCGCTCTATTCCCGCTACGCGGCGTTTATCCGACCAGGCGACAGCGTTGTTCTGGAAAGCGGGAGTTCGAGCCTGGGACTTCCGCCAATGATGCTCGCCGATGATGTGCAGGTGCACATACAAATGTTATGGGGATCGATTGGATGGGCCACGGGAGCCGCCTTCGGAATAGCGCTCGCCGATCCCAAGCGGAGAACGATTCTCATCACGGGCGAAGGCTCTCACCAATTGACAGCCAATGAGATTGGAAATATGGGCCGCTATGGCGCGAACCCTATCATCTTTGTTCTCAATAACGACGGCTATATGGTTGAGCGGGCGCTCGAACCAAACCCGGATTGGTCCTACAACGATCTGGCAAAATGGCGTTACGCAGACTTGCCGCGGGCGTTGGGATGCGTTGACTGGGTAACGGCACGCGTCGAGACGCTGGGAGAACTCGACGCTGCGATGAAAGCGGCCCGAAACAGCAGATCGGGCGCGTATATCGAGATCATTGGCGGACGAATGGATATGCCGAAAGAACTCGCCTTCGCGCATACCCGCCTGAAGGAATTGTACGGAGAAATGCCTTAACAAATACACTACGCACTAGGAGACATCTATGTCAGACGCAATATTAAAATCACAATCGAAGGAACGAGCAATTCAGAGCACGCGCCAGTTGGTTGAAGCAAAGTCTGCGGAAGCCGAAGGCGTGAAAAACGTCCAACCAGCATCAAGCAACAGCACCGCCGATTGTCGCAGACTCGTCGCCGGTCATCGCGCCTATTTTCAATCCGGCGCAACTCGTTCTTTCGACTGGCGAGAGCGTCAACTCATCGCCTTGCGGTCGATGATGAAGGATCACGCCGAGGATTTCTACGCCGCGTTATGGACCGACCTTCGCAGAAATCGTGTCGAGGCCGACTGGGTGGACGTGAAGTATATGACCAGCGAAATCGACCACGTCCTTGCTCATTTGCGGCACTGGATAAAGCCTGTCCCGGTGAGTACGCCCCTCGTGTTGGCGCCATCGCACGCACAAGTACGGTTTGATCCGCTTGGAGTCGGACTGATCATCGGGACATGGAATTATCCACTAATGCTGACGCTGTCGCCCTTAGTCGCGGCCATCTCCGCTGGTAACGCTGCTGTCATTAAACCTTCGGAAGTGTCTGCCGCGACTGCCGAGGCTATCGCGCGATTTCTTCCGCAATACCTGGATGGCGACGCGTTTTCTGTCGTTCTCGGCGCGGTTCCCGAAACCACCGCACTGCTCGAACAGCACTGGGACCACATCTTTTTTACCGGCGGGCCGACGGTCGCCAGGATCGTCATGGCTGCGGCGGCTAAGAAGCTGACGCCGGTCGTACTCGAACTCGGCGGAAAAAATCCAACCATCGTCCATTCTTCGGCTAATCTGCGGGTTGCAGCCCGTCGCATCGCCTTTGGGCGTTGGTTTAATTCCGGTCAAACGTGTACCGCGCCTGATTATGTCCTCGTTTTTAAGGACGTCGCCGCGGAATTTCTCAAGCATCTAAAGGAAACCGTGCATGAATTCTATGGAGAAAACCCGCAAAAGAGCCCTGATTACGGCCGGATCGTCAGCGATGGTCATTTTGATCGGTTGGTGCGACTTCTCGGAAGTGGAACGATCTTGCTCGGCGGCCAGCATGATCGGGCCGATCGTTTCATCGCCCCGACCGTGCTGGTGAACGTGTCACCGGACTCGCCCGCGATGCAGGAGGAGACCTTCGGCCCGATCTTGCCGGTCCTGGAAGTAAGCCGCGTTGAGGATGTAATTGACTTCGTCAACGCTCGGCCGAGTCCTCTTGGTTTGTATCTGTTCTCCGAGAATCAGTCCGTAACTGAACAAATCTTGAACTCGACGACCTCGGGCGATGCTGCGGTCAACGAATGCACCCTTCAGCCGATCATTCACGACTTGCCATTTGGCGGCGTCGGAAATTCCGGAATGGGTAAATATCATGGCGAATGGGGATTCCGCGCATACTCAAACGCGCGCGGGGTTCTGTCTCACAGCACGCGCATAGACGTCGCTGGCTTGCGCTACCCGCCCTACGACCGCAATCGGGTCCTGCGGGAATTTGTCATGCCATCTTGAAACCCTTAACCGCAAAATCAAAAAACTACTAAACACAAAGGAAATTGATTATGTCATACAACAAACCGATTAAGAAAATCGCCATCGTCGGCACTGGAGTCATCGGCGCCAGTTGGGCCGCCCAATATCTGGCGCGTGGATTCGACGTTGTCGCAACCGATCCCGCCCCGAACGCCGAAGCCAACTTGCGCAAGTACGTTGACGAAGCGTGGGAGTTGCTCACAACCATCGGCCTCTCGCCCGGCGCATCACGCGACCGGCTCAGTTTCACTCCCAATTTGAAAGAGGCCCTGTCGAAGGCCGACCTCGTTCAGGAAAACGGTCCAGAGCGTCCGGATTTCAAGATCAAGCTATACGCCGATATGGACGAGGTCGCTCCGGCGGATTCGCTTATTGCGTCCAGCTCGTCGGGCATCACGCCCAGCGTCATGCAATCGAAGTGCAAGCGGCCCGAGCGTGTCCTCATCGGGCATCCGTTCAATCCTCCGCACATCATTCCGTTGGTTGAAGTTGTCGGCGGACTCAAAACGTCGCCCGACGCAATCCAGCAGGCGATGAAGTTTTATGCGGCGATTGGAAAGAAGCCGATCCTTCTGCACAAGGAGCTGCCTGGCCACGTTGGGAACCGACTTCAAGCGGCGCTCTATCGCGAGGTCGCGTATCTTATTTCGCAGGGCGTGTTGAGCGTGGCAGATGCAGACGATGCCGTGAGCTATGGGCCGGGACTGCGTTGGGGAGTCATGGGGCCCAGTTTGCAGTGGCACCTCGGCGGCGGCGCCGGCGGGATCAAGCATTTCATGGAACACCTGATGGACCCGCTGGAAAGCATGTGGAAGGCCCTCGGAAATCCACAAGTCACCGCGCAGCTCAAGCAGACAATCATCGAAGGCGTCACACAGGAAGCCGCCAATCGCTCGGTGGACCAACTCGCGCAGGAAGAAAACAAGGTGCTCGTGGGACTGCTTAATCTGCGCGCCAATGCCGGCAACGGCGACTCGCGAGCGACGCTCAGGCAATAGAATCAAGCGCGAAAGGAAGAGCCGTATGAGCTCGTTTCTCTCCGACCCGGGTGCGTGGAGTCGTTTGCAATTCGCCTTCACGATTACCTACCACTACCTTTTTCCGCAGCTCACGATGGGGCTGGCGTGGTTTCTGGTTTATTGGAAATGGCGCGCGCTGCGGACGGGTGATGAAAAGTACAACGACGCCGCCCGGTTTTGGGCCAAGATTTTCGGGCTCAATTTTGCGGTCGGTGTCGTCACCGGCATTCCGATGGAGTTTCAGTTCGGAACTAACTGGGCGGGCTTTTCCAAGTACGCCGGCGGTGTGATCGGACAAACGCTGGCCATGGAAGGCATGTTCGCGTTCTTTCTGGAAAGCGCGTTTGTCGGAGCGCTGATCTGGGGCGAAAAGAAGCTCGGTCCGCGGTATCATTTCTTGGCAGCGGTAGCGGTCGCACTGGGGAGCTGGCTTTCCGCCTACTTCATTCTGGTTACGAACGCCTTCATGCAGCATCCGGTGGGTTATCGAATCGAGGCCGATGGCTCGCTGGGCATTGCCAGTCTTAGCGCCTACCTGCTGAATCCCTGGGCCTGGGTGCAATTCTCCCACAATCAAATGGCGGCGCTCGTGACCGGCTCGTTCGTGGTTGCGGCCGTGGGAGCATTTTATGCGTTGCGAGGACTCCATCCGACCCAGGCTCGTCTTTACTTGCGCGCGGGAACGTTCGTTGGGCTGATCGCATCGCTTGTCGTGGCCTTTCCGACTGGTGACCGGCAGGCCAAAATGGTCGGCAATCACCAGCCGACAACACTCGCGGCGATGGAAGGCAAATTCGAGGGCGGCACAAAAGCGGGTGTCGCTCTCATCGGCCAACCGAATGTTGCGGCCGGCCGACTCGACAATCCCATCGAAGTTCCCGGCGCACTCAGTTTTCTCGCCTACGGCCATTTTGGAAGTTACGTGCACGGGCTTGAGGAATACCCAAAGGATCAATGGCCCGACAACATCGAGTTGTTGTACTACTCGTTTCACTTGATGATCACCCTGGGCACGATTTTCATCATCCTGATGGCCTTTGCCACTCTCCAGAATTGGCGCGGCCGGTTGGAATCCAGCACCGCGTTGCTGTGGGTACTGATGCTGGCGTTTCCCTTTCCTTACATCGCCAACACACTGGGATGGATGACGTCCGAACTGGGCCGGCAACCCTGGCTGATCCACGGCCTCTTTCGGACGAGCGATGGATACAGCAAAGTCGTGAGTAACGGCGACATTGTCTTCACGTTGATTGGCTTTGTCGGTCTCTATTTTGTTCTCGGTCTGCTCTTTCTCTTTCTGATCGGTCGTGAGATCAGCCACGGGCCGGACAAAGAAATTGTTGTTCGCAGCAGGATCGCCCGCCGTCCTGACGAGCAAGTGGTTGCCGGGAATGGAGAACCATCGGTTCACACTACGGCCGGAGAGGCAGTTGCGGTCCATGGAGAAGGGGGATCTATATGATTGCGATATGGTTCGCCGTCGTCAGCTTCATGCTCATCGCCTATGTCGTCCTGGACGGGCGCAATTTCGGCGCGGGAATGCTCCATTGGTTTGTCGCGAAGACGCCCCCGGAGCGGCGGCAGGTGGTCGCGGCGATCGGGCCGCTTTGGTCGTGGCATGAAGTGTGGCTTGTCGGGTTCGGCGGCACATTGGTCGCGGTGTTTCCGCGGCTCATGGCCTCGGCGTTTTCCGGGTATTACCTCGCCCTCATGCTGATTTTGTGGGGATTGATTCTGCGTGGCATCTCCCTCGAAGTGGCCGGCCACATCAATGATCGGCTCTGGCAAGGATTCTGGGATTTCGTTTTCGTATTTGCCAATTTTCTCCTGGCCATCCTTTTCGGAACGGCGGCAGGCAATCTGGAACGGGGCGTTCCGCTCGATCCCCAGGGAGATTTCTCAATGGCGTTCTTTACCGATTTCAGAACGAGCGGCTATGTGGGGCTGCTCGATTGGTACACGGTATCCATCGCAATCTTTGTGGCTGTCCTGCTGGCGGCGCACGGCGCGACCTATCTCACATTAAAGACAGAAGGACCGGTGCACGACCGCAGCGCCACGTGTGCGAACTATCTCTGGGCGGCGGTTGTCCCGCTCTTTATTGCAATCTCCGTCGAGTCGTGGGTCGTTCGACCGGACCTGTTCCAGCACGCGATTTACAAGCCGTTTTGCTGGATTGGATTGGTCGTGATCATCGCCTCGGCCATCACGCTGATTTCAGGTCTCGTGACCCGCCATGAAACGCGGGCCTTCGTCGGATCGAATGGCCTGCTCCTAGGTGTGCTGGCCACCGGAGCGGCGGCACTTTTTCCGGTGATGCTCCATTCGACTCTTGCGCCGGAAAACTCCCTGACCGCCTACGCTGTCGCTTCAAACGCGAGCGCTTTCCGCTACGCCACGATTTGGTGGCCGGTTGGTTTTACGCTCGCGGTGGCCTATTCCATTTTCATCTCGCGACGTTACGCAGGAAGAGCCAGCGCCAGGCGCGACAACCAGGGATTTTACGAACTGAAAGGAGAAGAAGAGAATATGAATGAGCATCAACCACGCATAGTTATTGTTGGCGGTGGCTTTGGGGGCCTCGGAGCCGCCAAGGCCCTCCGTTGGGCGCCAGTCGAGGTAATCTTGATTGATCGTACCAATCACCATCTTTTTCAGCCGCTGCTATACCAGGTCGCGACGTCCGTTCTTGCACCCGGTCAGATCGCCGCTCCCATTCGCGACATTTTAGGGAAGCAAAGGAATACCACGGTGATTCTTGGCGAGGTGACCGCCGTGAACAAAGAGCAACGCTACATCATCGCCAGCTCCGCGGACCGCACGGACGTGCGCATCCCGTACGACTATCTGATCCTCGCCACGGGTGCGCGACACAGTTACTTCGGGCATGATGAGTTCGAGCAGTTCGCGCCCGGGATGAAGACGTTGGGAGACGCTGTCGCGATTCGGAACCGCATTCTCCAAACCTTCGAGCAGGCGGAGGCCGAAGAGGATCCGACTCGGCATCGCGATCTCCTGACGTTCGTGCTGGTGGGAGCCGGACCTACCGGGGTTGAGATGGCCGCGGCTCTCGCCGTGATGGTGCAGACCACTCTTCGCTCGCAGTTCAGGCGCATTGACCCGCTCTCGGCTCGAATTGTTTTGGTGGACATGGCGAACCGCGTGCTGGGCACATTTGCGGAAAACATTTCGGTTGCTGCCAAACAACGACTCGAACGGCTGAGCGTGGAAGTGCTTTTGGGCAAGGCCGTGGAAAAGATTGACAAGGACGGGATCACCGCGAGCGGCGAACGCATCGCCAGTAAGACGGTGATCTGGACTGCGGGAGTCGCTCCATCTCCAGCCGGAAAATGGCTGGCGGTGGAGACTGATCGCGCGGGACGAGTCAAGGTGCAGCCTGATTGCAGCGTGCCGGCACATTCAGAGATTTTCGTCGTGGGCGACACCGCCTTGCTGCAACAGGACGGAAAACCGCTGCCAGGCGTCGCACAGGTTGCGATGCAACAAGGACGCTACGTGGGGCAGTTGATTGATCGGCGGCTCTCGGGAAAATCTGCGCCGCGTCCGTTCCGCTACTTCGACAAAGGAAACATGGCGGTCGTCGGCAAGGGCTTCGCCGTTTTGCAAAGCGGCAAAATTCACCTGAGCGGATTCTTCGCGTGGCTGGCCTGGGCCGGAATCCACATTCAGTTTCTCGCGACAACCAATCTGCGAGT
>WNGQ01000159.1_pt1 | contig 96987 bp, 93 predicted proteins | sample 5407661 | NCBI WGS metagenome assembly WNGQ01 (sample SAMN13153382, study PRJNA577476) | soil metagenome | isolation source: 60 cm soil or saprolite under Garry oak tree replicate 2 | place: USA:California | collected 2016-06-15
CCACCACCACCGGCTCGTCCACATAGATGGCCCCGGCGTTAGCAATGTCGTCTTTGATCCCGGGTGTGGCGGTCATGGTGCGGCCTTTGAGGATGCCGGCGGAGGCGGGCACCCAGCCGCCGTGGCAGATCACGCCGATGAGCTTGCCAGCGGTGTCGGCGGCGCGGAGCAGGTCGAGGACCCGTTCGGAGCGGCGCAGCTTGTCGGGGGCCCAGCCGCCGACGACCAGGATGGCGTCGAAGTCGGCCATGTCCAGGTCTTCGGCGTTGGCGTCGGTCTCGGCTGGCAGGCCGTGCTTGCCGCGGTAGCTTGGAGCGCCGAGCCCGGCGAGGACGACCTCGGCGCCCTCTTCGCGCAGGCGCAGTACCGGGTACCAGAGTTCGAGGTCCTCGTAGTCGGCTTCGACCAGGGCGATCACGCGTTTGCCGTGCAGTCGCATGCCGGGTTCCTCCTGTTCGATCCGGTCGGTCGCGGTGTTGCTGCTGGTCTGGTTCCGGCGTGTCCCGAGCTCGTTCTGGGGCTGTCTGGGCCCAGGCCAACATACATCTTTGGGTTCGGTGGTGGCGGCTGGATTGGGTTGCTCCATTGGTAGCTCGAAACGCGTAATCTTCATCACATGGCGACCGACGAGGAACGTATCGCACTGTTTATCGATCACGAGAATCTGGTGATCGGCGCCCGGGAGATCGGGCGGGCATTTGATATCGGGCCGGTGATGGAGGCGCTTGCTGAGCGTGGCCGGGTGGTGGCGCGGCGTGCGTACGCGGACTGGACGCTGTTCGCCGACGACCGCCGCTCGCTGGTGGAGCACAACTGTGAGCTGATCGACATCCCGCAGCGAACCGGGGCGGTGCGCAAGAACGCCGCCGACATCAAGCTGGCCGTCGACGCGATCCAGCTGGCCTTTGAGCGCGGCTTTGTGTCGACGTTCGTGATCGCCTCCGGCGACTCGGATTTCACGCCACTGGTGGCGGCGCTGCGGGCGCTGAACCGGCGGGTGATCGGGATCGGGGTGAAGGGGTCGACCTCGGCGCTGCTGCCGCGGGCCTGTGATGAGTTCATGTTCTACGACCGCCTGCCTGGGGTCAGCGACCAGCCACGCCCTGCGCGCCAGGGCCAGGGCGGCAACGGCAACGGCCGCACCCAGGGCAAGCAGGGGGCCGGCAAGGCCGAGCGTGCGGCCAAGCGCGAGGCGCCCGCTCCGGGTGGTGGTGACCTGCAGGAGCTGCAGCGGGTGCTGACGCAGACGCTGGCCGGGCTGAAGCAGAGCGGTGCCGAGCCGGTGCTGGCCTCGACGCTGAAGCGGGCGCTGCTGCGCAAGGACCCGACCTTCGCGGAGTCCGACTACGGCTTTCGTGCCTTCGGTGAGCTGTTGCGGCAGCTGGAGCGGGTCGGGGTGGTCAGCTTGGCGGAGGGGCAGGCGCCCGGCGACCCGGGGGTCGACTTTCCCGAGGCGGGCCAGGGCGGCCAGGCGTTCGAGATGCTCCGCAAGACCGTCATGGAGCTGCAGGGCGACGAGGACGAGGTGCCGCTGTCGGGCCTGAAGGACCAGATCCGCAAGCGCGCGCCCGGCTGGTCCGAGAAGGACCTCGGCTACTCCGGGTTCCTGCAGTTTGCGAAGGCCGCGGCGGCCAGCAACGTGGTGGAGATGGAGTGGGACGACGAGGAAGGCGACTACTTCCTCTACGTCCCGGAATAACTCGCGCGTCGCTCCCAGTCGCGCCGCTCAGGTCATCCGCCAGCAGCCGGGCTCGTGGGGCGGCTCGACGCGGCCGACGCTCTGCAGGAATGCCTCCACGACCAGGGGGCCGGCGAACTGGAAGGTCTGCCGGTAAACCCGCTGTTGTTCTTCGAGCCCTTCGGGCTGGGCAGCGACCCAGGCGGCGAAGGAGCCGTGCTCGGCGGCCAGGACGAGGAAGGTCTTGGCGTTCTCGATGGTGGCCAGCACCTTGGCGCGGTTGCGGACGATGCCGGGGTCGCGCAGGACTACGGCCACGTCCTTGGGGGTGAGGGCCGCGACGATCTTGGGCTCGAAGTCGTGGAACGCGCGGCGGAACCCGTCACGCTTGGCCAGGACGGTGCGCCAGGACAACCCAGCCTGGAAGACCTCCAGGGTGAGGCGCTCGAACCAGGCGGCCTCCTCGAGGGGTGGCTGTCCCCACTCGTCGTCGTGGTAGGCGGCAAGGATCGGGTCGGTGGCTGCCCAGCGGCAACGGGTCTTGCCATCAAGGGCGGGGAGCACCATGCACGACCTCCGTGGTGCGCGGCTGCGGCGGGTCTTGGAGCCGCCGGCGGCACCGGCGACCCTGAGAGGACTGTGCAAGGGTAACGCGCCAGCGCCCTTGGCTGAAAACCGCCCGTCCGCCAACAGGCCTACAGCGGGTACCTGGATCAGGGATGGATCGCGACGACCCAGCCGAGCGCGACGGCGACCAGCCCCCCGAGCAGCAGCCGGTAGGCGACCCGCCGGCCGTCTGGCCCGCCGTGGGCGCCGGCCAGCAGCGCGGCGCCGCCGAGCACGCTGGCCAGCGTGGCGCTGCCGAGCGCTAGCAGCCGGTCGGCCGGCCGCCCCCCGGCGATGAGCCCGCTGGCGAGCGCCAGCACGACCGCCAGGGTGTAGCCGGCGGCGGTCAGCGCGGCGGCGCGCCGCACGCCGAGCCGTGCCGCCAGGCCGTTGACGCCGGCGGCCTGGTCGCTTTCGACGTCGGGCAGGGCGTCGGCGAGGTTGACCGCGACCGCCGCCAGTGCCCCGATCGGCCAGGCCCACCACAGCACCGCCGGGAAGCGCCCGGCGGCGCCGTAGCCGAACAGGGGGATCAGCGGGAGGGCCAGCGCGAACGGCAGCACGCTGGCGGCCGTGCCCTTGAGCCACAGGTCGTAGGCGACGGCGCAGGCGAGCCCGGCGGCGGCCAGCGCGAAGGTGGCCGGGCCGAGCAGCAGGCCGCACAGCAGCGAGCCAAGCCCGGCAAGGAGCGCGAGCACCACGACGGTCCGGCGTGGGATGGCGCCCCGCTCGATCGGTTTGGCGCGCCCGCCGGCGGCGTCGAGCTCGGCGTCGACGGCGTCGTTGAGGGCGCCGGCGGCGTACTGGTTGCCGGCGAGCAGCCCGGCGAGCAGGGCGAGCCTGGCGGGTTGCAGATGGTGGCGCCCGGCGACCAGGCCGAAGGCCAGGCCGATCACGATCACGGTGAAGCCCGGGCCGGCGTGCAGCAGGGCGAGGTGGGTCGCGGGATGCCAGGCGCCGGGCGCGCGGCGGCGCCTCAGCGTCTCTCGGGGTCTCGCTCCCCCTCCTCCGCCGGCTCCGGATCCGGCGTGGCTGCCGCTGGGCGGTCGGACCCGAGGACGATCCGCAGGCGCGGGCGGCCCGTCTGGGTCAGCGCCGGGTCCCAGCCCTCCGGGACCAGCGGCCCGCCCTGGCCCTCGTGGCCCTGACCCTTTCCGCCGCAGGTGCATGCCGAGGCCACCGCCTTGACCTTGCCGCAGCGCTCGCAGGTGTAGAAGCCGTCGTCGCTGCCGTGGGGAGCCGGCTGCCCTGTCTCGGCCATGGGATCGTCGTCCTCCAGGATTGGCGGAGGGCCTGTCAGAAGGCTGCTCCATCGATTGCTCACGCCTTGTGAGGGTAGCGTTTTCAGTGTGAGACCTGCCGCGCGTAACCTTCGCCCGCCGGATACGATCGCGACAAGTACGGCTTGGACGTAACGCCTTGAGTCTCGGCTGGTGAGGCTCGTGAATGGTGGGAGCTGCCCTGTGGGCCCGACTGCGCTGCTATATCGCCTGTATGAGCGTCGGCTGGCGGCCGACCTGCGCCGCCGGGGTGGGCTGCCACGCCACATCGGGGTGATCATCGACGGCAACCGGCGCTGGGCGCGGGAGCTCGGCATGGACCCGGTGGAGGGGCATCGCCGCGGCGCCGACCAGATCGACCACCTGCTGGCGTGGGCACGGGAGATGGGCATCCCGGTGGTGACGCTGTGGGCGGTCTCGACCGAGAACCTGCTGCAGCGCAACCCGGCGGAGCTGGCCGGGCTGCTGGGGATCATCGAGGACAAGGTGACGCAGCTCAGCCGCGACACCACCCCGGACGGCTACCGGATCGTCCCGGTCGGGCAGCTCGGCGCGCTGCCGGAGCGGACCCGCACGGCGTTGCTGGCCGCCGAGGAGCGCTCCCGGGCCCACACCGGCGGGGTGTTCCACGTGGCGGTCGGCTACGGCGGGCGGGAGGAGATCACCGACGCGGTCAGGCGGCTGTTGGCCGAGTACGCCGACAAGGGGGTGGAGCTGGTGGAGGCGCAGACGCTGGTCACGCCCGACGAGATCGCCCGGCACCTGTACACCGCGGGGGTGCCTGACCCGGACCTGATCGTCCGGACCTCCGGGGAGATCCGCCTGTCAGGGTTTCTCCTGTGGCAGTCAGCTCATGCCGAGTACTACTTTGCCGATACGTACTGGCCGGACTTCCGCAAGGTCGACTTCTTGCGGGCGTTGCGGTCCTATGCCCAGCGGCAGCGGCGTTTCGGGAGGTAAGTGGTGGCACGGAAGGATCGCGAGCGGGCCCGCAGGCGCCACGCCGTCGAGCGGGCCCAGCGCGCGGCCGGCGACGACGCGGCGCCAGAGGCCGAGGAGGCGGAGCGCCCCGCCCGGGGCGCCAAAAGCGCGAAGAGCAGGACAAGGCCAACCCCGAGCCGCCCCAGCGGCGGCTCGCGGACGCGGGCGCCGCTGCGCAAGCTCCAGGTCGGCGACGTGGACCGGAAGGGGCGCCGGTTCGAGCGCAACATGATCCTGCATCCCAAGGTGGCGATGCAGATCTACCTCGTGGTGCTGGTACTGGCGGTCCTCAGCCTGCTGAAGCTCGAGTTCCGCGCCCTTGGCTACGTCGCCTTCGGGGTCGGCATGCTGGTGATCGCCGACGGGCAGCCGACCAAGCGAAGGGCGCTCGTCTACGTCGTCTTGGCGGTCGCGCTCACGGCCCTGGCGGTCGTGGTCACCGTGGCCGCACCCGCGACCTCGCGTGGCTGAGACGCTGGCGGCGGGAACAGCTTCGGCGAGGGCGGCGTCGTTTCCCCGCCAGCAGGCCCGCACCCGCAACTTCACCCTCGGCCAGCCACGCGGCTTCACGGTCGCCCCTGACGGCGGGCGGGTCGTGTTCCTGCGTTCGCTGGCTGGCGACGATCCGCTGAACCGGCTGTGGGTGCTCGACCTCGACGGGGAGAGCGTGGGCTCCGGCGGGCGGGAGCGGCTGGTCGCGGACCCGGCGGTCCTGCTTGCCGCCGGGGCGGGCGAGGAGTTGCCCGCCGAGGAGCGTGCCCGGCGTGAGCGTGCCCGGGAGCGGGCCGGCGGGATCGTCGCCTACGCCACCGACCGGGCGCTGCGCACCGCCGCCTTCACGCTCTCTGGGCGGCTGTTCGTCGCCGGCCTCACCGGCCGGGGCGCCGTGCGGGAGCTGCCGGTCGCCGGGCAGGTGCTGGACCCCAGGCTCGATCCTGATGGCGGCCGGGCCGCCTACGTGCACGATGGGGCGCTGTACGTGGTGGACCTCGTTAGTGGCGCCCAGCACCGCCTCGCGGGCGGCGACGAGGGCGATGAGATCACCTGGGGCCTTGCGGAGTTCATCGCCGCCGAGGAGATGGGGCGCGAGCGCGGGTTCTGGTGGAGCCCGGACGGCCGCCGCCTCGCCGTCACCCGGGTCGACACCAGCCCCGTGCAGCGCTTCTGGCTCGCCGACCCGGCCCACCCCACGGTCCTGCCGGCACCCCTCCCCTACCCCGCCGCTGGCACCGCCAACGCGGAGGTGCGCCTGTTCGTCGTCGGCGCGGACCCGGCCAGCCCGGGGCCGAGGGTCGAGGTGCGCTGGGATCGCGCCGCGCTCCCCTACCTGGTCGCGGTCGTCTGGGAGGAGGACGGCCCGCTGACGGTGGTGGTGCAGTCCCGCGACCAGCGGATCATGCGGGTTCTCGCCGCCGACCCGGACTCCGGTGCCACCCGCCAGCTCGCCGAGGCGACCGACCCGGCGTGGGTGGAGATCGTTGCGGGAACCCCGGCATGGCTGGAGGGCGGCCGGCTGGTCGCCACCGCCGACGACCCCGCCTGCGACACCCGACGGCTCACCGTGGACGGCGTTGCGGTCACCCCGTCCGGCCTCCAGGTCCTGGAGGTGCTCACCGCTGCCGGTGACGAGGTCCTGCTGACCGCCTCCGAGGCCGGGGAGCCGACGGAGGTCCACCTGTGGCGCCTGCGCCTGCCAGCGCACCTGGAACGGCTCACCGGGGCGCGAGGGGTCCACAGCGGCACCACCGCGGGCGCTGTCACCGTGCTCGTCAGCGCCACCCTCGACCAGGACGGCACCAGCACCTCGGTCTGGCGTGGCGGCCAGGTGGTGGCGACCCCCCAGTCCCACGCCGAGACGCCGCTACTGCGGCCACGGGTGCGCCTGGAGCGCCTCGGCGAGCGTGACCTGCGTGCCGCGTTGCTGCTCCCCTCCTGGCACAGCGACGCGGACGGCCCCCTGCCGGTGCTGCTCGACCCCTACGGCGGCCCGCACGCCCGCCGGGTGCTGGCCAGCCGCAGCGCCTTCGTCGCTGCGCAGTGGTTCGCCGAGCAGGGCTTCGCTGTGCTGGTCGCCGATGGGCGCGGCACCTCTGGGCGCGGGCTGTCCTGGGAGAAGGCGGTTCATCGCGACCTTGCCGGGCCGGTCCTCGACGACCAGGTCGACGCCCTGCACGCCGCCGCCGAGGCCCACCCGGAGCTGGACCTTGGCCGGGTCGCGATCCGCGGCTGGTCGTTCGGCGGCTACCTCGCGGCCCTGGCGGTGCTGCGCCGCCCCGACGTGTTCCACGCCGCCGTCGCGGGCGCCCCGGTGACCGACTGGCGCCTGTACGACACCCACTACACCGAGCGCTACCTCGGCGATCCCAGCGCCGACCCCGCCCCCTACCAGCGCAGCGGGCTGCTCGCCGACGCCGCCCGCCTGGAACGCCCCCTGCTGCTCATCCACGGCCTCGCCGACGACAACGTGGTCGCCGCCCACACTCTGCGCCTGTCCGGCCTGCTGCTTGCCGCTGGGCGTCCCCACAGCGTCCTGCCGCTGAGCGGGGTCACCCACCTGGCGGTGCAGGAGGCGGTCGCGGAGAGCCTCCTCCACCTGCAGCTCGCCTTCCTGCGCGCGGCGCTTGGGTTCTGACCGGTCCAGTCGCGTTCCGTGATTGCGCTCCGCGATTTGCGCTCCGCGCTCAGGCGGCCAGCTCGGCGGCGAGCCGGAGCTGCGCGACGGCCTCCTCGGCGGTCGCGGCGACCATCGAGATGATCAGGGTGGTGACGCCCGCGTCGCGGTAGGCAGCGAGGCGGTCACGGACCCTGGCGGCGGGGCCGCACAGGCAGACCGCGTCGATCAGCTCGGTGGGGATCGCGGCGGCGGCGTCGCCCCAGCGGCCGGCGAGGAAGTGGTCCTGGACGGTGGCGGCGGCGTCCTCGAAGCCGTAGGAGCGGACCAGTCGGTTGTAGAAGTTGCGCTCGCGGGAGCCCATGCCGCCGACGTAGAGGGCGAGGAACGGGCGCATCGTGTCGCGGGCGGCATCCAGGTCGTCGCTGACCTGGAACTGCACGGTGGGGGCGATGTCGAACCCGTCGGCGCCGAGGTCCCGGCCGGCGCGGGCGGCGCCCTCGTCCAGGGAGCGGCGGAAGGTCGCCATGTGGGCCGGGTCGAGCAGGAACGCCAGCCACCCGTCGGCCAGCTCGCCGGTGAGGGCGAGGTTGCGGGGGCCCATGGCGCCGAAGTAGAGCGGCACAGGCACCTGGCGGGGTGTGATGGTGAGCTTGAGCGCCTTGCCGGGCCCGCCCGGCAGGGGCAGCTGGAGGGTCTCGCCCTGGTAGTCGACCCGCTGGCGGGCCAGCGCGGTGCGCACCACGGCGGCGTAGTCACGCATCCGCGCCAGCGGCCGGTCGTAGCGCTGTCCGTACCAGCCTTCGGCGACCTGCGGCCCGGACAGCCCCAGGCCGAGCCGGAAGCGCCCGCCGGAGAGCTGGTCGAGGGTGGCTGCGGTCATCGCGGTCATGGTGGGGGTTCGCGCCGGGACCTGGAACACCCCGGCACCGAGCCCGATCGTGCTGGTCTGTGCGGCGATCCAGGCAAGGATCGTGGCCGCGTCCGACCCGTAGGCCTCGGCGGCCCACACGGCGTCATAGCCGAGCCGCTCGGCCTCCTGCGCCGCCGCGAGCTGCCGCGCCGCGTCGATCCCGGCACCCCAGTAGCCGATGCTCGCCCCCAGCCGCACCGCACCCCTCCTCCTCGCCCGCGCTCCGCCATCCGACGCCAGCGCCGCCCGGCGGAGCGTAGCAGGTGGCCGTCAGCAGGTGGCCGTCAGCTGGCGGCGGTGACCTCGTGGGCGAAGGTCTCGAAGGCGTTGAGGTAGCGGGCGACGTCCTCATCGGTGTGCTGGACCGACAGGGTCCACTGCTCGTCGGTGCCCGGGGTCATGAAGACACCCTCGGTGACCTCGTAGAGCCAGGCGAGGTAGGAGAGCGCCTCGTCGACCCCATCGGCGTCGAAGCCGGCGTAGTCGCGGTAGTCGCGCAGCTCCTCCGGGGCGTACATGACCGCGCCCTTGCCGCCCATGCCAATGGTGTAGCAGGGCAGGCCGTAGTCGTCGATGATCCGCTGGCAGCCGCCGAGCAGCGCCTCGTTGATGCGGTTCAGCTCCTTGTAGGCATCGGGTGTGAGGACCTCGGTGAGGGCGACCAGGCCGGCGCGGGCCGACAGCGGGTTGCCGTTGAAGGTGCCGAGCTGCGGCACGCCGTCGCGGGCGATCTCGGCCATCAGCTCGGCGCGGCCACCGAACGCACCGATCGGGACACCGCCGCCGATCGCCTTGGCGAAGCACTTGAGGTCCGGGCTGACCCCGTACAGCTCCTCGGCGCCGCCGTAGGCGACGGTCGCGCCGGTCTTGACCTCGTCCCAGATCAGCAGCACGCCATGGCGGGTGCAGATCTCCCGCACCGCCTCCAGGTAGCCGGGCTCGGGGCCGATGATGCCGACGTTCATCATGATCGGCTCCATGATGAGCGCGGCGACCTCGCCGGCGTTGGCGGCCAGCAGCTGGTCCAGCGCGTCGGCGTCGTTGTAGGGGACGATCAGGGTCAGCTCGGTGACGGTCTGCGGGGTGCCCTTGCCGAGCGGGACGCTGGCGGGGGTGGCGCGCGGTCCCATGGTGTCGCGGTCGGGCTTGATCGACACCAGCACCGACTCGTGGTGGCCGTGGTAGGAACCCTCGATCTTGACGATCTTGTCGCGGCCACTGACCCCGCGGGCGAGCCGAATCGCGTCCATGGTCGACTCGGTCCCTGAGTTGGTGAAGCGGACCTGGTCGAGGTGGAAGCGCTGGCACAGCTCCTCGGCGAGCAGGGTGGTCTCGGCGACCGGCTGGGCGAAGTGGGTGCCGATGCCGGCGCGTTCGCTGAGCGCCGCGACGATCTTGGGGTGGGCATGGCCGACGGACATGACCCCGAAGCCGTTGTGGTAGTCGGAGTACTCGTTGCCGTCAACGTCCCAGACGCGGCTGCCCTTGGCGGTGGCGAAGAAGATCGGGTACGGCGGCGAGTCCTGGAAGCTCGAGGCGACCCCGAGCGGCAGCGACCTGAGGGAGCGCTCGCGCCATTCGCGCGACTTTGGCGTGCGCTCGTGGATGAGCTGGGTACGGCTGGCGGTGAGCGCCTTGATGCGCTCTGGGTCGGGCCGCTGGCCCATGGTGATCACACTCCTGCGCCGATGGTTCAATGCAAGCGGTACACCGAAAAGTACTTCGAGATCCGTGCTATGGTCAACTAACACTGTAAGATTTCGTTGCGAGATGCACGAATCGGGAGGTAGTTCGTAGATGAGTGCTCGCGGTGGCGGCGCTCCCCTGGACCCGGTCGATCGCCGCATCGTGGCCGCGCTGCAGCAGGACGGGCGCCGGCCGTTCACCAGGATCGCCCGCGGCCTCGGCATCTCCGAGGCTGCCGTTCGCCAGCGGGTCGCCCGGCTGGAGAGCACCGGCGTCATGCAGGTGGTGGCGGTCGCCGACCCGATCACCTGCGGCTTCAAGACCATGGCGATGCTGGCGATCACCGTCGCGCCGCGCGCTCGCGAGCAGGTCGCCGAGGCCCTGCACCGGCTCCCAGAGGTCTCCTACCTGGTGGTCACCGCCGGCCAGTTCGACCTGCTCGCCGAGGTCATCTGCGAGGACAATGACCACCTGTTGCGGCTGCTGTCCGAGGAGTTGGCCGCCGTTGATGGGATCAGCGAGATCAGGCCGTTTGTCTATCTTCGTCTGCTCAAGGAGGCCTACACCTGGTCGCTGAGCGGGCCAGACGAGTCGGCCGAACCTGCCGCACCAGGGGCCTGAGCTGCCATTTTCATAGGAAAACCTGGCTCTACAGGTGGCACTGGACTTGCCGATGAGGGCAGTACACGCGACGCTCCGTTCGCGCGGACCCCCAGGCCAAGGCCGAGGTGCCAATGTCGTGAGCGAGCAGGCAGTCCCAAGGCCAGGCGATCCGGCGACCAACCCTGAGCATCCCGGCCGGCCGGCCCGCGCCGGTCTCGCCCGTATCGTCCGGCCGCCGCGCGAGCCACTCGCCCGGGCGCGCTGGCTGCTGCTCACCTTCGGGCTCGGCTTGCTGATCGTCACCGCCCTGCTGACCCTGTTGCTCGACCGTGACAGCTGGTGGCTGCGCGGCGCCGCGCTGGCGCTGCTCGCCGCGGCCTGGGGCTGCGGCTGCCTGCTGATCGTCGGGGCGCTGCGACGCCGCCTCGCGTTCGGGCGGCTCGCCCTCACCCAAGAGCTACGCACCAGCGAGGCGCGCTTCCGTTCGCTGGTACAGCGCGCCTTCGACGTGGTCATGGTGGCAAGCGCCGACGGCGTGGTGCGCTACACCTCTGGGTCGGTCGAGCGGGTGCTCGGCTACGGCGACCGCCAGCTGCTCGGCCTGCCGCTGGCAAGCCTGGTGCACCCTGACGACCGCGAGCTGCTCCCCCGCTTCCTTGGCGAGGTCCGCGCCGCGCCCGGCCGGACCGCCTCGATCGAGTGGCGCGTCCACCACCACGACGGCAGCTGGCTGGAAGCCGAGACCGTCGCCACCAACCTGCTGCATCTGCCGGAGGTCGGCGGGATCGTGCTCAACACCCGCAACCTGTCGGAGCGCAAAGCGCTGGAACGGGAGCTGGCCCGCCGCGCCAGCCATGACCCGCTCACCGGGCTGCCGAGCCGCTCGCTGCTGCGCCGCCGCATCGGGCTGGCACTGAACCGCGGCGTCCGCGTCGGCTACGCCTGCGCGCTGCTGCTGCTGGACCTGGACGGCTTCAAGACCGTCAACGACAGCCTCGGCCACCAAGCAGGCGATCAGGTGCTGGTGGCGGTTGCCGCGTGCCTGCGGGAGTGCCTGCGGCCAAGCGACACCGCCGCCCGGCTCGGCGGCGACGAGTTCGCCCTGCTGCTGGAGGTCGCTGGCGGCGAGGCCGCAGCCGCGGCCGAGGCGGTCGCGGTCGCCGAGCGGATCTGCGCGGCGCTGCAGACGCCGGTCAGCGTCGACGGCACGGCGGTCGCTGTCAGCGCGAGCATCGGCATCCGCGTCGCGGCCCCTGGCGCTCCCGGCACCTCGGCCTCGGGCGCAAGCGGCCACCCTGGCCCCGGCCCGGAGGAGCTGCTGGGCGACGCCGAGACCGCCATGTACGTCGCCAAGACCAACAGCCGCGGCGCCTGGCAGGTGTTCGACGAGCCGATGCGGACCGCCGCGCTGGCGCGCCGCGACGTCGAGGCCGATCTGCGGCAGGCCGTCGACAACCAGGTCTTCACCCTGCGCTACCAGCCGGTTATCGACCTGGCCAGCGGGCACGTCGCCGGTTTCGAGGCGCTGGTGCGCTGGCGCCACCCCGAACGTGGCCTGGTCATGCCCGAGGAGTTCATCGCCATCGCCGAGGAGATCGGGGTGATCGTCCCGCTGGGCCGCTGGGCCCTGGAGACCGCCTGCCAGGCGCTGCGCGGCTGGCAGGAACGCTTCCCGGTGGAGCCGCGGCGCTGGATCGCCGTGAACCTGTCGGTGCGCCAGCTACAGGAGGCCGAGCTGCTCGACGACGTCGCCGCCGCCCTGGCCGCCGCCGGTCTGCAGCCCTCTGACCTGGTCCTGGAGCTGACCGAGACGGTGTTCGCCGACGACGACGGCGACATCGTCGAGCGGCTCGGCGCGCTGCGGGAGCTGGGCGTGCACGTGGCCATCGACGACTTCGGCACCGGCTACTCGTCGCTCGGCTACCTGCGGCGCCTGCCGGTCGACAGCCTCAAGGTCGCCAAGCCGTTCGTGGACGGCCTGCGCCGCGGCCCGGCCGAAGCCGCGCTGGTGCGCGCGATCGTGCGCCTTGGCAGCACCCTGCAGCTCCGCGTGATCGCCGAGGGTGTCGAGGACGAGCGCCAGGCCGTCGAGCTGCGCGCGCTCGGCTGCGCCTTCGCCCAGGGGTTCCATTTCGGCCGTCCGCTCGACGACCGCGCCGTGGACGCCCTGCTGGAGGCCGACCGCGTCGAGAAGCGGATGCCCGAGTAGGGACGCTCGCCGCCTGCCGCCTGAACTGGCGTCAGGGGTCAGGCGGCCGCTTGGCGGGGGCTGCGGGTGCCGGCGAGCAGCAGGCGGGCGCCGTGGACCTGGGCGCGGCCGCGCAGCTGCCAGGTGCCGTCAACCCAGCGGGCAAGGCCCTCGCGTTCCAGCCGGCGGCCGGCGAGCGCGGCATGCTTGCAGGGGACCGGCAGCCAGGTCCGGTAGCTGCCGGACGGGCAGGTGCAGCCGAAGTACACGACCCCGCCAACCACCGCGTGGATACGGATCAGGTAGCTGCCCTGCCCCGACTCGGATTTCACCATGATGGAGCCGTCGGGCAGGACGCGGGCGTTGTGGCCCTCTTCCACCGCGCGGATCTCGGCGGCAAGCGCATAGGCCCCGCGGTTGGCGGGTTCGTCGGCGCGAATGACAAGTTCCTTCATGCTTATACGATACGCCCAAAGCGGCGGGTTTCGCAATCAAAACCGCAGGTCAGCGACCCTATCAGCGGTCGCCTCCCGCTCAGGCCATCGGGCCATAGGCGTCGCGGGCCAGCGCGGCGGTCTCGGCAGGGAGCGGCACCAGCAGGCCGCTCGCCTCGGCGCCCACACGCCCGCCGGGTAGCAGCAGCTTCGCCCACGCACGCACCCGCCGGGCCCGCTCGGCGGTGACCCCGCCGACCAGCTCCAAGGCGACGTCATAGGGGATCCGGGCGCGGTAGCGGACCTCCATGGTCGCGGTCGCACCCCAGATCCCGGCGAGCATGATGCTGGCATAGGCCATCACCTCGTCCAGGGCGGTCGCGGTCAGGCCGCCGTGCAGCACGCCCGGGTAGCTCTGGAACTCAGGGCGCGGGTGCAGGGTGGCGCGTACCTCGTCGCCTTCGCGGCGGATACCGGCCAGGTGCATGCCGATCGGGTTGTCGTCGCCGCAGGCGAAGCAGTGCCGGGCGCCGGCGGGCAGGACCTCCTCCCTGGTGCGCGGCCGGTCCGGTTGCCGGTCCGGTTGGGCGGCTGGCTCCATCCGTGGCTCCTCTGTTCTCCGCTCCGGGTCGCCGTTCCGTTGTCCGGCGTGGATGACCACGCCAGGGTACGGGTCCATCGGGGGCGGTGGCGCTACGGGCCCGGCAGCCGCAGGCTGTGGCCGAAATCGCAGACCAGGGCGGAGGCGTCGTCGCTGCGTCTGGTGCGGGGGTAGCAGCGCCCGTCGGGGTCGCAGGCTTCGGCGGCGCGGACGGCGGCGATGCAGGCCATCGGCCCGTCATCGACGAGGGCGTCCAGCAGCGCCGCCCATGACCCGTACAGCCGGAAGGTGCCGACGGCCCGTTCCGCGCCGTCGCTGAGCAGGGCGAAGCGGCGGATCTGGCCGGCGCCCTGGCCGATCCGGCAACTGCCGGTGAGGCTGTGGGCGGCGGCAGTGGGGTCGGCGGCGGCGACCCAGTAGCCGCCGCCGGTGTTGCGCAGGGCGCGTTCGGTCTCGACCAAACTGGCGAGGGCCTCGCGGTGGGTGGGGCTCGCGTAGCCGCCGCCGGTGCGGAGTTGGCGGCGGATCCGGGCACGCAGCTCCTGCCCGACCGCGGCGAGCCGCCGGTCGCTATGCCAGGCCACGACCTCGTCGATGTTGACCAGCAGGGTCGCGTCACCGAGCAGTAGCCAGTCGAGCTGGTCGCCGGCACGGCGGGTGAGCGCGATCATCGCCGAGGGCCCCAGCCGGTCGCGCTCGTGGCCGGTCGCTGGGCAGGTGGCCGCATGGACCCGGTCGACGCTGAAGATCGCCGCAGCCAGTGCCACCCGCAGGTCGAGCTGCGCGTCGGCGGCGAGCACGGCGAGGAGCTGAGCGGCGAGCTGGCGGACGTACCAGGCGGCGTCGCGCTGGCAGCACGCGGGCAGCCCGTCGGGGATGCTGGCGCCGTCGAGGACCAGGGTGATGCCGTCGGCGATGCTGTCGACCGCAGCGACCAAGTCCTCGTTGTGGGGTTTGCCGGGGCCCGGCGCCGAGGCGAGAGTGATCTGGGCGGCGACGCGCCTGCCGCCGCTGGTGGAGATGGCTTCGGAGTTGTCGGAGTTGGCGGTGTGGGTGCTGCTCATGGGTGACGGCCCGCCTTCTCCGCCTGCTGGTAGCTGTTGCCGTTGGGGTGGACCCGGGGTGGGGTGAGCGTTTCGCTGGACAGGACCCGCAGGGGCGCCCGGGTGAAGGCGCAGGAGATCACCATCGTGAAGCGCTTGGGCCCGACCGCCTGGTACAGGTCATCGAAGCGCTGCGGGTTGGTGAGGAAGTGGATGGCACCGAGCGAGCCGGCGGCGTGGATGCCGCCGATCGACAGGAAGGTCCGGTCGCTGCCCGGGCGGGGCAGCCGCGCGAGGTAGCAGATGTCCTGGTTGGCGGGGAACCCGAGGTCCATCGGGGAGCCGAGCTGGGTGCCGCTGACGCGGTCGATGATCCACATGCGGCCGTTGTCGTCCGGCCGGTAGGCAAACAGTGGGTCGTGCTCCTCGATGAGGTCGGCGATGACCTGGGAGGACTTCGCCCCACAGATGACGACCAGCCCGGCCGGGCTGAAGTCAAGCTCGCCGGTGGGTTCCACGTAGTGGAGGCGCGTGTCGATCCCGGCGGCGCGGATGAACCGCCCCAGGGTCTCGGCAGCCTCCACGTCCTCGTGCGCAATCACCACGCGGCCGGTCCGCAGGGTCCGCAGGGGGATGGTGATCACCACCTGCCGGCCGGAGCCGAGGAACTCGGCGAGCTGCGCGCGGTCGGGCCGGCGGCCAGCCGGCCTGTCGTCTTCACGCTCGCGGGCCGGCGCTGGCACGGACCGGGCTGCCAGCCCCGGCCGCGAGCGTGATCGGGCGGCCTCCTGCTGGCGCCGCCCGCGCTCGGCGACCACCTCCGGGTAGATGAGCAGGATGCTGCCGTCGGCCTCCAGCACTTCGTCGCAACGGCGGACCAGCTCTTCGGAGGCGTGCGCCCGGCCCAGCTCGACCAGCGCGAGGTGGGGACGGGAGAAGCCGATCGCCTCGGCGAGCTGCTCCTGGGTGATGCCGTGCTGCTCGCGCCTCCGGCGGATGGCTGCGCCGAGGCGGGCCTCCTGCGAGGAGGAGGGGTCGAGCGGCTTGGATGGGCGACCCATGACACGCTCCTGGACCGGTGGACCGGTGTGCCGTTTGTTTGTTGTTACCGACTGGACTTTGTTTCCGTCGACAACCTCGGACGTTGTTCGGTCTGCTAATGCCTTCGAAGGCGGTGGGCTGGCGCCGGACTGGCGCTGCCGGTGCCGGGAGGAGGGCGCGACATGTGCGGGGCGAAGGAGACGGTGGCGCGGGGGAGCCGGTGGAACCGGTGAAGCGCCGGCCAAGCCTCCGGGAGCAGATCCCCCATCTGTCCCCGGCGCAGCTCCGCGTGCTCCGGAACGTCGCCCGCGCGGGCGGGCGGCTGCCGGGCCGGGCGTTGCCCCAGGACGTGGCCACGAGCCTGCTGGCGGCCCGCGCGCTCCGCGCCGAGCGCGCGGTCCGCCAGCGCCGGGTCTGCAGTGATCTGTGGCTCACACATCTTGGGCTGCTCGCTCTCGTCCAAGCCGCCAACCAGTTCCCGGGACGGGACGACGCCGGGTTCTGCGCGGTGATCCTGGATCACAGTGAGTTGGTTTCATCACTAGGAAGGCGTGAACCCAGACGGCACGACGTGACCAGGCGCTGAACGGGACGCCGATTGTTTGTAACCGCTAGCGGCTGAGGCTCCGGCGGAGGTCGCGCAGGGCGCGTTCGGCATCCTGGATCGGGAGCAGCTCGTCCAGCGTCTCGGTGATCAGCTCGTTGCGGTGTTCGTAGTCGAGGCCGGCAGTGGTGGCCGGGAGCGCGCGGGCGCTTCGCTCGGCCGCGTCGAGCGCCGCAAGGGTGGCTGCACAGCGGTCGGCGAGGCCTGGGAGCTGCCAGCCTGGCAGCTCGGCGCGGGCGGCGTCCAAGCCGGCGAGGAAGCCGGCGATGGAGGCGTCAAGCGGCACGCCCGGGCGGCGCGCGGACGGGACTGTGGCGAGCAGCGCCCGGCTGGCCTCGTCGAGCGCTTTGGCGAAGCGCAGGAAGCTCGCCCAGGCGGCCTCGACCGCTGGGTCCGCCGGGCGCCTGCCCCTCCGCCATCTCGTCAGCACCGCCGCCAGCCTCCCAGCTCGACCCGCGCCTCGACCATCTGCCCAGGGCATGATGCCCTGCCGGTGCGCCGTCGAGCCAGGCGACGCGCCTGGCGTCTGGGTCGTCAACGAGTCTGTCCGCGCCGCTGGGGGCTTCCCGCAGGTTGAGTTGTTCCTCCCGACATGCGAGAAAGTTCTCGCATCGACCGCATATTCGTGGCAAGATTCCTGTAGTGGTTGTTTTTGCAGTGGCTGTCCAGTTCGTCGGGGGGAACGGCAGTGCTGGACGAGATCGACCGCGCAATCCTCGCTGCACTGCTGACCAACGGTCGCGTCAGCTTCCGGGAGCTGTCCGAGCGGATCCACCTGAGCCCCAACGCGATCGCTGAGCGCATCCGCCGGCTGCAGCGTGTCGGCGTGATCGCCGCGGTCCGGGCTGAGCTGGACCTGACCGCGCTTGGCCGGCCGCTGCTCGCCCTGCTCGACATCCGCCTGGTGCCGGGCACGCGCCCGGAGCACTTCGAGCGCACCGTCCGCCACCTGCTCGGCGTGCTCGACGCGGTGCACGTCACCGGCGACTTCGACTATCAGCTCCGGGTCGCCTGCCGCGACGCCAATGACCTGGATGACCTGGTCCGCCGCCTCAAGGAGCAGGCGGGGGTGCGCGACAGCGCGATCCGCATCGTGCTGCGCCAGGTCGACGTCGACGCGACCCTCACCCTGCTCGGCCCGGAACCCGCGTCCCGCTGACAGGGTGACGGTGCCGGCCACGGCTGCGCCACCACGACACCGTGACGGTGCCGGCCACGGCCAGCAGCGCCCCCACTGCCAGGGCGAACCCGGCGGCCGGGCCGGCGCTGCGCTCCAGCGCCCCGGCGGCGAACGCGGTGGCGGCGTAGACCATGATCACCGCCGCCTGCAGCGGACGGTGGCCGGGCTTGCGCGACCCGCCCGGGTTCGCGCCCATCAGCGCGGTCAGCGTCCCGGTCACGTAGGTGGTGGCGACGTTCGGCAGCGGCAGCCGCCGCATCGCCGCGCTCTGCGCCCCCATCGCGGCACCGCTCAGCGCGACCAGCGCGTCCCGCGCCGGAGCGCCGAGCTGCGCGCCGCCGGCCAGCAGCACGGCTTCGGCCGCGACCATCAGCGGCACCTCCAGCAGCAGCGCGGCGACCACCCCACGAGGCCACGGCCAACCCGCTCCCCCGTCGCCTCCACCTGCGGCGCCCTCACCACCGTCCCGGCCCAGGCGGACGGCCAGCCACCCACCCACGCCGGCTCCGGCCGCAAAGGCGACGAACGCGACTCCGGAGCGCACCGCCGTGGCGGTGTCGTGCCGCGCGCCTGCCAGCCCCAGCAGCACCACATTCCCGGTCATGTTGGCGGTAAAGACCCGCGCCACCAGGTAGCTGATGGCGTCGACCGCCCCGGCGACCGCGGCGAGCACGACCACCAGCCCCAGCCAGGGCGCCCGCCACCCGCGCGCAACCACCACGACGCTGCTTGCTCCTTGTTCGCGGACCGGTCCCTTGCTTACCGGTTCCTTTCCTGGTTGCCGGCCAGGCTACGCGTCTGGAGGAAGCCGAGGACACGCTGCCAGGCGTCAGCGGAGGCTTCCGCGTGCTGCTCCTGCTTGACGTCGAAGAAGCCGTGTGGCGCTCCCGGGTAGCTGACGATCTCGTGCTCCACCCCGACGGCGCTCAGTGCCTGATCGAACTCGGCCACGGCGCTTGCCGGAATGCCCTCGTCCGCGCCTCCGAACAGCGCCAGGATCGGCGCGGCCAGCTCGGCGGCATGCTGCGCCGGCCCCGGCCCGTAGGGGCCGGCGAGGCCGGGCGCCCCGTAGAAGCCGATCACCCCGGCGAGCCCGAACCTCGGCGCCGAGGCAAAGAACGCCTGGCGCCCACCAAAACAGAACCCCAGTGCCAGCACCGCCCGGCAGCCTCCCCCATCATCCCCGCGGAGGTAGCCGATCGCGGTGGCGAGGTCGTCCTGCAGCGCGTCGCGGTTGAGCTTCATGGCGTGCTCCATGAACGGGAACCCGTCATCGCGGTTGCTGGTGCCGGCGGTCCGGCCGTAGTAGTCGATCGCCATCGCCGTGTAGCCCCGCCCGGCGAGCCGCTCAGCGAGCCGCTGGTAGAACCCGTGCAACCCCCGCAGGTCAGGAAGCACGACCACCCCGACCCCGGACGTGGACGGCGCGTGGTCACCGGACTGCGAGTCGGGCCGCTCCTCCGACTGCTCCCGTGGCCGGGCGAGGAACGCCGCGAAGCTGGTCCCATCAGCGGACGTCAGGGTCAGCGGCGCCGCGCTGACAGCGGCGTCGGAACGATCATCGGGGGGCGGAGCGGCGTCAGGCGCATAGCACACAGGCACAGTCCTTTCGGTTTGCAGCTGCTGATCTGGTCCTTGCTGGCGGCGGTCTTCGGCAAGCAGTTATTTAGCAGAAATAGACAGACAGCGCTAACTTGACTTTTCCGCTAAAGTATGCTTATACTGATCCGCAAGTCAGGGACGCGAGATGTGCTTGAGCGCCTCGCGGGCGGGGCGGTTACTGGGCGGCCTTGCGCTGTGGTTGCGGGCGGGTCGCGGCGACGCAGTCGGGATGCAGGCCGCGGGTGCGGCGGCGGCCGCCGGTGAGGGACCAGATGGTGACGCGCCAGAGGGCTTCGGCGACGATCTGGCGGCTCATCTTGGAGACGCCGTTGGCGCGTTCGGTGAAGGTGATGGGGACCTCCGCCACCCGGAAGCCTTCCTGCCAGGTGCGGTGGGCCATCTCGACCTGGAAGCAGTAGCCGTTGGAGCGGACCTCGGCGACAGGGAGGGCCTCAAGGACCTGGCGGCGGTAGGCGCGGTAGCCGGCGGTGCAGTCGTGGATCGGCACCCGCAGTGCCAGCCGGACGTAGGCGTTGCCGCCGCGGGACAGCGCCGCCCGCAGGCGGCTCCAGTTGACGGTGCGCCCACCGGGGACGTAGCGCGAGCCGATCACCAGGTCAGCGTCACTGAGCCCGTCGAGCAGGGCAGGCAGCCGCTCCGGCGGGTGGGACAGGTCGGCGTCCATCTCCACGAAGGCGTCGTAGCCGCCACGCGCCAGCCCCCACGCGAAGCCGGCCCGGTAGGCGCTGCCAAGCCCGCTCTTGGCGTCCCGTTCGAGCAGGTGCACTCGGGTCCGGGTGGGCTCGCGCTCGGCGTGGATGCGGTCGGCGACCAGCTTGGCGGTGCCGTCAGGGCTGCCGTCGTCGACCACGAGGATCTCAACGCGTGGGTCGGCGGCCAGCACCCGGCCGACGGCCTCGCCGATCGAGTCGGCCTCGTTGTAGGTGGGGATCACCACCAGCGCCCTGGTCACCGGCTGCTCCCGGCGCCGCTGCCGGCGGCGGGGTTCGGCGCGGCGGGCGCACTGCCCACCTCGGGCTTGCCGTTGGCGCGCTCGCGCTCCCGAATCCGGACCTCCCGGAACCGCAGGGCCGCGACGGCGGCGAGGGTGAACGCAGCCAGAAGATAGAGGGCGGCCTCGAACAGGCGGCCGAAGCGGGCGTAGGGGGTGAGGCCGCTGCGGGGCTGGACCTGGGCGCGGATGGTGGCCTCGGTGTACAGGCCGGTGCGCTGCTGGATGGCGCCGTCCGGGCCGATCACCGCGCTGGGGCCGGAGATGGCGGCCTGCACCAGGGTGCGGCCTTCCTCGACAGCACGGAGCTGCCCGGCGGCCAGGTGCTGCGGCGGGCCGGCGCTGACGCCGAAGGAGGCGTTGTTGGTGACTACCACGAGGAAGGCGGCGCCGTTGCGGGCGAGGGCGCGGGCGTCCTCGGCGTAGGCGGACTCCCAGCAGATCACTGTGCCGAAGCGCACGCCCGCAACGGTCATCGGCAGCAGTGAGGGGCCCGGCACCTTGTCGGTGGGGACGCCGTCGCGGGTGGCCGGGATCAGCGTGCCGAGCACACCCCCCCAGGGGACGTACTCTCCGAAGGGGACCAGGCGGCGTTTTCGGTAGCGGTCGAGCAGCCGCCCGTCGGGGCTGAACAGCAGCGCGTCGGTGGCGAGGTGGTCACTGCCGACGTTGTCGGTTGCACCGACCAGCAGCGGCGCGTCAGCCGCCTGGGCGGCCTGGCTGAGGCGGGTGAGCCGGTCGGCGTCGGCGAAGGGGTCGTCGTCGACCGCGCCCTCACCCCACACCACCAGCTGCGGGCGCGGTCCGGGGGCAGCGGCGAGCGCCTCGGTGTCGCGGACGTGGTTGGCGAAGACCGCCTCGGTGGTGGCGCCGCGGTCGGCCTGGGTGCTGTGGGCGGCCCCGGGCACGTTGCCCTGGATGACGGCGATGTTGACGGCGGCGCCGCTGACCGGTGGCGGGGCCGGGGCGAGCAGGCCGGAGCAGGCGAGGGCAGTGGCCAGCAGCGGCCAGCTGACCGCGGGTGCGATCCAGCGCCGCGAGCGCGCCACCCCGGCTGAATGGGGCAGGCGGTGGGCGGCGAGCCCGCGGCTCAGCGCCCGCAGCGTCCGTGCCAGGGCCAGGTTCACCGCAACCAGGACCGCGCCGAGGCCGTAGACGCCGACCACCCGGGCGAGCGGCAGCAGCGGGCCACCGCCGTGCTGGCTCACCCCCAGCAGCCCCCACGGGAAGCCGCCGATGGGAACGTGGGCGCGGAGCAGCTCCAGGGTCGCCCAGCAGGCGGGCAGCAGCAGCACCCGCCAGTCGCCGAGCCGCCGGGTCGCCGGGACCAGCGCGAAGAACGCGGCGACAAAGCACGCCTCGACCGCACACAGCGCCCCCCAGGCAAGCCAGGCGACCGGCCCGGTCCAGGACAGAAACTCCGCGATCCAAGCCAGATGCAGGCCGAAGAAGGTGAACCCGGCCAGATAGCCGAGCGCCCCAGCCCGCCGCGGCGTGGCCGCCTCGACGGCGAGCAGCAGCGGGACCAGGGCGACGAAGGCCACTGGCCCAAGGTCGGCTCCCGGGAACGCGAGCGCGAGCGCGATCCCGGTGAGCAGCGCGGCGGCGACCTGCGGCCCCGGTCCCCCATTCCCATCGGGGGACCACCCGGTTAGGCGCAGTCGCGACACAGCTGGCGCCGGCGGTCGGCGAGCTGGCTGCGATGCTTGACCAGGAAGCAGTTCTTACAGACGAACTCGTTCTGCTGAACCGGCAGCACCTTGGTGGTGAGGGACTCGCGGGCCTCGTCGCGGCCGGCCGCGAGCAGGGCCTCGTCCTCGTCGTCGTCGTCTATCGGTGTCGGCCGTTCGGCCTTCTTGGCGATCAGCTCATCGAGCGAAGCTTCGACCTGAGCCTCGTCTTCTTCGTCCTCAGGCACCCTTAGTTCCTTTCATTCCGTTCGTGATGTAGGGAGCGTGGTGCGCCGGCTTATGTATCACGAACTGGCGTATTGCGTGACTGCGTGCCGGTGCTGTGTGCGTAACACCCGGCAGAGCGTGGTTGTTCCCGACGAATGCCGCACGCTAAATGCGAACTTCCGAACGCGCAAAGGGTCTAGGCCGGGTCTAGGCCAGCACCGTCGCCATCGACGTCCGGTGTGGGCCCTTGCGGACCTCGATCGCCGCGGGAAGCATGTCCTTCACCTCGTCGTTGTGGGTCACCAGCAGGACCTGGCGGAAGCGGCCCTGCAGGGTCGTGAGGGCGGACAGCATACGCTCGCGGCGCTCACGGTCCAGTGAGCCGAGCACCTCGTCGAGCACCAGCAGACCGAGCTCACCCGCACCCTCGGCGATCACCAGGCTGACCGCCACCCGCAACGACAGGCTGGCGAGGTCGTTCTCGGAACCGGAGAAGCGTGCCAGTTCATATTCGGCGCCGTTGTCGGCGATGCGTACCGAGTAATCCTCCGGGTCGACCACCAGGTCCTGGTACTCGTGGTCGGTCAGCTCGGCGAACAGCCCGGCCGCCTCGACCGACAGGCGGCGCCCCAGCCGCGACACCAGATGGAGGCGGAACCCGGTGACCAGGTCGACCAGTCGGGCGAGGTAGGCGGATTGCTCCTCGAGGCCTGCGACCTCGTCGTGGCGGGCACGGGCGGCGGTCAGCGCGGTGGTGCGCTGCTCGGCGAGGCGGCGGGCGCCGGCCAGTGCCTCGGCGCTGCGCTGCTGCTCGCCGTGGGTGTGGCGGGCGGCCTGGGCGGCCGCGTCGGTGGCGGCGCGGGCGGCGGCGCGGGCCTGCTCGGCGCCGGCGAGGGCGGGGGTGGCGAGTTCGGTGTCGAGTTTGGCGGCCTGGCCGTCGGCCTGGTCGGCGCGGGCGAGTGCCTCCTTGGCGAGGGCCCGCTCGGCGTCGGCGCGCTGCGCGCGGCCGCGCAGCGCGCCGAGGTCCAGGCGGGCCTGCTGCAGCGCCCCGGCGGCCTGCTTGGCTACGGCGTAGGCGGCCGGGTCGAAGCCGGGATCGGGAGCCCCGGCGAGCTCCGCGGTGCGGGCGGCGACCTCCTCGGCGGCGACCCGCATGGCCCGCTCGGCCTCCTCGGCGCGGATGACCGCGCGGGCGGCGCGCTGTTCGGCCTCCCGCGCCGCCTTGAGGTCCTGCTGCAGGGTCTCACGCCGGGCGGCCAGCGCCTTGCCGGCCTGGACCACGGCGGCCCGCTCGGCGGTGGCCTTTGCATGGGCGGCACGGGCGTCAGCCAGCTCGGCGGCGTGGGCGCGGGTGACCTCGGCATGCGCAGGGCCGAGCGGCTGCCCGCAGGTCGGGCAGGGCGCGTCGGGGTCCAGGGTGGCGCCGCGTTCCACCGCCGCCTGCGCGGCCTGTAGCCGCGCGGTGGCCGCGCCGAGCGCCTCGCTGGCGGCGCCGTGGCGCTCCCTGGCCGCTGCCAGCTCCTGTTCCAGCGCCTCAGCCGCCTCCTCGGCGGCGACCCGGGCCGCTACCACTCCTCCGCCGGCAGTGGCCTGCTGCTCGGCTTCGTGGTGGGCGCGCTGGGCGGTCTCCGCCCGGCTCTGGGCGTCGCGGAGCGCCCGCAGCAGCGCGTTGCGGTGCACTTCCACCTCGCGGGCGGCCTCCAGGGCTTCCAGGGGGGCGGCCGCCGCCTCCAGCTCGACAACACGTGCCTCGGCAGCGGCGACTTCCGGGCCGAGGGCGTCGGCCTGCTGGGCACGCTGCTCATGCCGCTCCGCCTCCCGCCGATGCCCTGCGGCCTCCGCCCGGGCGAGGTTGGCCTGCTGCCGCAGCTCCTCGACCCGACGGGCGACGCCCTCCGCCTCGCTGAGCGCGGCCTGGGCGCCTTCCAGCGCCTGCTGCGCGGCAGCGGCCACGGCGGCGGCGCTCCCGGCGGCGGTAACGGCCTCCTCGGCGGCCGTGGCGGCCTCCTCGGCGGCCTGCTCGGCCGCGCCCAGGTCGGGCAGCTGCGCCCGCGCAGCCCCGGCGGCGGTCTTGGCGTCCCGGGCCTCCTCCCGCACCTTGGCGAGCGCCTTCTCGATCGGGCTGACCCCAAGCAGGTCCAGCACCAGCTTGCGCCGCTCCGCCGGCATCATGGTCGCGAACGCGGTCAGCTCCTTCTGCTGCGCACACACCGACGCCAGAAACGCCCGCTGGTCCATCCCAACCACCCGCCCGAGGTAGGCGTTGGCCTCCCTGACCGACTGCACCGCCAGCTGCCCGTTGCAGAACACCTCCACGTCGGGCGTGAGGTTTCGGCCCTTGAGCCGCCGCCGCACCTCATAGCTGTTGCCCTCATGCTCGAAGACCAGCTCGACCCGCACGTCCTCCCCCACCCCAGCCGACCGCAATTCCCACTTGTCGGTCCGGGCGTCGCCGTAGAGGGCATAGCGGACACTTTCGATGAGGGTCGTCTTGCCCGCCCCGTTCGAACCATAAATACCAATTAACCCATCAGGAAAATCCAGGTCAACGGCCTTGTAGACCCGGTAGTTGCGCAGGGTGAGGGAGCGCAGGTGCATCAGCGCGCCCCCTCCTCGGCGTGTTGCAGGTAGGTGCGGCCGAGGGTGGCGAGGCGGTCGCGGTCGTAGCCTTCGATCGGGACGTTGGCGAGGTAGCGGTCCCATTCGTCGGCGAGGCTGGCGACGGGTTGGGCGGCGAGCTGGGCGGCGCCCTCTTCGTCGGCGGCTTCGACGTGGACGGTGACGGCCAGGGCGCCGGGGAAGGACTCGGCGACGGTGCGGCGGTCCAGCAGCCGGCGCACCTCCGGGCGGGCCTGGTTGACGAACAGGCGGACGACCGCGCCGGTGGTTTCGGACGGGTCCTGCACCAGCGTGGCGACGGCGTCGTAGAGCTCGCCGAGGTCGAGGTTGCAGGCGTCGATCTTGTAGGTCCGCAAGGGCCGGCCACCAGGAACCGGGTGGTGGCGGACGCGGCCGTTCTGGGTGTCCAGCGACAGGATGCCCTTGACCTCCGGCTCGTCGCCGGAGGGGAGGTCTTTAAAGCTGAAGGTGTCGGTGGAGCCGGGATACCAGGCGTTGGGGGCGACCTGCGCGAAGTTGTGGAAGTGGCCGAGCAGGATGCGGTCGAAGCCGGCGTCGAGGGTGGACAGGTCGAGCTCCAGCTCGTTGACGTCGCCGTAGGTGTAGCGGCGCGACAGCACCGTGACGGCCGCGTGGGTGACCATCAGGTTGTGGTGGTCGGCGGCGCGGGCTGCCGCGGCCTCGGCGATCTGGTCTTTGAGGACCTGGTCGTCGCTGCATTGCGGGACCGCGTGGACGCGGAGTCCCGGCAGCAGGTCGATGGCCTCGCAGGCGCCGCGGTAGGCGAAGCGGAGGCCGGGGAAGGCGTCGGCGAGGACCGCGTAGGGCGAGCCGGACTCGCGCAGGCGGGGGGTGTCGTGGTTGCCGGAGATCGCCAGGGTCGGGACGGCTGCCTGCTGCAGGCGGCGCAGGCCCTTGGCGCCCTCGCGGAAGGCGCGGTAGGTGGGGCGGGGCGCGTCGAACAGGTCGCCGAGCACCAGCACCGCGTCGGGGTTGAGATCCAGGGCGGCGCCGACCGCGCGGTCCCAGGCGGCGGCGAAGTCGGCCTCGCGCTGGTTCAGGCCCTGCTCGTTGACGGCTTGGCAGTGGGAGCGGCCGAGGTGGGCGTCGGAGATCGCGACCAGCCGGGCCATCAGTCGTAGAACCCCTGAAGGGCGCCGTCGGGACGGGCCTTGGCCGGCTCCGGCGCTGGGACGGTGTTGATCCACTGCTCGTAGAGATGCACCCGGGTCGGCAGCGCGAACGGCGCCTCGGGGTTGGTGACCAGCGCCTCGCCGGGCATCAGCGTCTGGATCTCGGGGCCGAGGTCGGACAGGTCCTGCTTGGAGGACGACCGCAGGATCTGCCGGTCGCGCTCGTCGGCCAGGCCCAGCACGAAGTAGGTGTTGAACTGGCTGAGCAGCTCGGGGTCGATCAGCTTGGGCTGCTGGGTGACGGCGCACAGGCCGACGTTGAACTTGCGGCCCTCGCGCGCCAGGCGCGGGAAGACGTTGAACTCGGCGTCGTCGAGGCGGGTGAGGACCCGCTGCGCCTCCTCCAGCGCGACCAGGGTGCGCGGCAGGCGGCCGAAGTGCTCCCGGTCGCTGCGGTAGGCGCTGGCGCGCTCCTCCAGCAGGCTGCGGGTGAGCAGGGAGGCGACCAGGGTCTCCTCCACCGCCTCCAGCCCGGAGGTGTCGACCAGTACGACCTTGCCGCCGGCGAGGTCGTCGAGGACCTTGCCGGTAAGCGACTGGCTCGGGTCGCTGGTCATCAGCGGCAGCTGAACGATCCGGCGGGCGCGGCGGCACAGCACCTGGATGGTGGCCAGGGCGTGGCGGCCGAGCTCGGCGTCTTTCAGGTCCTCGGGTTCCTCTTCAGCGAGGCGCTGCAGCCAGATGCCCTTGTCGCCGAGCAGGGCGCGGGCGCTCTCCAGCGCCTCGGACTGGGGGCCGCTGAACTTCCAGGCGGTGCGCAGGTCGTCGACGGACAGTTCTGCCAGCGACAGGCGCAGCAGGCTCGCCTCGCCGGCCTTGGGGTTCGGGGAGTAGACCCGCAGGCGCTGCGCCGCCCAGGGGTGGTGGGCGAGGCCGCGGCGGCCCGGTCCTCCGCCGCTGAGGTACTCGCCGTGGGGGTCGAACAGCAGCAGGGCGTAGCGGCCGGAGGCGGCGAGGATCTGGCCGGAGAGGACCTTCATCAGGTTCGACTTGCCCATGCCGGTGGTGGCGAAGACGCCGACGTGGCTTGGGAGCGTCTCGCCGCGGATCCCGACCGGGAGGTCGACGGTGTCCTCGCCGGAGCGCAGCCGGCCGATCTCGATGTCGCCCATCCGCTCGCTGAGGAAGGCGAGGTCGGCGTCGGACGGCTCGGTGACCAGGCCGAACTGGCCGGGGAGGCTTTTGGGCTTGTGGAAATGCCCGTCGGGGCCGACGTAGCCGAGGCTTGAGACCTTTGCGACCTTGTAGAGGCGGCGTTCCAGGTCGCGGGCGGCAGTGGACTCGCCGACGTCGTCCATGGCCATGAGCCCGCCGGCGGTGCGTTCGGCCCAGCCCTCGTCGGAGGACTCGGAGCCGTAGGCGACGTCGGTGACGCGGAACAGGAAGCGCCGGCTCTTGTCGGCGTCGTCGCCGACCAGCAGCTCCCCGAGGAACAGGTCCTCGCCGTAGAAGGCGCGGAAGCGCACGTCGAGCACGGAGCGGCCGAAGATCCGTCCTTTGTAGGGATGGTCTGCCATGGATGGTCCTCTGGGTCTCGGGCCGTTAGGTCAGGCGTTCAGGGTCAGGTGGTAGTCGCGCATCACCAGATCGACGTCGTCCTCGGAGAGGCCTTGGCGCAGGCATGCCTCGCGGAGATCGCGGCGCAGGTCGGCGAGCAGGTGGCCGGGGAGCGCGACGACCTGGTGGACGCGCGCCAGCGGGTAGGGGTAGCCGAGGAAGGCGGGGTCGTCGGAGAGCCCGGCGAGCAGCGCGAACAGCTCCTCGGAGGAGCGCCGCCCGCGCACCGCGTCGACACGGAAGGCGTAGGGCCCGCGCCGGGCGAGGCGGGCGACGTAGACCTCCGAGCGCCAGCCATGGCCGCCGATGTCCTCGGCTGGAGGGTCGGCGGCGTCGGGTGCCTCAGGGTCGCCGGTGACCTGCAGGAACCAGCGGGCATCAGGCCCGACCTCGCACTCGGCGCGGCGGCGGACCCGCAGGACCAGCGGGGCGTAGCGGCCCCAGCGCAGCTTGGACGCCTTGGTGACGCCGACCAGGTCCACCTCGCGTTCCAGGGCGAGCTGGTGGACGGGGGTGACCAGCGCGGGCGGCAGGAACGCGCCGGGGTGCAGGCTCCCGTCGACCAGCACCAGGTCGCCGGGAGCGGCCAATTCCAGGGCGGCGGTGACGCGGTGCCACTCGGCCAGCTCGCGGAGCACGTCCACCACCCCGCCGAGGTCCTGCAGTTCCCGGTCGCGGACCACCCCGTTGCGGCGCAGCGCGTCGGCGTAGACCGCCTTGGCGTCCGACTGGGTGAGGGCGAGGAAGTTGAGCTGGTCGCAGTCTTCGTTGAAGGTGACCCGGTCGCGGTGCCAGATGGTTCCGGCGCGGTAGGCGATCACCCAGAAGCTGCGCCCGTTGACCAGGCAGGCGGAGCCGACGTCGATGGCGGCGACGGTGACGCCGGGGCCGGGGTCGCTGCCCATCTCGACGATTTCGGCGTCGGGGCGCAGCTCGATCTGGCTTCCGTCGGGCGCGAGGCGTTCGTCGGTGGGGTTGTCGACCCGGGTGCCATCGTCGCCGAGCAGCCGGGTGAGATACCCGGCGGCGTCCCGCACCCGCTCGGCGTAGTCGTGGACGAGCAGTGGAATCCTCCCTGTGCACCAAGCGGACCGAACAGACGTTCCCGAGCGTAACCGCAACTCGGGCCCAGGGGAAGCACCGCCGGAGTCTACCAACCACCCACGACCAAACCGCGCACCGAACGCCGCCTCACGCAGCGAATCGTCAATCGAAGACGATTTAGACTAGGCAGATGTAGTGCCGCTACCTGCTTCAGCCGATGCCTGCCGAGCAGCGGCTTGCACAACGAGCACCGGAATCGCAGCTATCTTTTCGGTGTCCAGGTGTTCCCAGACCAGGCCGCTTGGACGTCGAGACGGCGGACACTGGATCACCTCGTCAGGCGTGATGATGTAGTCGACGCTGAAGTCGTGCTCGGTCTCCGGAATGTCTTCCTCGACCACCTGGAGGTTATGAACTGGCGCGACGATCGCTGTGCCATCCGTCACGAGGCCAGCCTCGATGAGGAGAGCCACTTCAAGGTCGGAGTATCCGGCACCTTTGCCAATCCGTGCCCCGGAGCGGTTGACGGCCACGCTGCCACAAACCACCAGGTCGATGGGCTGCATGTCCTCCACACCCACGCGGCGTGCAACCTGGGCGGCTCCCTTCTTGCCGGCAGCCTGCTCGGGTTCGAGGTCAAGCGAGGCTGGGTCGAGTAGGAAGAACGGTTGAGGGCTCGCCATCTTGGGGACGGCCATGTAGAGCAGCTTGCCGTCCTGAAGTGCGCGTACGCGGACCGGGAGCTGCGCCCAGTCGGGGTTCGCCTTGATGGTCTGGGCATGCTTCCAGACGTCAAGTTCGGCCAAGCGCTCGGCCGTCGCCTCCGCACCGCGGAAGCCAGGAATCTTGCCATACGAGCCTGCCGGTGCCGCGCCCTCACGCTCCAGCACACGCCAAACCCGATCGCGAAGGGCTTGCTTGGCCAGGTCAATGCTGTTCACGAGCTCCACGCTACCTAGATCGCTGCCATGAGGGCGAGGAGCCGATCCTGGATGTCCTGCGCCCAGGGTTCATGCTGCCACGGGCGCAGCTCGCGGCCAGCGGCGAACGCGAGATTGAGGCCGCCACCTCCTCGTGTCAGTTCGACCGCATCGATGGCGCGGTGCATGGTTGACGCTGCCTCGTCTAGCTTTCGCTGGCGGATCAGCGCCAGTGTGAGGTTAGCCAGCGCGATGGCTTGGCTCTTCTTCTTGGCCGCGAGCTGGTCGAAGCACACGGCCTCACTTTAGAGATCCTGCGCGCGGCCATCGTCAGCGAACTCGACCGGAATCGCGACCAGGGTTGAACCCTCCCCCTCTGCCAGAGCGATAGCGCTTGTGGAGGCAGCGAGGTCGGGGTGCATATCGCCCCGGCCCCCCCGGCGGGCGCGTCGCCAGGCCGGCCACCCCCTCATCGACCAAGCCCGTGCGGCGCGCCCGCCACGGCCGGGGCTGGTGATGTTCGGCGGTCGCAACAGGTCAGCCTCCGGCACTGTGTAAGCGCTGGGCGACCCGAAAACGTTACAAGTAAGCGTTACGGCATCAGCTTCGCCAGATCGGACGTGTGGGCACAGCGAGGCAAGCATGGTCATCACGATCTGCTGATCCTGATCCTGATGATGTTGCAAGTGGATGGCACACTGCCTGCATGGGTGATGTTGCGAACAAGGTGGCGGCGATCCGTGGGTTCGCGCTCGGGCTGCCCGGGGCGTGGGAGGACTGGCCCTGGGAGGAGGACTCGACCGCGAAGGTCGGCAAGAAGGTATTCGCCTTTCTGGGGCCGGAGGGCGAGCCGACCGCCGACCACACCGTCACGGTGAAGCTGCCCGAGTCGGCTGAGCAGGCGCTATTGCTCGACTGCTGCCAGCCGACCGGCTATGGCCTTGGCCGGGCTAACTGGGTGACCATCCGGGTGGGGGCGGCGAGCTGCCCGCCGCTGGAGGTGCTGCTCGACTGGGTCGAGGAGAGCTATCGGACCATCGCTTCAAAGGCGCTGGTGAAGGAGCTGGACGCCCGCAGCGCCGGATAAGCGGCGTAGGCGTCAACTCGCCCGGAAAACGCGAAATCTTGACGTCCAGGCCAGGGAGGTTGTAGTTATCAGTCGCCCCTGAAAGCTCCACGCGAGCTGAAAAGGAGCATGGATGGGCGACCCTGGCACCGACAAGGACGTCGAGACCGACCAGGCGCTGGTCGAGGCGGCCCGCGCCGGGGACCGGCAGGCCATGGTCGCGATCTATGACCGCTGGGCGGACCGGCTCTACAACCACTGCTTCTACCTGCGCCTGCGCCACGAGGATCAGGCGCGCGACCTCACCCAGCAGACCTTCGTGACCGCGATCCGCGCGCTCGATCAGCTCCATGAGCCAGCGCGTCTCGGCGGCTGGCTGTTTGCGATCGCCCACTTCGAGGCGAGCCGCATGGCGCCGGCCCGCGCCGCCTGGGATCCCGCTGCGGAGGCCGACACCGACGCCGAAGCGGAGGCAGAGAGCGTGGCGGTCCCGCTGGCGGGCACGGCCGTGGACGCGGAGCTGCGCCGGGAGGTGTGGCGGCTGGATTGGCGGGCGGCCGCGGGGCTGGCGGACATCGACCGGGAGCTGCTGAACCTGAGCCACCGTGAGGGGTTCCGGCCCTCGGAGCTGGGAGAGATCACAAACCTCGCGCCGGGAGCGGTCCGCCAGCGCCTCGGCCGTGTCCAGGAGAAGCTGGAACGGATGCTCGGCGCACTGCTGGTCGCCCGCCTCGGCGGGGCGCCTGGCGGGCCGGGGTGCGCGCAGCTCGAGGCGCTGCTCCGTGGGTGGGACGGCGGTTTCACCATGGAGGTGCGCCAGCGGGTGTCGCGGCACATCGACCGCTGCGAGGCCTGTACGGCGCGTCGCCGCATGCTGGTCACGCCCGAGGTGCTGCTGCCGCCGCTGGTACCGTCGCCGTGGCATCTACGGGACCGGATTCTCAGCCGGCTCCAGCTCGCGGTTGCCGGTGGCAGGCTCCCGGCCCGCCCGGCCCATGCACCTCGGCCCCGGCCCGCCGCCGCGCGGCGGCGGTTGCTCCCCTGGGTGCAGAGCCACGTCAAGGCGCTGGTGCTCGCGGCGCTCCTGCTGCTGTTCGTCTGGCTTGGCGGTTGGCTGGCGCTGCGGGGAGCGCCGAGCCCGTTCCTGCCAGGATCCCCCAGCGGCCAAGCGGGCGGCACGCGCTCCAGTGCCCGCGGCGGCGCCACCACCGGGCCGGGACCGGCTCCCCTTGCGGCCCCGCCCACGACCAGCAGCGGTCCGGGCGGCGGCGCCGACGGCACTGGCAGCGGCGGCGCCGCCGCCGCGGGCACTCCGCCACCGCTCCCGGGCGCCGCCGCTCCAGGCGGAACGCCGACCACCGGCGCGGGTCCGCCGACAACGCAGACCGCCAGCTCAACGGTCGGGGGCCGGCCCGGGACCACCGGGCCGACCGGGTCCACGGGCCCCACCCCCAGCTCGACCCGAGGGCGGCCGACGACCACCCAGGCGCCCCCGAGATCCACCCTCGCCGCCTCGACCACCTCGACCTCGATCGCAACTACGACCACGACCACGGCAAGCACCACCACGACGACCATCACGGTCGCGCCGGTCCTGTCGCTCACCATCACCGGGACCGGCGCTGTCGCAGCCAGCGACGGTGCCGGCAACCGGGTCGGGAGCTGCGGCAATCAGTTCGACGACACCACCACGTACTGCCCGTGGACCGTCACGCCAGGCACCACCCTCACCCTCGACGCGAAGCCAACGCCCGGGCGGGTCCCGGTCTGGTCCGGTGCATGCGCCGGTAACGCCGGTGACACCTGCACCCTCACGATGAACGGCGACCTCGACACTGCGGTTGCTTTCACCGACCCTGCCGCCACGACCACCACAGCCGCTGCGCTAATCTCTGCCTCAACGCCCGAAATTTCCCGTAAGGAAATTTGAATGCGACTTGTGGTTGTCCTATAACGTCTGGCGTGCAGGGTGCGATTGACATTCGGGTGGAGAAAGCGTGAGCTTGGCGCATCTCGCAGCCAAGCAGCCACATTGCTGCCAAGATGCTCAAGCCACGAGGGGCGGGAACGTGTGAGCGGGAAGCGGTGACGCCGCGGGAGGTGGCCCCGCAACGCGCTGGGCCTGTGGATCGCGCGGCGGCTGAGGAATTCCAGCTGCTGGTCGATGGCGTAAAGGATTACGCCATCTTTCGGCTCGACCGCGACGGGCATGTGATGAGCTGGAACGCGGGTGCGGAGCGGATCAAGCAGTACCGTGCCGACGAGGTTCTCGGCAAGCACTTCTCGGTCTTCTACGAACCTGAGGAGCGGGCGGGCGGCCTGCCGGCCAGAGCCTTGGAGACAGCAACACGGAAGGGGCGCTTCGAGGGGTACGGCTGGCGTGTCCGCAAGGATGGCAGCCGCTTCTACGCCCACGTGACCATCACGCCCCTCTTCGACGAGCACGGCGAGCTGGACGGGTTCGCGAAAGTCACGCAGGATGTCACCGCGCAGCGGGAGGCCGAGCGCGTGCTGCGGGAGCGGGAGCAGCAGCTCGCCGAGGCCCAGGCGATCGCCCAGCTGGGCAGCTTCGAGTGGGAGGTGCGGGCCAATCAGGTGTCCTGGAGCCCGGAGTTGTGCCGCATCTTCGGTCTGGAGCAGTCGGCCTTCACCTCGACGTTCCACCTGTTCGTGCGCTACGTCCACCCCGACGACCGGCCGCTGCTGGTGGGGGGGCTGCGCCAGGCGGCCAGCACCGGGACCTCGTTCCGGGTCGAGCAGCGGGTGGTCCGCCCAAACGGCGAGGTCCGCTTCATCCTGACCCGTGGGCGGGTGGTCCGCGACGAGCGGGATCGCCTGCAGCGGGTGATCGGCGTCTGCCAGGACCTGACCGATCAGCTCGAGGGCGAGCGGCAACTCGCCGAGGCGCATGCGCAGGCTGAGATCTCTCGCCGGCTGCAGAACGGGCTGTTGCCGGTCCTGTTATTGCACGACCCGACCTTGGTGGTCCGCACGCGCTACCTGCCCGGCCAGGAGCGCGCCCTGCTCGGCGCGGATTTCTACGACGCGCTGGAACTGCCCGACGGGACCGTCGCGAGCCTGATCGGCGATGTGGCCGGACATGGTCCCGGCGAGGCAGCGATCGGGGCCGCTCTGCGCGCCGCCTGGCGGGCGCTGATCCTGGCCGGGCACGGGCCGAGGGACGTGCTCGACGGGCTCGACAAGGTGCTGTGGTCCAACCAGCCATCCGATGAGATGTTCGCGACCGCCTGCTGCCTGTGGGTCGCCCCCGGCCACCGCAGCGTCACGGTCGCGCTTGCCGGCCATCCCCCGCCGTTGCTCGCCAGCGGTGGGAAGGTCACGATGGTCGCGGTGGCCGCAGGACCCGCGCTGGGCATCCTCGAGGAGAGCTACCCGTGGGAGGCCGACACCGTGGAGGTCGGCGACGCCTGGATGTTGCTGTGCTACACCGACGGGCTGATCGAAGGGCTGCGGGCGCCCGGCTCGGTGGAGCGGTTCGGCATCGAGGGGCTCAGCGACGCCGCCGCCAAGCTGCTGGAGGGCCGGCCCGGCGCCGACGACCTTTTGGACGGCCTGCTCGACGTGGTGGTGGAGGCCAACGGCGAGGACCTGTCCGACGACATCGCGATGCTGTGCCTGGCAACCGTGCAGCAGCCTGGATCTGGACCGACGCGGGAGCGGAGGCAGAAGGGGAAGAGGAGGCACCAGCAGGCGGCACGGGAGCAACGGGGGCGATGACGGGTCGGGAGCCACAAGACCCGCAGGCGCCGGAGGCGGTGCAGCGCCTCAAGCTGCCGCCCGAGGCACCGAGCGCGACGCTTGCCCGGCGCTTCATCCGCCAGGTCGCCAGCAGCCACTCGCTGCCAGATGAGGTCGTCGACCGACTGGTCCTGGTCGGGTGTGAGCTGGTCACCAACGCGATCCTGCACGCCCGTACCGCGTTCACCCTGACCCTGGAGCTGTACCCCGAGTGGGTCCGTGTCAGCGTGAAGGACCGGTCCTCGGCGCCGGCGGCATTGCGGCGCTACCGGCCCGAAGCCTTCACCGGGCGCGGTCTCGCGCTGGTCAGCGCGGTCAGCCAACGTTGGGGTGTCGCTCCCGCCAGCGCCGGCAAGCGCATCTGGGCCGAGATCGACCGGTCCCCCTCCCTCGCCGCCGCCGGGTCCGGCTCCGGCGGCGATGGTGCCGCTGGAAGGCACCGTCAACCCTTGACGCCGCATCACCGGCAGGTCCCCGCACCATCGCCGCCGGGATCGGGATCGGTGCAGTTCGTTGGCGTGCCGGTCAAGGCCTTCCTCGAACTCCAGCAATACAACGATGCCCTGGTCCGCGAGCTGGAGCTCGTCAACATCGGCCACGACGCAGTGGCTGCGGGGGTGGCACCGGCGCCGGATCGTCTGGCGCGCCTGGTCGAGGAGTTCAGTGCCCTGTTCCGCAGCCGCAGCGACCACTACCGGGGCCTGGTCGCCGCTGCTGCCGCTCGCGGTGCGACCACCGTCGACTTCAGGGTCCGGGCGGACCCCTCGGGGATCGCGGCCGCCCAAGCCTATGTTGATCTCCTCGAAGCGGCAGAGGACCTCAGTCGCGCCGGCAAGCTGCTCACTCCTCCGCCACCGCCATACATCGGGTCTCTGCGACGCTGGTTTGTCGAGCAACTCGCCGCCCAACTCCTCCTGGGCGCCGCTCCCACCCCACCCGGCGAGGACTGCCGCATCGCTTGAAGTCATCGCTTGAAGTCGCAGCGCAATCATGTTACCAACTAGTAATATGAGCTGCGCGACAACGTGGAGGCCAACGATGCGCGCCCATCTCGGCACCATGGTGGCGGGCTTCCCGAACCTGTTCCTGCTGCTCGGCCCCAACACCGGCCTTGGCCACAGCTCGGTGGTGCGGATGATCGAAAGCCAGCTCCGCCAGGTGATCGCGGCCCTGCGGCACCTGCGCCTGCGCCGGTTCCACCCCGGCGACTACACCTGCACCTCGGGTTCGCGCGCCCTTCGCTCCCCCCGGATGACAACCTAATTGGTCGACGGCCTCGGCGCGTACCTGCGGCTCAGACGGCCAAGGAGGAGGCCGACGCCGGCACCGAGGAGGAGGCCGCCCGCGACGTCGCCCGGGTAGTGCACGCCGGTGTGGACACGCGAGTAGGCGACCCCGGTTGCCAGCACCGCGACCGGGACCGCCGCAGCCGGGGCAGTGGTGGCGACGGCGGTGGCGAACGCGGCGGCTGAGGCGGCGTGACCGGAGGGGAACGAGGCCGACACCGGCACCCGCCGGGCGCGGCGGGCAAGCGGGACGCCGTCGAGCAGCGGCCGGCGGCGGCGAAACGAGCGCTTGCCGAGCTGGTTGGCGAGCGCGCTGGTGACCGCGACCGCGACCAGGCCGGTCCCGGCGGCACGGCGGCCCCGGGGCCCGCCGGCCAGGGCCAACCCGCCGGCGACCGCGGCCCACAGCGCCCCGTAGTCGGCCGCGCGGGTCAGGCGGGGCAGCACCTGATCGAGCAGGGGCGAGCGCCCGCGGGCCGCCCGCTCGAACAGCTCCTGGTCCAGCCGCCCCGCGACCCGCACCCCGGCCCGGACGAGCGCGCCGACCCCGCCGCTGCCGCCGGTCAAGCTGGAGGGTCTGGGACGGTCCCGGTCTTGGCTCAAGGCCACCCGCCAAGCCGAGGCCCGAACTCGCGCTCGCCGACCCGGCCGAGCAGGTGGACCAGCCGCACAAGCCCTGCGACCTGCTCGATGCGCCCTTCAGGGGTCGAGGCGATGCCCAATATCCGGCGGCGCGGCGCCGGGGACTTGGACTTCGACGGCCGCCCGGACGGCTGCCTGGCCGGGGGCAGCAGCACCCGCAGCGCGCCCGCGTGGATCCTGAACTCGATGGGGGTGTCGAGTGCGACCGGCTCGCCGTCAATGCCGACCTCCAGCCTGCCGCTCGGCGAGTCGACCTCCAGGCTCGTCGTGGTCCAGCGCGCCCAGCCGTCTCCCGCCTGGTAGCGGTCATTGACCAGGTTCTCGAGCGCGCGGCGGAGCTGCTGCCCTTCGGTCCGGGCCAGCGCCGACACCTCCAGCACGCCCGCGTCCAGGCGTGGCCGGGCGCCGAAGCTGCTCAGCGGATAGGCGTTGTTGCTGACGAACAGGACCAGCACCTCGTCCCAGGCATTGCCGGAGCCGTCGCGGAAACTGGCACGGACCGGCAGGGCGTCGCGCTCCAGCATGCTCTCGAGGATGCCGGCGCTTGCCGCCAGCCGGTCGTCGCGGTAGCTCGGCTCGTGCACCAGCGCCGCGTACACGCCGATGGAGGCGTTGTTGAGGAACAGCCGCTCCCCCGCCGTGGCGACGTCCACGCGCCGCTCCGGGCCGGCGACGAACGCCTCGATCGCGGCGGGCGGGTCGGCACGGTTCAGCCCGAGGTCACGTGCGAAATGGTTGCGGGTCCCGGCCGGGACGCACACGAAGGGCAGCTCCGCCTCGATCGCTACTGTGGCGACCGCCGCCAGCGAGCCGTCCCCGCCCGCCACGCCGAGCACGTCCGCGCCGTCGGCGACAGCCTTGCGGGCGACCACGCCTAGCGCGGTGGGCGTCGCGGCCTCGCGTACCTCGACGCCGTAGCGGTCGGCGGCCTCCAGCAGTTGCTGGTGGACCGCCAGGGCGCTCCCGGAACGCGGGTTGAGTACCAGCACCGGCCGCTGGAAGTTGCGGACCTGCGCTGCTGGTGTCCGCGACGCCACCTCGCTCCGGGCTGCCGCAACCGCCGCAGTGGCCTGGGCATCACCGGTGAGGGCATCGACGGGCTCCGAGCGCAGTGCCCGGCGGGTCGCCAGCGCGAATACCGGTGCCAGCAGCACGCCGGTCAGCATGCCGCGCCAGTGGTCCCCGCCCACCCCGAACAGGTTGGGCACAACTGCGGCCAGGACGCCGAGCAGGCAGATCACCGCGCTGCGCCGCCGCACCGGCGAGCGTGTGAGCAGGGCGATCCCCGCAGCGACCCCGGCGGCCAGGAGCTGCCCGGGAAGGCTCAGCAGCAGATGCACCCACCCGTGGGTCATGACGGTCAGCAGCGCGAGGCCGACTACCGACAACGCGATGAACCCGAACAGCCATCGCGCAACAAAACGATCGAACAATACAATCCAGACAGGTACAGCCTGCCGCTGGCTTCCCATGCCGACCATGTCGCAAGCCTCCAACGGCCAGCCTAACAGGGCGCCAGCGACGAGACGGCGTGCCCGATCGTGGCGTTGCTAGTCCTGGTGCAGGTCGATGAGGTTGCCGAAGCCGTCCTCGAAGACCGCGTCGGTGCCGCCGTAGCCGAACTGGGTGGGCGGCATGGTGAACGAGACCCCCTTCGCCTGGAGCGCCTCGTAGTCCCGCTGGCAGTCGTCGGTGGTGAACGCCATCCACGGCCTGCCCGCCGCGCGGGCAGCGGTCTGGAACGATCGCGCGGCCTCGTCGGCCAGGTGGAGGGTCAGCGCGGTGCCGTCCGGGTCCGCCGGCGACACGAGGCTGATCCACCGTTCGGTCTCGCTGTAGGGGGCGTCGGTCTTCACCTGCAGGCCGAGGGCCTCGGTGTAGAACCGGAGCGCCTTGTCCTGGTCGTCCACGAAGACGCCAGCAAGCCCGATCCGCATGGCTGCATCCCTCCCCGATCCCAGTCTATGACTGTTTGTCATATAGGGGCGGCACGGTATCATGCGCATATCCATATGTCAAACAGTCATAGGACGGCCATGCCGCGGACCCGACCAGCCCAGGACCTTCCCAACACTGCCTACGCCGTGCTCGGCCTGCTCGCCTTCGGCCAGGAGCTGTCCGGCTACGACCTCAAGCAGTGGGCCGACAACCTGCGCTTCTTCTACTGGAGCCCCGCCCACAGCCAGATCTATGCCGAACTACGCCGCCTGGAGGCACGGGGCCTGGTCACCTCCAGGCAGGTACCCCAGTCCCACCGCCCCGACAAGCGCCTGTACCGGACCACCCAGGCCGGCCTTGCCGAAGCGCGCCGCTGGCTCACCCAGGACCCGGTCGAGCCGCCCGTACTCAAGCACTCGATCGTCCTGCGCCTGTTCTTCGGCCACCTGGCCGAGCCTCAGCGGCTCAGCGGCATCCTCAACCAGTACGCCGACGGCTTGGAGCAGACCCTCACCGAGCTCACCGCGGTCCGTGAAGACCTCGGCGATAGCGACCAGTTCCGCTTCCCCGCCCTGTGCGCCGAATGGGGCCAGGCCTACTACCAGGCCGAGTGCGCCATCGCCCGCCGCCTCGCCGAGCGCCTCGAACAAGCGCCGCAGAAGACGAGTGCAGAAATCGCCATTAACCAGTAATTGCGCCCCAGCGGTGGGGAGAACCCCCGAAAAAGCAGGGGGGTTGGTCGGATTCCGGCTCGATGGCCGCCCGCATAGCGTGATCTCAATGGCATGCGACCGCGTGCCGCTGGAGGTTGCGATGATGATCGAGGTCCAAGGTCTCACCAAACGCTACGGCGCCACCGTCGCCGTCGAGCAGCTCAGCTTTGACGTGCGGCCCGGCGCCGTGACCGGGTTTCTTGGCCCGAACGGCTCGGGGAAGTCCACCACCATGCGCATCATTCTCGGGCTCGACGCGCCCGACGCCGGATCGGCACGGATCGGTGGGCGCCGCTACCGCGAGCTGGGCTGGCCGCTGCGCGAGGTCGGAGCGCTGCTGGAGGCGCGGGCGTTCCACCCGGGCCGCAGCGCCCGGGCCCACCTGGCCGCGCTGGCGGCCAGCAACGACCTGCCACGGTCCCGGGTCGAGGAGGTGCTCGGCCTCGTCGGCCTGGCCGACGCCGCCCAGCGGCGGGCAGGGAAGTTCTCGCTGGGCATGGCGCAGCGGCTGGGCATCGCCGCCGCGCTGCTCGGCGACCCGGAAGTGCTGCTGCTGGACGAGCCGGTCAACGGCCTGGACCCCGAGGGGATCCGCTGGATCCGCAACCTGCTGAAGTCGCTGGCCGCGCAGGGCCGCACCGTGTTCGTCTCCAGCCACCTGATCAGCGAGATGGCGCTCACTGCCGACCGGTTGGTGGTGATCGGCCAGGGGCGGCTGCTCGCCGACACCTCGGTCGCAGAGCTGTCGGCACGGTCAGCCTCGCTTGAAGAGGCGTTCTTCCAACTGTCCAGCAGTGCCGTTCAGTTCCAGGGGCAGAATTATGAAAACTAGTGCAACTAGTGCAACTCCGCGTGTGGCCAACGGGCGCTACGGGTTCTCCCAGGCGGCGCGGATGGAGTGGATCAAGCTGCGGAGCCTGCGCTCCACCTGGTTGACGCTGGCGCTCACCGTCGCCGCGGCGGCCGCAATCGCCGTCACGATTGGCGTCAACACCAAAGACGCCGCCTCCGACCTCACCAACAACGTGCTCGCCGGGGTCGCTCTCGGCCTGCTGCTCAGCGGCGCCGTGGGCGTGCTGGCGATGACCAGCGAGTACTCCTCCGGGATGATCCGCGCGACGCTGACCGCGATCCCCAACCGGCCGCTGGCGCTGGCCGCGAAGGCGGCGGTGGTCGGCGCTGTGGCCCTCGTCGTCGGGGAGGGTGCCGCGTTCGTCGCCTTCCTCGCCGGGCGGGCCGCCCTGCCGGGCACGGTGCCAGGCCCGTCGTTCGGCCAGCCCGGGGTGCTGCGGGCGGTGGTGCTGGCCGGGGCGGGGTTCTGCCTGATCGGGCTGATCGGTCTTGGCCTTGGCGCGATCATCCGCCATACCGGCACCGCGATTGCCGTGCTCGTCGGCGGCGTGTACCTCTTGTCACAGTTCGTGGCTTTGGCTGCGCACTCCGTCATGCCGTACCTGCCGATCGCGATCGTTGCCAACTCGCTGACCGTGGTCCGGCCACTGACCGACCCGGTGCGCTTCCTGTCGCCCTGGGCCGGGCTCGGCGTGCTCTGCCTCTACGCCGCCGTGACGCTCAGCGTTGGCGCGTGGCTGCTGGCGAAGCGCGACGCCTGAGCTGGACAATGGTCGCATGGCAAGCAGCGCTCCCGTGACCGTCACTCCCCCGCCGCCGCGCAGCCGGCCCGGCGGCGGGGCTGCGGCCGTGGCCATGGTCGCACATGCGGTGGTCGAGGCTCCGTTCACTCGCCGGGCCTGGACGGAGCTTGCATACTGCCTGGTCGGGGTCCCGCTCGGCGTCGCTGGCTTCGTCGTCACCGTCGCCCTGCTGGTGCTCGGCACCGGCCTGTCGCTCACCCTGGTTGGCACCACCCTCGGGTTGCTGGTGCTCATCGGGGCGCTCGCCGCGGTTCGCGGGCTCGGTGCGCTGCACCGGCGCCTGGCTGCGGCCCTGCTGGGCGAGCAGGTCGCCGCGCCGGCGCGGCGCAGGGCCGGCCGCGGTCTGGTCGGCCGCTTGGGCGCCAGGCTGCGGGACGGCGCCAGCTGGCGGGCCGTGGCGTACGTGGTGGTGAAGCTGCCGGTCGCGATCCTCGGACTCTACTCGGTTGCCCTGTGGGGCAGCGGGCTGGTCAACATGACCTACCTGCTGTGGTGGGAGGGGTTCCGGCACCACCCGCCAGGGACGCACCTGCGCCCGGCGCTGGTCATCACGCTGTTGCCGATGGGCTCGTTCCATGTCGCTACCTTCGCGGGCACCTTCGCCGCCTTCGCGGTCGGCGCGGCGACGGTGCTGCTCGCCCCGTGGCTGATCCGGCTGGTAGTCGCGGCGGACCGCCGGCTCGTCCGCGGACTCCTCGGGCCGGGCGCGCTCGCCGAGCGGGTCCGCGACCTGGAGGAGACCAGGGCGCTGGCGGTGGACGACGCCGCGGCGATGCTCCGGCGCCTGGAACGCGACCTGCACGACGGGACGCAAGCCCGCCTGGTCGCGCTGGCGATGAGCCTCGGCATGGCCAGCGAGAAGCTCGGCGACGGCGACGACGGCCAGCCGGTCGAGGTCGCCCACGCCCGTGAGCTGGTCGCCAGCGCGCACCAGACCGCGACCGAGGCGATCGCCGAGCTGCGCGACCTCGCCCGCGGGATCCATCCGCCGGTGCTTGACACCGGCCTGGCCGACGCACTGGCGACGCTGGCGGCCCGCAGCGCCGTCCCGGTCAGGGTGTCGGTCGACCTCCCCGAACGGCCCACGGCAGCGATCGAGACCATCGCCTACTTCTGCGCCGCCGAGCTGCTCGCTAACGTCATCAAGCACAGCGGCGGGCGGCACGCCTCGATCGAGGCGGCCGAGCAGGACGGGGTGCTACGTCTGCGCGTCAGCGACGACGGCCGTGGCGGCGCCCGGCTCGACACCGGCCCCGGCGCCGGCAGCGGCCTCCCCGGACTGGCGCAACGGGTCCGCACCGTGGACGGCAGCCTGGCGATCACCAGCCCGTCGGGCGGCCCGACGGAGGTCACCGTCGAGTTGCCGCTGCACGCCTGATCAGCGACAGGGAGAGAGCATGCAGCCATGCGCGTGGTGATCGCCGAAGACGCCGCCATCCTGCGGGAGGGGCTCGCCGCGCTGCTCGCCGACCGCGGCCACGAGGTCTGCGCCGCCGTCGCCGACGCCGAGGCGCTACGCGCCGCGGTCGCCAGCCACCGCCCCGACGTCGCGATCGTCGACATCCGCATGCCGCCGACGCACACCGACGAGGGCCTGCGGGCGGCGATCGAGATCCGCCGCGAGCAGCCCGGGACCGGCGTGCTCGTCTTCTCCCAATACATCGAGGCGGGCTACGCCCTGCGCCTGCTGGCCGGCGGGTCGGCGGGGGTCGGCTACCTGCTCAAGGAGCGGGTCGCCAAGGTGGCGGAGTTCACCGAAGCGCTGGCCCGGGTGGCTGCGGGCGGCACCGCGCTGGACCCCGAGGTCGTCACCCAGCTCGCCCGGGCCAGCCGCCGCGCCGACGACCTAGCCTCGCTCACCCCCCGCGAGCACGAGGTCCTCTCGCTGATGGCCGAAGGACGATCCAATGCCGCCATCGCCCACACCCTCGTCGTCTCGGGTGGCGCCGTCGAGAAACACGTGGCTAGCATCTTCACCAAGCTCGGCATGCCACCGTCGGAGGACGACAACCGCCGGGTCCTGGCCGTCCTTCGCTACCTGCGTTCCTGAGGTCTCGCAGTCGGAGGTGCCTGCCGTCTGCGTGCTTACCCAGATATGACCGTGCCTCCGCTACGCTGGCTCGACTTGCTCGGCAACCATGGGTAGCTGGACATGCTCTACCTCTACGGCAGGCGTACCGAACAGGCACTGCTCGACCGGCTGCTGGCGCAGGTTCGCGAGGGCCGCAGCGGCGCGCTGCAGCTCCTCGGCGAAGCTGGCGTCGGGAAGTCGGCGCTGCTGGCCCACGCCACCGGCCAGGCCAGCGGGATGCTGGTCCTGCGTGGCGGCGGGGCCGAAGCGGAGTCCGAGCTTGCCTTCGCCACCCTCCACCAGCTGCTCCGTCCGGTCCTGGACCGCCTGGGCCGGCTCCCGCTGCCACAGGCACGAGCGCTGGAGGCCGCGCTGGGACTGGAGGCGGGCGACGGCAACGGCCAGGGCGAGGACCGCTTCCTCGTGGCGGCGGGCGTCCTCACCCTGCTCGGCGCGGCCGCCGAGGACCGCCCGGTGCTCTGCGTCGTTGATGACCTCCACTGGGCGGACCAGCCGTCGATCGCGGCGCTGGCATTCGCTGCCCGGCGGCTGCAGGCCGAGGGCGTGCTGCTGCTGCTGGCCGCCCGCGAGGACGCCCACAGGCCCGCGGCCGCGACCACCGACGGCATGGCGGTGCTGCAGGTCAGCGGGCTGGACCCGGAGGCCGCGGGCAGGCTGCTGGCTGCGCGTGCCGGCCCTGGTCTGGCGCCAGCGGTGCGCGACCAGCTGGTCGCAGCGACCGGCGGCAACCCGCTGGCGCTGATCGAGCTGCCGCCGCTGCTCACCACCGAGCAGCTCGGCGGCACGGCGCTGTTGCCTGACCCGCTGCCTGCCGGCGCGAACACGAGCCGGGCGTTCGCGGCCCAGCTGGAGCGGCTGGAGCCGCCGGTCCGTCAGCTGCTGCTGCTGCTGGCTGCCGCTGCTGACGGCGCGGGTCCCGGGGTCCTGCTGCGCGCTGCCGACCGCTCCGGGATCGAGCCGCAGGCGCTGGAGGTCGCCGAAGCAGCCAACCTGCTGTCGGTCGGCGCGGGCACCGTGTCGTTTCGCCATCCACTGCTGCGCTCGGCCGTGTACCAGCAGGCGGCTGCGGCGGAGCGGCGCAACGCCCACCGGACCCTGGCTGCGGTGCTGGATGGCGAGGGGAAGGAGGACCGGCGGGCCTGGCACCTGGCTGCTGCCGCGCCGGAACCTGACGAGCGGGTCGCCGCCGCGCTGGAAGGTTCCGCCGGTCGGGCCGGCGAGCGCGGCGGCCATGCGGCGGCGGCGTCCGCCCTGGAGCGCGCCGCCGACCTCACCCCTGACGAGGGGCAGCGCTCCCGCCGTCTGGTGGCGGCGGCCGATGCCGCATGGCTGGCCGGGCAGGTCGACAGGACGCGGGCGCTGCTGGAGCGGGCCAACCCTCCCGTGGGCGCCGCGGTGGCCAATGCCCAGCTCGCCTATGTCCGAGGCCGGCTGGAGGTAACCTCCGGCGCCGAGGACGTCGGCTACCGGCTCCTGCTGGAGGGGGCGGAGGAGATCGCCTCGCTGCGGCCGGACCTGGCCGCGTCGATGCTCCTGGAGGCCACGCAGGGCCCCTGGCTCGCCAGTGATCTTGGCCGGATCCGTGAGATCGCCGGGCACCTGGCCCGCCTGCCCGGCCAGCGCAGTGACCAGGAAGCGGGCCTGCTGCAGTTCGCCTCCGGGGCGGAGCTGTTCCTTGCCGGTGACCTCGGCCGAGCGCTCGCGGTCATGCGCGAGAGCCTCGGCCTGGCGGCCACGTCCTCAGACGCGTCCTCGGCCTCGGATGGCCGGCCGCTCATCATGGCCGGCGTGGGCGCCCTGATCCTCGCCGACGACAACGCCGCGCTCGACCTGGCCAACCGTGCGGTCACCCGGGCCCGGACCCAGAGCCTGGTCGGCTGGCTGCCGCTGGCGCTGATGGTGCTGGCGTCGGCCGAGGCGTTGACTGGCCGCTACCCGGCGGCGGCCGCCGATGCCCGCGAAGGGCTGCGCCTTGCGGCGGAGACCGGCCAGCGCTTCGCGATGCGCCAGTGCCACACCGTGCTGGCGTTCATCGCCGCCGTCCAGGGCGATGCGGAACGCTGCCGAGACCACGCCGGCCAGGTGCTCGGTGCCGGGGTCGAGCCACAGATTGGGCCGGCCACCGGTGGGGCCGTCTGGGCGCTGGCCCTCCTCGATCTCGGGCTCGGGCGGCCGGAGCAGGCGCTGGGGCGGCTGCTGCCTGCCGGTAGCCGCTGGCCGCTCGCCGGGCATCAGGTCGTGTCGCTGCACGCGGCCGGCGACCTGATTGAGGCTGCGGTGCGTGCCGGCCAGCCGCACCTCGGTCAGCTGGCGTTCACCGGTAAGGGGACGGTCCCAGGGTTCGAGCGCTGGGCCGAGGCGACCGCCCAGCCGTGGGCGGCTGCGGTGGCCGCGCGCTGCCGGGCCCTGCTGGCCTGGAACGGGGATCCCGAGGACCCGGAGCCGCATTTCGCCGAGGCGCTGCGTCTGCACCGGCACGCTACCCGGCCCTTTGAGCTGGCGCGCACCCAGCTGCTGTACGGCGAGTGGCTGCGGCGCGTCCGGCGCCGTCGCTCCGTGGCCCGCGTGCAGCTGCGCGCCGCGCTGGAGCTGTTCGAGCGGCTCGGCGCGTCGCCTTGGAGCGAGTGGGCCAGGCTTGAGCTGCGTGCCAGCGGTGAAACCCTGCGCCCGCAGCTCGAAGGGCTTGCCTTGGAGCAACTCACCCCCCGGGAGCTGCAGATCGCCCGCCTGGCCGCACAGGGCGGCTCCAACCGCGACATCGCCGCGCAACTGTTCATCAGCCCACGCACGGTCGGCTACCACCTCCACAAGGTGTTCGCCAAGCTCGGCATCTCGTCGCGGGCCGAGCTCATCCGCGCCCCGGTCAGATGACAGATTCGCGCGACGGACGGCTGGGCTAGGTTCACCCCCATGAATGCCACACTGTGGATCACCCAGGGTCTGCTGGCGCTCGCCTTCATCTACTCCGGTGTGCTCAAGTCCACCCAGACCAAGGAGCGGATGATCGCCGTCGGCCAGACCGGTGTCAGGCCTTTCTCGTTGCCGGTGATCAGGTTCACCGCGATCTGTGAGCTGCTTGCCGTCGTCGGTCTGATCCTGCCCTGGTCGACCGGTATCGCCCGGGTTCTGACGCCGCTCGCCGCCGTGGGGCTGGCGGTGCTCATGGTGCTGGCGGGCAACGTCCACGCCCGCCAGCACGAGCCGCGGAACGTGGCGACGAACGTGGTGCTGCTGGCGCTCTGCATCTTCGTGGCCGTCGGCCGCTTCGCCGGGCTGTCGTAGTCGCGGACCCTTGCACGCGGCGTCAGTGCCCTTCGCGCAGTGTCTGCAAAATCGTGACGGATCAGCTATGATTACCGAAATTGGCTGATTGATCCCGAGGCGGGTGTTGGCCATGTCCAGTGCCCTCCGGCGTGGCCTGCCTACTGTCCTGTTGCTCATCGTGGGTGTGGCCCTGTCCTCCTGCACCCGGCCTGGCAGCGCGACCGCAGGCGCGACCGCCACCACCTCCGCCTCGGCGGCCGATGACACCCCGGTGATCAGCGCCACGCCGCGCAGCACCAGCCGCGCCTCGTCGCTGGTGCTGATCGGGTACGCGAGCAAGCCGAACCGCGCGCTTGTGGAGCAGGCCGTCGCCATCCTCCGTGCCAATGGGGCGCTGGCCACCCAGCGGGGTCCCGAGATCCAGCGGCTGCACCTCAAACAGCTCGAGGAGATCGGCGTCACCGCCTGCGACACCTCCTGCCCGCCCAGCGCCGACATCCTGGGAATCTCCATGCCGGATCAGGGTGTAAACCCTGCGACGGTGGACTGCGCAGTGGTCCTCAACATGCCGCTGATCCAGCAGCAGGCCCGCGAGTGGAGCGCACCGGGCGGCGACGTGACCGCACTGGTCCTGGTCCACGAGCAGGAGCACTGCCTACGTCTACCTGAGGACGACCGCGAAACGCCTTCGGTCGAAGCCGAACTGCGACTGGCCCAACAGCTGCACAACCCGCACCTCGTTGCCTTCGTCAAGGCAGCCCTGGCAAGGCTGGACGCCTCCGGGCACTGGAAGCGGTGACCGCGCTCAGCGCTCGCCGATGGCGACGCGAAGGCGGACCGTCGTGCCGGGCGACCCGGCGCGGATCTCCACCCGGTCACACAGTTGCCGGACGACCCACAGCCCGACCCCGCTCCGCGCGGCGGGGTCAGGTGGCAGGTAGCCCGGAGAGCCGGCGACAGCCCACTGACCCGGATCGGCGATCTCACCCACCAACGCGCCGCCCTCGACCCACAACCGCACGGTGCCATGCCCACCGCCGTGGCGGATGGCGTTGGCGGCGACCTCGTTGACGCTGAGGACCAGCTCCTGCAGGCGCACCTCGGCCAGCCCCACCCGCCGGGCGTAGCGGGTCACGAACCGTCGTAGCCGCCAGAGGTTCCCGCCGTCAAACGGCAGCGTCGCGGTGACGGCTCGGGGCAGGGGCAACGGCTGGCGGTCGCACTCGGCGGCAAACGCCATGGGATTGGCATAGGCCGCGCTGTGCTGCCCCTGGTCGCCAACGACCAGCTCGGGATGGGTGCGCAGCGCGTCAGCCAGGATGTCCGGGTGCAGCACCCGCCGGTCGTACGGGCAGATGATCCACGCCGCAGCCTGTGCGAACGCCACGTTGAGCACCGACTCATAGCGCTTCCACTCGGTGATCTCAGCCGCGACGCGGCCCGACCAGACCGGCTCCCCGATCACGCGAACCTGCCCGGAGGAACGGCTGCTGCGCGAGTTGACGTAGTAGTCGTAGGCCGCAAGTGTCCGGGCGGGCTGCAGGTACCAGCCCGCGGCGTCGACGAACTCGACCCGAGCAGCGTCGGGGCCCAGCGCCTGACGGAGCAGGCCGATGTTGGTCAGCGTGGTGACCGCCAGGACGACCTCGCCATGCCGGAGGCCGGCGCGAACAAACGGCACCGTCGCCGCCAGGAACTCCCCCTCTGACCCGTAGGCCAGCGCCTGGTGGACGAACCCAGCCCGCCCGGCAGCCACGGTCGGTACCGTTTGGCTGCTCACGTGGCCACACCTCCCCTCACCCGCAACCCAGGAGTCTGCTCCCAGTTGGCCAGGCTGAGCATCGTGGACAGGTACGGCGGCGTCGCCCGCAGCACCAGGCGCCGGCCGCCGGCAAGCTTCCTGGCCGTGTCGACCAACAGACGCAATCCCTCCACGTCAATGAACTCCAGCCGCTCCAGGTCAACATGCAGGTCGGCCAGGTCCGGGTGGGATTCGATCACCGCAGCGAGCGCACGCCGCACCGCAGGCGCGTTGGTCATGTCGATCTCACCCTCGAGTCGCACGCCTGGTGGCCGCCGGGTGAGCGTGATCCGCAACAGCCCGTTGGCGAACGCTTCGACCAAACCCACCCCCTCGGCGTCTCCACCACGCGGTCATGGCGCAAGCACGTCGCGGTCCACCTGAGCAGATTGCCGCTCTCGCGGGTTGAGTATGAATCGGCAGGTTCAAGCTGACAAATCGTCCTGCCAGGTCACCAGCCCACAGCGCCGTCCACCAGCTCGCGGATGAGGTCGGCATGGCCGTTGTGGCGCGCGTACTCCTCGATCATGTGGACGTAGATCCAGCGCAGCGAGACCTCACTCCCACGCCGCAGCCCGGTGTCTTCGAGCGTGAAGCGGGCCGCGTGCTCACGGCTGCGGGCGCACTCCTGCTGCCACACCGCCACGTCATGCTCCCAGTCGGCGTCGTCGAGCGGGACCAGCTCGCTGTCGTCGACGGCGGGATCGCTGTCGTCGACGGCGGGATCAAAGAAGAGCGGCTTCGTGTCCGGAGCGCGCAGCAGGACCCGGGTGAACCAGGTGCGCTCAACGTCAGCCATGTGGCGCACCAGTCCGTGCAGCGACAGCAACGAGGTCGCGACCGGACGGGCGACCAGGCCGGCCCGGTCGACGCCGTCGCACTTCAACAGCAGGGTCGTGCGGTGGAACTCCAGCCAGGCCTCCAGCATCGTGCGCTCGTCGGCCACATACGCCGGCTCAGTCCGGCGCGGGTCCTTGAGGTCGTCGACCACCGTTCACGCCTCCGTTCGGTCGGGACGTACCATTCAATCAAGTGCCTCCGTCATGTGTGCAGAGCGAACCGCCGCTTGCTCTTGGATCAAGGCGACGAGGCGCGTGCCTGCTCGACCCAACTCGCGATACCGCGTGCACCGCTCGACTCCGCCAGCGCAGCCGCCTCGTCCAGCAGCCTCACCGCCGCCGCTCGGTCGCCGCTCCTGGCGACCAGCTCGGCGAGCGCGAGCTTGCCGGCAGCGACGCCCGGCACAAAGCCGATCTCCTCTCGCAGGCGGATGGATTGCTCCAAGAGCCCTCGCGCCGACTCCAGGCGCCCGGAGGCCAGCTCCACAAACCCCAGATGCCGGACCGCGTAGGAGAGCGTCAGCGTGTCCTCGGACTGCTCAGCCAGCTGCCGCGACCGCTGGAAGAAGGGCAGCGCGCGGTCATTGTCGCCGCCAACCACCTGGTGGAACGTCCCGATCCAAAACAGCGCCTCGCCTTCACCCCGCTCGTCTCCAAGCGCACCGTACAGTGCGGCCGACTGCTCAAACAGCCGCAACTCCTCGGGATCCCCGCGACGTTCGGCAAGAAACCGGGCATGTGCCACCCGCCCACGGGCCAGGGCGAGGTCCGCCTCGACACCATCCAACTCCCGGTCCGCGCGTCCCAGCGCCCCCGCATCACCCCCGAACACGGCATCCTCGTACAGCTGCCTCGCTCGCTCGATCCTGTCTGCCTCGCCCATCAGGCTCCCTCCAGGATTCCGTTCAAAGATTCCGCTGCTCCGCCCGAACCTACTGGCCTCGCTGGGGCCTGACATGGCCGCTTGGCCGCTCCCAGGTCCCGTCCCCTCTCCCCTGCTGCCAACGTCCCGCTACACTAGGGCAAATGGGCCAATGCGAAGCTCCGGTGGGCAGCTCACCACGGATAGCCCAGCTTTCCTGGGGGCGGATGCTGGTGGACGGCCTTGGAGCCGGGAAGGACTTCAAGCTCTACCCGGCCGGAGGCCGCGCCTGGGACTGGACCAAGACCAGCACTCGACACAGCCCGGGAATCCAGCCGGCCGACGTCGATGAACTCCTCGACCACGGGTGCACGGTGGTGGTGTTGAGCCGCGGGATGGAGCTGCGCCTGCAGATCATGCCGGAGACTCTCGCACTGCTCCACGACCAGGGCGTGCGGGTACACGTCGAGGAGACCACTGCGGCGGTCAACCTGTATAACCAGCTGGCCGCGACCGAACCAGTCGGCGGGCTCTTCCACTCGACCTGCTGAGGCGGGCCGATCGAACCGTACGGCCACGTAGAGCGACGAGCCTACCGCGCTGAAGGCCCGGCCGCCCCAGGGGCGGCCGATTCGCTTGTTCCCCAGCCGCGCTGCGCGGAAGCTGTACGCCGGACCTTGCCAACGGGAGGGATGGGATGGCGAATCAGCGCAGCGACGTTCACGACGGTGCGGGAGGACGGCGGCGGACCCGTGCCGACGAAGGCACGCGTGTACACCTCGTGACCGCTGCGACCGGGAACGCGGGCAGCGCGGTCGTGCGCGCGCTGCTGCTGGGCCGAGAGCCAGCATGACCGTCAGGGCCAGGACCGCCAGCGACCGCGGCCCGGCTGCCGTCGTGCTTGGGGCCCAGGCCCTCCGCGGCGTTGGCTACGGATTGACCGCGGTGCAGCTCGGCGCGGTGCTGCGCGAACAGGGCTTGCGCTCCTCCGCCGTGGGGCTGGTGTTGGCGGCGATCGTGGCCGGTAACGCCCTCGCGAGCCTGGCGCTTGGCCGCTGGGGCGACCGGATCGGCCGCGCTCGCGCCTACAAGCTGCTGCATGCGGCGCTGGCACTTACCGGGGTGGTGCTGGTCGCGGGCTGGCCGGTCTGGCTCTTGGCGCTGGTCGCCCTGTCAGGAGCGCTGTCTGTCGAGGTGGTGGAGTCCGGGCCGTTCACCACCCTGGAGCAGGTCATGCTCGCCTCGACCGGCGCCCCGCAAGCCAAGATCACTCGGGGCTTTGGCGTCTACAACGCAGTCGCCACCCTCGCCGGTGCCGCCGGTGCCCTGCTCGGCACCCTCCCCCCATCCCGACCTCTCATCGGCGGGACGCTGGCCGTCGTCGGCGTGACCGGCGCGCTGCTGGCAACGCAGCTGCCTGGCACCGTCGAGGCGCCTCGCCCCGAACCCGGCACGGCCCCGCCGCGGCCGCTGGCATCGTCCCGGCGGATCGTAGCGCGGCTCGCGGCGCTGTTCGCCGTCGATAGCCTAGCCGGCGGGCTGGTCGTACAGGCCTGGATTGCCTACTGGCTCGGTGTACGCTACGGCGCGCCCACCAGGGTGGTCGGTGCGGTGTTCGCGGTCGTCGGGGTGCTGCAGGCTGCATCGTTCCTCGCAGCTCCGCTGCTCGCGGCCAGGGTCGGGCTGCTTCGCACCATGGTGTTCACCCACCTGCCGTCCAACTTGCTGCTCGCGGCTGTCCCCATGGCGTCCAGCCTGCCCGTCGCGGTCGGGTTGCTGCTGGCCCGGACCTGCCTGTCGCAGATGGACGTCCCGACTCGCCAAGCCTACGTGATGGCGCTGGTCCCACCGGCGGAACGGACCGCCGCAGCGGCGACAACCAACACCGCCCGGTATATCACCCGTCCGGCGGGGCCGGCTCTGGCCGGCCTGCTGCAATCGCTGGGGCTTGGGCTGGCATGGCCGTTCCTGGCCGCCGGCGCCATCAAGAGCGCCTATGACCTTGCCCTGTGGCGGCTGTTTCGCCCCGTCCAACTCCCCCTCCCCGCCGACACCGCCACGACTACCGGAGGCGCCGCATGAGATGGGTCACCCGTCAGCGTCCCAAGACCGACCGGATTGCCTGCCCCTGGCTGATCCGCCGCTTCATCGACCCCCACGCCGAGATCAGCTATGTCCCCGCCAACCAGGTCCTGGCCGTCGCCGAGACCGAAGCTGCCCGCTCCTTCGACGCCCCGGACGCCGAGTTCACGCACCAAGGCGACAGGTGCACCTTCGAGGTCCTCATCGACCAGTTCCAGCTCGGCGACGACCTCGCCCTGGTGCGGCTGGCCCGCATCGTTCACGCCGCCGACATCGCCGCCGACCTCGACAGCGACCCGCTGGGACCGGGGCTGCTGGCGATCGGCGAGGGCGGTCTCGCGGTCGAGGCCGACGACCAGCGGCTTCTGGAGCGTGGCAGTTTCGTCTATGACGCCCTGTACGCCTGGTGCCAGGCCGACGCGAACCCCGGCCCGAACCCAGACCCGAACCCTGCTTGAGCATCCGCCCTCGACCGATCGGATCGGAGCCGCCGCATGTTCGCCGTCCGCGACATCATCATCTTCGCCGTCCTCGCCGGTGCAGCCGCCGCTGCGGTCCTGGCCGGGCTGCCGTGGACGCGTCACTGGGCGCGCCCCCGCGGGCGCTGGCTGCTGGCTGGGCTGGCTACCGGATGCCAACAAGCGACGTTCCAAACTCGGGCGCTCGCTCGACGCGAGCAGCCCACGTGAGGCTACCGGATACGCCGCTGCTCGGCGGCGAGTCCCGCGGCTGCGGTCATGGCTGCGGCGACGAGGACGACGATCCATGCTCGGTCGAGGCTGGGCAGGTCGGCTGCCGGGTGGCTGCCGAGCACGGCCACGATGAGCGCGACGCCCAGGGCCGACCCGAGATGACGTGCCGTGGTCAGCACCGCCGACCCCGACGCGAGTTCTGCGCGTGAGGCAGCACCGGCGGAGGCGAACAGGGTCGGCTGGATGAGCGCGTTGGCCAGGCCCCACAGGAGCATGCTGGGTAAGACGACCGCCTCGTAGGTGGGAGCGGATCGGGCGTCGGCGGTGGCGTTGAGGAGAAGCCAGGTGGCGGCCGTCGCGAACAGCGCCGCGCCGGTCACGACGGTGCGGCGGACCCCCAGACGGGCTGCCAGCCGTCCCGAGAAGGGCGCGACGATGCCGTTGGTGATCGGGCCAGGCGCGATCCCGACGGCGGCACGCAGGGCCGAGAAGTGCCAGCTCTCGGTCAGCAGCAGGGTGGTGCCCAGCAGCATGGCCGCGAAGCCGATGTAGTAGGCGACCAGCCCGGCGGCGCCAGCGCTGAAGACGCGGACCAAGAACAGCCGGGGTGCGACCACGGGGTCGGGATGGCGGCGGATGCGGGCGACGAACGCCGCCGCGAGCAGAAGGCCCGCTGCCAGGACCAGCCAGGTGCGCAGCGGCGGCCACCCCGGCGCCTCGGTCAGCGCCGTGCAGACGAGGCCGGTTGCGCCGAGGGCAAGGAGCGTTCCGGCGCTGTCGAGGCGCCAGCCCGCCCGGTCGCCGCGGCCCGCGCGGCCCCGCCACGGCAGGATCGCCACGCCGGCCGCCAGGTCGGTGGCGATGATCGGCACCAGGCCCAGTATGTCGAGACCCCGCTGGCTCGCCACGACGACGACAGCCTGGCGCCGCTGCTCCACTGGGTGCTGGAGCACCTCGACCAGCCGCTCACCATCGCCGACCTGGCACGCCGCCAGCACGTCACCCCCCGCACGCTGATCCGCCGCTTCCACGCGGCGACGGGGACCTCTCCCCTCCAGTGGCTGCTCGCTCAGCGAGTGCAGCGAGCACGCTGGCTGCTCGAGTCCACCGACGAGCCAGTGGCCCACATCGCCGAGCAGAGCGGCCTCGGCACCGAAGTCAACCTCCGGCACCACTTCGCGCGACTGGTGGGCGTCGCGCCGATGACCTACCGGCGCACCTTCAAGAACCAGGCCGGTCCATCCTCCCGCTCCCTGGCGTAGCCGCATACATGATCATCGCCAGAACGGGCAACGCAAGCGATCCCGGTTTCGGCGCGTCAGATCAGTAGACCAGCCGCTCGGACGCGAACATCCGCTGATGCCAGTACGGATTAGGGCCAAAGCGGCATCAGCGTCGGCGTGGGATACGGGGCATTCGGCGCTCGTGGAGTCGCTATGGTGGGGCGCATGGTGACGGCGGGGGCGGTGGAGGATGCGGGGCGGGCTGCGGTGGCGGCGGCCCGGGCGGCTGGGGTTGAGGTGGTGGAGCTGCGCGAGCCGGCCGAGTTTCGGGAGGGAGCGGTGCTGTTCGGGCTCGTCTGGGCGACGGCGCCGGAGGCGAGTCCGGGCCCTGCGGATCTGCTGCGGGCGCTGAGTCATGCGGGGAATTACGTGGCGGGGGCATGGCGTGGAGGGACCTTGGTCGGCTGTTCGGCGGGGTTCCTGGGATTTGAGGCCGGGCGTCTGGCGCTGCATTCGCACGTGACCGGGGTGCTGCCGGACGGGCGGGGTGCCGGGGTCGGGTTCGCGCTGAAGCAGCATAAGCGGGCGTGGGCGCTGACCCGGGGAGTCATGGAGATCGGCTGGACATTTGATCCGCTGGTGCGCCGCAATGCGTTCTTCAACCTGGTGAAGCTTGGCGCGGAGGTGGTGGGGTATGAGCCGCGCTTCTACGGCGAGATGACCGATGGGATCAACGCTGGGGATGAGAGCGACCGTTGTGTGCTGCGCTGGCGGCTGCTCGCTGAGCGGGTGGTCGCGGCGAGCGGGGGTGTGGCGGCGGAGCCGGACGCGGCGGTGGGGAGTGCCGTAATTCTCCTGCGGGAGGGTGAGCGTGGCGATCCGGTTGTCGATGACGGTGCGCTTGCCGCCGCACTCGCTGCGGGTGGGTCGGTCGGCCTGGCGTTGCGCTGCTGGGTGCCGGCGGATGTGGTGGCGTTGCGGGGGTCCGACCCGGCACGGGCGCTTGCGTGGCGGCGTGGGTTGCGTGCCACCATGGGCGAGGCGATGCGGGCGGGGTGGAGGGCGACGGGGATGACCCGGTCGGGCTGGTACCTGCTGATGAGGGAGGAGCCCATGGAGGGATCCACGGGACCTGTGGAAACGACGATGGAGGGCAGGCGTGAAGCTGGCTGAGGTGGAGCTGCGCCGGGTGCGGCTGCCGCTGATGACGCCGTTTCGGACCTCGTTTGGGGTGCAGCTTGACCGTGACATCCTGCTGGTTCGGGTGACGACCGCTGATGGGGTCGAGGGCTGGGGCGAGTGCGTGGCGGGGACCGACCCGCTGTATTCGCCCGAGTTCACCGAGGGCGCCCAGGTGGTGATCCGTGAGCACCTGCTCCCACGCCTGCTGGCGACCCCCGAGCGCCCACTGGCGGCGCACCGGGTCGGGCCGGCGCTGGCGGCGGTGAAGGGCCATCCGATGGCGAAAGCGGCGCTGGAGGCGGCGGTGCTGGACGCGGAGTTGCGCGCGTCGGGGGTGTCGCTGGCCGGGTTTCTCGGCGGGGTGCGTGGCCGGGTCGCGGCGGGCGTGTCGGTTGGGATCGCCGAGTCGGTTCCGGCGCTGCTGGACACGGTCGCGGGGTATCTCGACGACGGCTACCGGCGGGTCAAGCTGAAGATCGAGCCGGGCTGGGACGTGACACCGGTGGCGGCGGTGCGGGAGCGGTTCGGCGACCAGCTCGCCCTGCAGGTCGACGCGAACGCCGCCTACGGGCTGGCCGACGCCCGCCAGCTTGCTGAGCTGGACGAGTTCGGGCTGCTGCTGATCGAGCAGCCGCTGCCAGAGGACGACCTGCGCGGCCACGCGGTGCTGGCGCGGCAGCTGCGCACGCCCTTGTGCCTGGACGAATCGATCACCTCGGCCCGTGCGGCCGCCGATGCGATCGCGCTCGGCGCCTGCCAGATCGTGAACGTGAAGGCCGGGCGGGTCGGCGGCTACCTGGAGGCCCGCCGGGTCCACGACGTGTGTGCCGCGCAGGGCGTGCCGGTGTGGTGTGGCGGGATGCTGGAGACGGGCATCGGGCGGGCCGCGAACTTGGCGCTGGCGGCGCTGCCGAACTTCACCCTGCCGGGTGATATCTCCGCCTCCGACCGCTACTGGCGGCGCGACCTGAGTACCGAGCCGTTCGTGCTGGAGGACGACGGCTGCATCCGCGTCCCGGACGGGCCTGGGCTGGGCATCACGGTGGATCAGGACTGGCTGGACGAGGTCACCACGGCGGTGGAGCACCATGCCCCATAGCCAAAACCATAACCAGGCGGAGATGCTGGCGGCACTGCGCACGCTGGTCGAGATCGAGTCGCCCTCCAGCGATCCTGCCGCGCTGGCAGCGTGCGCGGCAGAGGTCGCCGCGCTCGGGGAGCGGCTGCTTGGCGCCGCGCCCGAGTGGGTCGAGGCTGGCGGCCACCCACACCTGCGCTGGAAGTGGGGCGCGGCGAGTCAGGGCAGGGTGCTGCTGCTGTGCCACCTGGACACGGTGTGGCCGCTTGGGACGCTGGAGGGCTGGCCGTTCACGGTCAGCGACGGGGTTGCCAGCGGCCCGGGCGCCTTCGACATGAAGGCCGGGCTGGTGCAGGGCCTGTTCGCGCTGGCGGGCCTGGGCGCTGACGGCCGCGACGGGGTGACCTTGCTGGTCACCTCCGATGAGGAGATCGGCTCGGCGACCTCGCGGGCACTGATCGAGGCGGAAGCGGCTGAGGCGGCGGCGGTGCTGGTGCTGGAGCCGAGCGCCGGCGCGGGTGGCGCGCTGAAGACCGTCCGCAAGGGCGTGGCCACCTACCAGGTAGATGTCCAGGGCCGGGCCGCCCATGCCGGCCTGGAGCCTGAGCGCGGCGTGAACGCGATGGTCGAGCTGGCCCACCAGGCCCTCGCAGTCAGCGGGATCGGCGACCCGGCGCAGGGCACCACCGTCACCCCGACAGTGGCGAGCGCCGGGACCACCGACAACACCGTCCCGGCGGCGGCGCTGCTGCGGGTGGACACCCGTGCCGCCACACCCGAGGAGCAGGCGCGCGTCGACCGGGAGTTGCGTGCGCTGGCGCCGGTGGTGGCGGGTGCGACGGTGGTGGTGCGCCGCGAGACGATGCGGCCGCCGCTACCGGCGAGCGCCTCCACCGAGCTGTTCGCGCTCGCCCAGCGCCTCGCCGGCCAGCTCGGGCTAGGCCCGCTGGAGCAGGCGATGGTCGGCGGCGGGTCGGACGGCAACCTCACCGCCGGCATCGGCGTTCCCACCCTGGACGGGCTTGGCGCGGTCGGCGGCGGCGCCCACGCGCTCGGGGAGCATGTCGTGGTCGCCGCCATGCCGCAGCGTGCCGCGCTGGTAGCGGCGCTTACTGAGGCGCTGCGCGGTTGAGCACCACCGAGTTGGCGATCTTGTCGTGCCAGGTCTGGTGCTGGCGGTCGCGAAGCGGCCACAGGTAGGTCAGCAGCAGCGTGAGCAGGTTGCCGGTGAGGATGTCCTCGATCAGGAACCGCCCCACGCCGACCCAGCCGCCGAGCAGCTGCAGGTCGCTGGCGCGCACGGTCTGCAGGCCGAACGCCTGCTTGCCCCAGGAACGGCCCCTGCTCCCCTGGCGCCAGCCCATCTGCCAGATCTGCACTACGATCCCCATGACCAGCAGCACCCCGCCGGCCGCCAGCAGCGCGCTGCCACGACCTTTGCCGTTATCGATGGCGGCGCCCATGCCGAACAGGATCCCGCCGGGCGCCAGCAGCAGCAGCCCGAAGCCGCAGTCGAGGAGCAGGGCCAGCGCCCGCTGCTTCCACGACGCCAGCGGCTGCCCGTGGTAGAAGCCGGGCTGCTCAGGCCTTGGCCCAGGCCCTGATGCTGTGCCCGGCATGTCGGTGTCGTCCATCTTCACAGGATCGCCTCCACGTGAGGGAACGTGCTGGTTACTTCGGGCGATCCGCCGGGTTCCTGAACCCGCCGCCGCGTCCGCCTGTGGACCCGACTGGGGACTCGCCTGAGGAACCCGGGGTGGAAGCTCCGCTAAGGTGGGGCGTGCTGCGCTGCCGAACCATGCTCAGGGGTGCCTGATGACCGATACGCCCAGTGCGCTGGACTTCCTTGCGATCGACCGGCTGCTCTCTGAGGAGGAACGGCTGATCCGCGACACCACCCGGAGTTTCGTCACTGACAAGGTGCTACCCGAGATCGCTGGCTGGTTCGAGCGGGGCGAGTTCCCGCTGGAGCTGGCCAAGGAACTTGGCAGCCTCGGACTGCTCGGTATGCATCTTGAGGGCTACGGGTGCAGCGGCACCAACGCGGTCAGCTACGGGCTGGCCTGCCTGGAGCTGGAGGCCGGCGACTCGGGCTTCCGCAGCTTCGTGTCGGTGCAGGGGTCACTGGCGATGTTCCCGATCTGGAAGTTCGGGTCAGAGGAGCAGAAGCAGGAATGGCTGCCGCGGATGGCCGCCGGGGAGGTGATCGGCTGCTTCGGGCTCACCGAACCGGACTTCGGTTCCAACCCGGCGGGGATGCGGACCAGCGCCCGCCGCGACGGCTCCGACTGGATCCTCGACGGCACCAAGATGTGGATCACCAACGGCGGCATCGCCGACCTCGCGGTGGTCTGGGCCCGTGCCGAGGAGGGGGTCCGCGGCTTCCTGGTCCCCCGTGGCACGCCCGGGTTCACCACCACCGACATCGAGCGCAAGCTGTCGCTGCGGGCCTCGGTCACCTCCGAGCTGGTCCTGGACGGGGTGCGGCTGCCGGCCGGGGCGGTGCTGCCGGGCGCGCGCGGCATGCGCGGGCCGCTGTCGTGCCTGAACGAGGCCCGCTACGGGATCTGCTGGGGGGTGATGGGAGCCGCCAGGGCGTGCTACCAGTCGGCGCTGGAGTACGCCAAGACGCGGGTGCAGTTCGACCGGCCGATCGGCGCCTTCCAGCTCACCCAGGAGAAGCTCGCCGACATGCTGGTGGAGCTGTCCAAGGGGACCCTGCTGGCGTTGCACCTTGGCCGCATGAAGGACGCCGGCACGCTGGCGCCGGAGCAGGTGAGCCTCGGCAAGCTCAACAACGTCCGCGAGGCGCTCAAGATCGCCCGCAGCGCCCGCACGGTCCTGGGCGCCAACGGGGTCACCCTCGAGTACCCGGTGATCCGCCACGCCAACAACCTGGAGTCGGTGCTCACCTACGAGGGCACCAGCGAGGTCCACATCCTGATCCTCGGGCAGGCGATCACCGGGCTCAGCGCCTTCTCCTGAGCCCCGGGGCGAGCGGCCGGGTAACGGCGCTCAGTACTCCAGGAGGTGCTCCCGCAGGGTCGTGCCGGTGTAGTCGTGGCGGAAGCGGCCTCGCCGCTGCAGTTCGGGGACCAGCAGCTCGGCCTGGTCGATGAAGCAGCCGGGGACGTTGGTGGCGAGCATCATGAAGCCGTCGCAGCCGCCCTCGTCAAGGTAGTGCTCCATCTGGTCGGCGACCTCGGCAGGGGTGCCGACCGCGACTGGCGCACCGATCGACATGCCGTAGATCTGCGCCGCCTCGCGGACGGTGACCGGTTCGCCGTCCTTGGCGTCGAGGATGGCGTCGAACAGGCCGCGGATGCCCTGGGCGTCCACGTCCTCCAGCTTGTCGTCCAGGTCGTACTGGGAGAAGTCGACGCCGGTATGGCCCGACATGATCGCCAGTGCCGAGCCGAGCTGGATCCGCTCCTTGAATTCCTCGTACTTGTCGACCGCGCGGTTGTGGTCCCGGTCGATGACGGTCTGCAGGCCGTAGATCAGCTTGAGAGTGCCCGGGTCGCGGCCGTGGTTGGTGGCGCGGGAGCGGATGTCGTCGGCGTAGGCGCGCATGGTCTTGGGGGTCGGGAAGATGCCGAAGACCGACTCGGCGTGCTTGGAGGCGAAGCTGCGGCCCTGGTCGGAGGAGCCCGCCTGCCACAGCACCGGGCGGCGCTGCGGCGACGGCGCCACGAAGAAGCGCCCCTTGGAGCGGAAGTACTTTCCCTTGAAGTCGATCTCGCGGACCTTGCTGGGGTCGGCGAAGACGCCGCTGGCGCGGTCGTAGAGGACCGCGTCGTCCTGCCAGGAGTCCCACAGCTGGTAGCAGAGCTGCATGTACTCCTCGACGACCTCGTAGCGCTGGTCGCGCGGGGTGAGGTTGTCCAGCCCCATCGCCTGGAACTCGCTCTTGGAGTAGGAGGTGACGATGTTCCAGCCGACCCGGCCGCCGGTGAGGTGGTCCAGGGACGACAGGTGGCGGGCCATCATGTACGGCGGCACGAACGAGGTCGACAGAGTGATGCCGATGCCGAGGTGCTTGGTATAGGCGCCGATGATCGGCACCACCGTCTCCGGTGCGTGGACCGGGCATTGCCCGGCGTATTTGATGGTCGCGTCGGAGCTGCCGCCGTAGGTGGTGTAGGGGGCCAGCTCGTCGGCGATGAACATGGCGTCGAACTTGCCGCGTTCCATGATGCGGCCGAGGTCGCGCCAGTATTCCGGCCGTGACCAGTGGTAGCCGACCTTGTCCTGCGGGTGCGCCCACATCGTGGAGGCGTGGTTGATCACACCGTGCTGGACGAAGCCGAGCAGGTGCATCTTCTTCTTGGCGTTGGGGGTCGTCATTTGGATGGCTCCGGGTCGAGCAGGAAGGCGGCGATCACGGCGATGCTGGAGCCCACCGCCAGCAGCGGTGGCAGGTACCAGAAGTTGCCGCTAGCGCTGATCAGCGCGATGACCGCGGTGGAGGCGACCACGCCGAGGCCGGCCTTCCAGTTGAAGCCGGCCGCCTGGTCCTCGTAGACCCGGTCGGCGACCACCGTGCCGGCGCCCGCGGTGTACTCACCGGTGAGCGCGCGGGCGCGGACCCGCAGGAAGGCGCGGGCGGCGAGGGTGAGGTAGGTGACGGCGACGACGATGCCGGCGCCGAGCACGAGGGCGAACACGAGCATGCGCGGGTCTCCTTCGGTCGATCGGTCTATTCGGGTGAGGTGGCGGGCACCAGGGCATCCAGGCCAGGCCCGGCACCGGTGCCGGTGGCGGCGGTCTGCTCCAGCTCCCCCACCGAGCGGCGCAGCGTGGTGTAGTCGAAGCTGCGGCGCTCCAGCAGGCTGACGGCGACCGAGGTGACCGCGGAGATGGCCAGCAGGGTGATGATCCCCTTGAGGTCGCCCTGGGTCTGGCGGACGTACAGGCCGCCGATGATCGACAGGGCGACGCTGGCGACGAACGCGCGGCCGGAGGTCCGCTTCCAGAAGATGGCCAGGGCGAGCGGGATGATGAAGGCCGACTTGATGAAGAAGACGGTGAGCACCAGGTTGATGTAGTCGATCCCCGACAGCACCACGGCGCCGCCGAGCAGCCCGGCGATCACGATGCTCGCCTTGGTGAGGTTGAACAGGCGCTTCTCGCTGATCTGGGGCAGCAGCGGCTTGACGACGTCGACCGCCACGATCGACGACAGCGCCGAGAATGCCCCATCGATCGAGGAGTAGCAGGCGTTGAGGATGATCAGCACGTACAGCGCGATGATCACCACCGGCAGGCCGAGGTGGGAGATCACGTAGGGCCCGATGCCGCCGGGGCCGGCGCTGCCGAGGTCGCCGCTGGTCACGCCGAGCCCCAGCCCGACCAGGCCGAGCAGGCCGAGGACCAGGGGGATCGGGTAGAACCACAGGCCGCCCCACAGGAAGGTGCGGTTGAGGTTGGCGGGCTTCATCGCCCAGACCTTCTGCCAGAACGTCTGGTCGGCCATGGTGGAGGCGAGCAGCCCGAGCGCCAGCGACACCCCGAACGCCGACGCGGTCGCGCCGCGCAGGACATTGAAGTTCTGGGAGCCCTTGGCCTGGACGGCGTGGTAGATCAGGCCCGGGCCGCCGACCTTGTGGAGCACGAACAGCACCACCACCGCGGCCGGCACGGTGATCAGCAGGGTGTTGACCGTGGCGGTGATGGCCGAGGTCCACAGCCCGCCGAAGTAGGAGTAGACGGTCACGATCGCCAGCGAGATTAGCAGGATCGTGACCGGGCGCAGCTGAAACACTCTGCTCATCACCAGCACGGTGCCGAACAGGTTGATGAAGATCTCGCTGAGCAGCCCGAACAGCATCACCACCAGGGTGACCACCGTGGCGGTGCGGCTGGCGAAGCGGTGGCGCATGAACTCGACGATGGTGTAGCCGGCGGGCATCTGCCGGCGCAGGCGCAGCGCGAACGGGACCATCGCCATCACGGCTAGCCCGTTGGGGACGATGAACCACAGCAGGCCCGAGGTCCCCCACGAGTAGGCCTGCGCGGACGACATCATCACCGCCATCGACCAGGTCCACACGGCGATGACCGAGCCGACCCCGAAGCCGAGGCCGATGTTGCGGCCGGCGATCACGAAGTCGTGGGTGTTGCGGACGATGCTCCTGACGGTGAAGGCGACCACGAGCATGAAGGCGCCGAGCCCGAGCATCAGCCCGATGCCGAGCGCGAACGGGAGGTGTGTCTGGGGCAGCATGTGCCAGGGGTCCTCTCTGGGTGGGTGCAGGGTAAAGGGGGAGGAGGCGAGCCGGGATCAGCGACAGGACTCGGCGGAGGGGGCCGGGAAGCTCAAGATGCCAATCCACGCCGTACTTTGTCAATTAAACTTATAGACTTAGTGGGAATACGAACACTCACCCCAGGGGGGGAAATCGAAGCGCCTATCACTGTCCGTGGTGAAGTGCTCACTTAGGATGCTGGTTGCGATCCTGCCGGTCAGTGCATTGCCGCCCGCATGAAGGGCTGACGTCCGCCGTCAAATCTCTGGCACGACACGGCACCTGGGATCGCGTCGATGGCCGTGGACGGCTGCACATCTGTCAGACCGTCGCGGCCGCAACCCCCTAAGGAGGCACCAGGCATGAGAAGGCTGAGGTCGCGGCGGCTGCGTTTTGCCGCCGTCGGCATCCTTGCTGGGGTGTGCGTGCTGAGCGCGCTGACCCCGGCGTTTGCGACCGATGATCCCCCAAAAAACTCGGTGGACTGGGGTACGGTCGTCACCGGAACCCCCGGGCCCCAGGCCGACGCGTGGATCGCGAGCGTCAAGGGGATCGGCGGCTTGGTGGACACCACCCTGTTCGAGGCGCACGATCCGGCGACCCCGGATGCGCCGAGCACCAGGGGCGGCCTCGAGGACGGCATCAGCATCCCGTTCCTCGGCTACATCAGCGCGCTGGGCACCGTCGCGCTCGCGAACAAGCTGCCGGCCGGCAGCGACGGCGCCCCGGACGTCCCCATGCCGGGTGCGGCGTACGCCAAGGCCAGCGGCGGGGAGATCACCGTCGGCCTGCCGTACGTCCCGAACCCATTTCCGGGGGGCACGCAGCTGTCGCCGGTGGGCCTGTACGCCGACGGGATCCAGACCGAGGCGAAGGTCCTGCCTGGCAAGCCGGTCGCGTTCAGCGGCAAGTTCGGGGACTTCAGCCTGTCGTCGTTCGGCTTCAACATCATCCACATCCCGCTGGAGTGGCCGGTCAACTTCGGCGTCCGTATCCCGCAGAACCGCTGGCTACCGGCGATCGCCGAGGTGATGACCAAGGAGGAGGTGACCACCAACTCCCTGGGGCAGCCGAGCAAGGACAAGGACGGCAACTACGTCTTCGACCCGAAGGCGACCGCCGGCTACGTCAACGCCGGCCATGTCAGCATCCTCGGTACGGACGTGGCTGACGCGACCGTCGGGCACGCTGCGGTGATCGGCGGCGCGCCGCCGGCGCCGACAACTACGAAGCCCCCGGTGACGACCGTGGCCCCGACGACCACGACCGAAGCCGGACCGGCGGCCGCCCGGTCACAGGACTCGAACTCCCCGAGGTAGGTAAACTACCCAACTGCTGCACGCGAGCCGTCCCCGCGGGTGACCCTCACGGCTGCCCACGGGGACGGCGTTGCGCGTTGTCTGACAAGACCGGCCGCAAGCTCCAGAGCTTGAGCCGACAAATCATGAACCGATGAATCGAGGGTGTTGCCTGGTGCGCCGTTCCGCTGTCGTGATGTTCCTGCCGTTGCTGCTCGCCGCCGGATGTAGCGGCGGTGGCGGTGGTGGCACGCGCGAGCAGGTCGCGCTGCCCACCGTGTCGGGCCCGTTCGGTGCGAAGCCGACCGTCGTTATCCCCGCCGGGAAGCCGAGCGCGAAGCCGCGCGTCAAGGTTGTGATCGAGGGGACCGGCCCGGAGGTCCGACCACGATCGCGCTCAGCGGCCAGAGCGTCTCCCGCACCTGGGACGCCGCGCTGCTGGGCAAGCGTGCCGGCAGCCGCGTGGTGCTGGTCAGCCCGGCTACCCAGGGGTTCGGACCCGGCGGCATGGCCCCGTCCAATGTGTCGCCCACCGACACGCTGGTCGTCGTCTTCGACATCATCGGCAGCTACGCTCCGAAAGCTCAGGTGAGCGGCGCTGCGGCGGCGCAGGGCCGCAATGCGGCCCTGCCGGCGGTCGCCATCCGCCCCGGCAAGGCCCCAGACATCACCGTGCCGAAGGGCGTACCGGCGCCCACCAAGCTGGTCGACACGACCCTCGTCCAAGGTCAGGGCCCGGTGGTGCAACCAGGGCAGACGGTGGTCGTGCAGTACACCAGCGCCATCTGGGAGGGCGGCGTCGAGTTCGATTCCACCCTCAACCGGCGCGGGCCGAACGGCTTCATCCTCAAGCCGGCCAGCACGCTGCCAGGCTGGGTCCAGGGGCTGGCTGGCAAGCGGGTCGGCAGCCGGGTTCTGCTGGTCGTCCCCAAGGCGATGGGCCGCGGCTTCCAGCACACCCTCGGCGGCGCGACCGCCCCGGCCAACTCCACGATGGTCTACACCATCGACCTCCTCGACGCCCACTGAGCAGCTGACCCGCCGGATTCACCGGCGTTGTCGTCCCGGCGGGCAAGTCGCCGCGGGTGCCGCTACCATGGTGACGCGGCGCTTGCCTTGCCGGTGGTGCCTCAGGTCATGCCGGCAGGCTCGCTGACCGGGCTGGTCTCACCGGCCCAGAGCGCCGCAACCCCGACCATGTGCGTCGTCCCGTACCAGGGCTGTGCCGTCCCGTGCGGCCCGGGTACGGGCGCTGGCGCGCGAGGACGACCGGACCACCAGACCGACCAAAAGGAAGCATCGAACCATGAACCGCAACAGGGTCGCCAAGGTATTCCTGCGAAACCGCGGCCAGGGCCGTGGCGAGTTCCAGACGCTTGTCATGATCCTCGCGGGCTGGGTCCTCGTCACCGCCGCGCTCGCGGCCGTGCTGGGCCTGCTGCACCGGATCGCGCCCTCCTAACCCTCGAACCATCCGCTTCGAACCACGCACGTCATCGGCCCCGCCGGCTGGCAGCCACGCTGCTGCCCGGCGGGCCGATGACGTGTCTAGGACGTGTCTAGGTCAGTGGGACACCCAGGCGTCAGGGCCTTCGAGCAGCTCGTGGACGATCAGCGGCAGGTTGCCGGCGACCAGGTCGGCGATCGTGACCCGCTCCAGGACGTTGCGCAAGCTTGCCCGCACCGCGATCCACACGTCGAGCAGGTGCTTGGCGCTGCCGGTGTACTCGACCGCCTCGGGCCGCACCCCGCGGACGTTGGCGAGCGGCCCGTCCACCACCCGGATGATCTCGGCAAGGGTGATCTGGTCGGCCGGGCGGGCGAGCCAGTAGCCGCCCTCGGCGCCGCGCTGGCTCTGTACCACGCCACCGTGCTTGAGCTCCGACAGGATGTTCTCGAGGAACTTCAGGGGGATCCTCTGGGCGTCGGCGATCCGCTCCCCCTTGATCGGCCCGTGGCCCGCGGCGGCCAGTTCCGCCACCGCACGGACGGCATAGTCCGCCTTCGCTGAGACTCGCATGCCGCTATTCTCCATGAGAATGCCCTGGCAGGGGAATCATGATCGGCGGAAAGGAACATATCATCATGGGAGGGACCGTCGAGGCAGTACTGTTTGACCTCGATGGCGTGTTGGTGGACTCCGAACCGGTCTGGAGCATCGCCGAGCGGGAGATCACCGAATGGCTCGGCGGGACCTGGGGGCCACAGATCAAGGCGGCCCTGGTCGGCAACGCCCTGGACGAGGCGTCGCGCCTGCTGCTCGAAATCACGGGTGCCGACCAGCCGGTCGCCGAGGTCGCCGCGCGGCTCGGCAGTCGCATCGCCGAGCTGTTCGAGGCCGACGGCGGCCTGACGGTGCAGGCGGGCGCGGCCGAACTGCTTGACGGTCTGCGCGCCGAGGGGGTGCCGCTCGCGCTGGTGTCGTCCTCGGCCCGGCGGCTGGTGGACGCAGCGCTGCGGCTGATCGGCCGCGACCACTTCGAAGTCACTATCGCCGGTGACGAGGTGACCGAGCGCAAGCCCCTGCCCGCCCCCTACCTGAAGGCCGCGGCGTGGCTCGGCGTGGATCCGGCCCGCTGCGTGGTGGTGGAGGACTCCCCCACCGGCGTGCGCGCGGCCGAGGCGGCCGGCTGCGTGGTGGTGGCGGTGCCCGACCACCAGCTGGTGACCATCCCACCCGGGCCCAGGCGCCACGTGGTGGCGTCGCTGACGCTGGTCGACCCGGCGTGGTTGCTCAGCCTCGTGCCTGACGCCAAATGACGTAGGCGATATTCATGCAGATGGCGGAGGGACCGTGTTCGCTCGATCTGTCATTCTCTAGTTACCTTATGAACAAGATATACATCAGATCGATGGGCAAACTGCGGAAGGGAGTCCCTCCATGATTCGGGTGAAGCTCGGTGCTGCGCTGCTGCTTGCCGTCGCCTTGGTGGCGGCAGGGTGCGGCAGTTCGGGCGCTGGGAGTGGCGGCAGTACGGCCAAGCTCACCCTGGTTGCGTACTCGACCCCACGCGAAGCGTACCAGGCGCTCATCCCCGCATTTCAGGCGACAACGCCCGGGAAAGGGGTCAGCTTCAGCCAGTCCTACGGCGCCTCCGGCGACCAGAGCCGCGCGGTGCTCGCGGGCCTGGCTGCCGACGTGGTCGAGTTCTCGCTGGCGCCGGACATGACCAAGCTGGTGGACGCGAACCTGGTCTCCGCCGACTGGAACGCTGGCGCCAGCAAGGGCATGGTGACCGACTCGGTGGTCGTGCTGATGGTCCGCAAGGGCAACCCCAAGGGCATCCACACCTGGAACGACCTGATCAAGCCGGGCGTCCAGGTGATCACCCCCAACCCGTTCAGCTCCGGCGGGGCGCGCTGGAACGTGATGGCGGCCTACGGCGCCGCCATCAAGCAGGGCAAGACCCCGGCGCAGGCCACCGACTTCCTGCTGCAGCTGTTCAAGAACGTGCCGGTGCAGGACAAGTCGGCCCGTGAGGCCACCCAGACCTTCGTCGGCGGCAAGGGCGACGTCGAGATCGCCTACGAAAACGAGGCGATCGCCGCCCAGCAGGCCGGCCAGGCAGTCGATTACGTGGTCCCCGACCAGACCATCCTGATCGAGAACCCGATCGCGGTCACCACCAAAAGCAAGCACCAGACCCAGGCCAAGGCCTTCGTCGACTTCCTGGAAAGCTCCGCCGGCCAGCAGATCTTCGCCAAGAAGGGCTACCGGCCGGTCGACCCCGCCGCCGCCAAGGCCGCTGGCTTCCCCACCCCGTCAGGGCTGTTCACCATCGCCGACCTGGGCGGCTGGAAGGACGTGGCCAAGAAGTTCTTCGACAAGGACACCGGGGTGATGGCCGGGATCGAGAAGCAGGTAGGAGTGTCGCTTGGCAGTTGACGCCGGCGCCGCCGTCTCGCGGCCGCGGCCGCGGCCGCGAGACGCGCTCCGGCTCGGCGGTGGGACGGCCCTGCTGCGCGGGGTCGTCACCACCTACCTCAGCCTGATCGTGCTGCTGCCGCTGGCCGCGGTGGTGTGGCGCTCGGCCAGGGGTGGCCGGGCCGCGTTCTGGCACGACGCCACCGCCCCGCAGGCGCTCGCGGCGCTCAAGCTCACCTTCCTGCTGTCGCTGGGCGTGACGGCGATCAACCTGGCGGCCGGCACGCTGATCGCCTGGGTGCTGGTACGGGACCAGTTCCCCGGCAAGCGCGTGGTCGACGCGCTCATCGACCTGCCGTTCGCGCTCCCCACGATCGTCGCCGGGGCGGTGCTGCTGGCGCTGTACGGCCAGCACAGCCCGGTTGGCCTGAACCTCGCCTACACCAGGGCGGGGGTGCTGCTGGCGCTGGCCTTCGAGACACTGCCGTTCGTGGTGCGGGCGGTGCAGCCGGTGCTGCTCACCATGGAACCGGATATGGAGGAGGCTGCGCGCTGCCTGGGTGCCGGCCCGCTGGTGAGCTTCCGCCGTATCGTGCTGCCGACGATCGCTCCGGCGATGCTGGCCGGCGCCGCACTCGGGTTCGCGCGGGCGGTCGGCGAGTTCGGCTCGGTGGTGCTGATCTCCGGCAACCTCCCCTACAAGACCGAACTGGCCGCCGTGCACGTCTTCACGCTGGTGGAAAGCGACGACCCGTCTGGCGCCGCCGCTGTCTCGGTGGTGCTGCTGGCCCTGTCGCTGGTGGTGCTGACGCTGATCAACCTGCTGCAGCGGAGGGGGACCCGCCATGCTGGCTGAGGCCACGACCGCCACTGGGACCACGACTGCCACTGGGCAGCGGCGCGGCAGCAGGATCGCGCTGCGGACGGTCGCGCTCGGCTACCTCGCGCTGGTGCTGGTAGCGCCGGTGGCGGCGATCGTGTGGCGCACCTTCGCCCACGGGCTCGCGCCGGTGTGGCAGGCGGTCACCACCCCCGACGCGCTCCACGCCTTCTGGCTCACCGTGCTGATCGCCGCGATCGCGGTGCCCCTCAACACCGTCTTCGGGATCGCCTGTGCGGTGGTGCTGGTGCGCCACCGCTTCCCCGGCAAAGGGCTCCTCAACGCCATCATCGACCTGCCGTTCGCGATCTCGCCGGTGGTGATCGGCCTGGCGCTGGTACTGGTCTACGGCCAGGACGGCTGGTTCGGCACCTGGCTGGTGGCCCACGGCATCCAGGTGATCTTCGCGGTGCCAGGAATGATCGTCGCGACCGTGTTCGTGTCGCTGCCCTACGTCGTCCGTGAGGTGACCCCGGTGCTGCGCGAGGTCGGCACCGAGCAGGAGGAGGCCGCCTGGACCCTCGGCGCGCGGCCACTGCCGGCGTTCCTGCGGGTCACCCTGCCGGCGATCCGCTGGGGCGTGGCTTACGGGGTGGTGCTCACCACCGCGCGTGCCATCGGCGAGTTCGGCGCGGTCTCGATCGTGTCGGGCCGCCTCGCCGGCCAGACCGAGACCCTCACCCTCCTGGTCGAGGACCGCTTCGAGCAATTCGACCTGGCCGGCGCCTACGCCGCCTCGCTGCTGCTGGCAGCGCTCGCCCTCGCCACGCTCCTGGTGATGACCCGCCTGCGGAAAAAGGACGGCCACTGATGTCGATCGAGGCCCGCAACCTGACCAAGCGCTTCGGGAGCTTCACCGCGCTGGACGACGTGAGCGTGCTGATCCCGAGCGGCTCGCTGACCGCCCTGCTGGGCCCGAGCGGCAGCGGCAAATCCACGCTGCTGCGGGTGGTCGCCGGGCTGGAGCAGCCCGATGCCGGCGCGGTGCTGATCGACGGCGCCGACGCGGCCACAGTCCCGGTGCAGCGCCGCGAGGTCGGCTTCGTGTTCCAGCACTACGCCGCCTTCAAGCACATGACCGTCCGCGAGAACGTCGCCTTCGGTCTCAAGCTGCGCCGCCGCCCCAAGGCGGAGATCCGCGCCCGGGTCGATCAGCTGCTGGAGCTCGTGCAGATCGAGGGGTTCGCCGACCGCTACCCGGCGCAGCTGTCGGGCGGGCAGCGCCAGCGCATGGCGCTCGCCCGGGCGCTGGCGGTGGAGCCCCGGGTGCTGCTGCTGGACGAGCCGTTCGGGGCGCTGGACGCCCGCGTGCGCAAGGAGCTGCGCGCATGGCTGCGGCGCCTGCACGACGAGGTCCACGTCACCACCGTGCTGGTCACCCACGACCAAGAGGAGGCGATGGAGGTCGCCGACCGGATCGTGGTGATGAACCACGGCCGCATCGAGCAGACCGGCGACCCGCGCTCGCTCTACGAGCAGCCCGCCAACGACTTCGTGATGAGCTTCGTCGGCCCGGTCACCCGCCTCGGCGAGACGCTGCTGCGGCCCCACGACGTCGCGCTGCTGCCCGAGCCCGCCGACGGCGCCCAGGAGGCGATGATCGAGCGGCTGGTCCACCTCGGCTTCGAGGTCCGCGCCGACCTGATGCTCGCCGACGGCCAGCGCCTGCTGGTGCAGCTCTCCCGCGAGGAGGCCGAGCAGCTCGACCTAGAGCACGGCCAGATCGTCTACGTCCGCCCGACCCGCCGACGCACCCTCGCCAGCGCCGGGTAGGGCTAGCCCGAAGCCGGATGTCTGGCCAGCGTGATGGACGCTGGCCGCCGGGGTTCCTATCGTCGTGGTATGAGCACATCGACCTCGACACCAACCGCTCCCGTGCCGGCACCGGCGACGCCCGGAGCGGGCACCTCGCCAGGGCGCCGGCTGCTGTTCGGTGGCGGGATCATCGTCATGGCGGCGCTGTTCGCGTTCGGCGCCTGGACCGCGGTGGGCTTTGCCACGCTCCACCGGGTCGACCAGCACCAGGGCTTCGCGTTCACCGGCGCGCGGCTGGTGGTCAGCGCCAGCGACGGCGCCATCCACGTCACCGCCGGCCAGGCTGGACGCGTCGAGCTGGACACCCACCTCCATTACAGCCAGCTCAGCCCCGCCAAGCCGAGCGTGCGCATGGACGGCGACCGGCTCATCCTCAAGGACGGCTGCAGGCACGTCATGAACGTCTTCTGCGTCACCAGCTACGACCTGCGCGTTCCCGCCCAGCTCGCCCTGCACGTCACCACCAGCGACGGCGCGGTCACCGTCAGCGGGATCAGCGGCGACCTGGACCTGCACACCGCTGACGGAGGGATCACCGCCGACGGTGCCAGCGGCCGCCTCCAGCTCCGCACCAGCGACGGTGCCGTCATCGCGCGCGACCTCCACAGCACCACCGTCGCCGCCACCACCAGCGACGGCCGGGTGCTGCTGTCGTTCCTAGTCGATCCGGACACCGTGAACGCCCACACCAGCGACGGGTCGCTGCGGATCACGGTGCCCCGTGACGACACCGCCTACCAGGTCGTGGCCGCCACCAGCGACGGCAGCCGCACCGTCGACGTCAACACCAACGCGACCTCGCCCAGGACGATCAGCGCCCGCACCAGCGACGGACCGGTGAGCGTGGTCCGTGCCGCTGCCTCCTGAGGTGACCGCCGACCAGCCGGGCAATACGGCCTATTTGTGGGTAAGTCGCTCCGCAGATCTTTATGTGCGCTTGCGCGCGGGCAGCGTATCCTTGGGACTGCGAAGGGGAGTATCCCGACGCGGCGGCACCGTCATCACGGCAGGCCATGCGGCTTTTGCCCGGTGCGCCGGCCCTGCGGGGTGGGAAAGACCTTCGGCTGTTGCCCTGCAACACCGAAGGAGTGTGGATATGAGCCGAAGCCATCCCGCGGCGATCAGGATCGCCGGACAGAAGATCGTCCTCAGCTGGACGCTGCTGATCGTGGTCGCGCTGATCGCCTGGTCGCTGGCCACCCAGCTGCTCCCAGCCGACTTCCCCGGCCACAGCAGCGCCGCCTACTGGGGTGCCGCCGCCATTACCACGGCGCTGTTTTTCGCCTCCCTGCTCGCCCACGAGCTGACCCACGCCGTGCTGGCCCGCCGGGTGGCCGGCGTCGAGGTGGAGGACATCACCTTCTGGCTGTTCGGCGGGATGGCGCGCATGCGCGGCGAACTGCCCACCCCGGGGTCCCAGCTGGTGGTCGCAGCCGGTGGGCCGGCGATGAGTCTCCTGCTTGGCGGCGGCTTCTGGCTGCTGGCGATCGTGCTCGCCGCTGTCGGCGCGGCCGGGTTGCCGTCCGGTGCGGCGCTGTGGCTTGCCCTGATGAACGCCGCCCTGGCCCTGTTCAACCTGATCCCGGGTGCGCCGCTGGACGGCGGCCGGGTGCTGCATGCGCTGCTGTGGCGGTTCCAGGGCAACCGCGACCGGGCTGCGCTCACCGCCGCCCGGGTTGGCCAGGGCACCGGCATGGTGCTGGTCGGCCTTGGCCTGGTGGAGCTGCTGATGCTGCCCGGCAACGTCACCGGTGGGCTGTGGACCGCGCTGATCGGCTGGTTCATCCTCGGCGCCGCCCGCAGCGAGGCGCAGGTCGCCAGCTTGCGCGTCCGTCTCGGCCAGCGGCGCGTCCGCGAGGTGATGACCCCTGACCCGACGGTCGGGCCTGGCTGGTTCACCGTTGACGCCTTCCTGGACGGGGCCGCAGCGCTGCAAAGCCAGGGGGGTTCTGGGGGCGCGGTCCCGGTGCGGGATTTCGACGGCCGCTTGGTCGGCGTGGCCCCGCTGGAGCTGCTGCGCCAGGTGCCGCCGGAGCGGCGCGGCCTAGTGCGCGTCCGCGACCTGGCCATCCCGCTGCCGGCGCTGGTGGTCGCCCACCCCGACGACCTCGCGGTCGAGGTGGCCCTGCGCCTGGCCGCCTCCCGGCAGCGCTATGCCCTGGTGCTGGAGGGAGAGCGGGTCGCGGGCCTGGTCACCCCCGCCGACCTCGCCCGCCCGGCGCCCGCATCACCCCACGTCCGTCCAAGCCCAAGCGCAGGCCCAGGCCCAGCGGCCACGCCCGCGCCGGCACCCCCCTCAGCCGAGCCTCGGGCGAAGCCCTGGTGAGCCCGGCACTGCGACCCTTCGCCAGAGGGGCACGCCGGGTTGCGGTCCTGATCGCCGGCGTCGCGCTGCTCGGGCTCGGCGTGGTGCTGCTGGTACTCCCCGGCCCGGGAATCGCCCTGATCCTCGCGGGCCTCGCCGTGCTCGCCACCGAGTTCCAGTGGGCACGCGACCTCCTCCGTTGGGCCCGCAGGCGCACCCGCGAGGTCGCCGACCGCGCCCGCCGGCGCTCCAGCAGCTCCGGCTGACCTCGCTCAGAGCGTGGCGAAGGCCTCCTCTGCCGTAAGCGGGCCGAGGGCGGCGGCAAAAGCACGGGACATGGGGTGGCGTTCGACCAGGTCGTTGAGGCTGTCGGGCAGGGCCTCGCCAGCGGCACCGAGGCCGAGGGCGGCCAGCTCCTCCCACTCCTGCTTGATGGCAGTGACGATGCGGCGCTTGTCGGCCTCGCTGAAATCGCAGGAGTTGAGCACGGCGGCGAGGGCGGCACCCTGGTAGGCCTGGGCGCCGTCCTTGTCGCCACGTTGCAGGGCGTCGATGGCGCCGCGGCGGGCGGCCTCGATCGCCGGGGAACGCCAGTCGTCGCGCTCGTCGCGCCCCTCGATGCGCAGCAGCATGAAGTCGTGGGCGGTGAACGGCGCGGCGCCCCGGTGGAGCCGGTCGCCCTCGACCCGCAACTCCCCCACGGGCACCTGCGCCGGGCTGGCCAGGATCACGGCGAGGTAGCCGGGCCGCAGCGCGTTGCCCCCTCCGCCGCCGTCGGCACTGAACCCCTGGTGCAGTGCCAGATGGACGCCACTGCCAGCACGGTCGAGGAAGTCCCGAGCGCCGAGGGTGAGCTGGGCGGCGGCCGCCAGCGCCTGGCCGAGCGGCGGCGCGATCAGGCCGGAGAACCGCTCCAGCAGCGCGACCCCGGCGGCGAGCGAGTCGGATGCCGTAAGGCCGAGCAGCGCCGCCTCGACCTCGACCACGCCGCCGCCGTAGGGGAGCAGCTCGGTGAGGGGGTAGTTGATCTGTACGCCCTCGCCGAGCTGGTCGTCGCCGGGCCGCACGACCCGGGTGAAGCTCACCGCCGCCTGCCCGGCGAACGGCAGCCGCACCTCGGCGTGGACCGCCGGGAACCGCTCCCGCAGCCACTGCACCCGCTTGGCGAGGAACATCTCCGCCAGCCACACCCGCAGGTAGCTCTGGTATGGCGTGAGCGCGTCCCCCTGTTCCAGCGACGCCAGGACGTGCGCCTGCGCGTTCTTCTCGAACCAGCCCCGGACAACTGCCCAGGGGCCGGGTCCGGGACCTGCCGCTGACATTCGGCTCATCGGGTCTTGCCTCTCCGTTTTCTCCGGACGAACAGGGTGACCTCCATCGACAGCTCCCGCGCGGCCTCCCGCGGTGGATCACTCTTCGGGACGCCCCGCTCGATCAGGGTGCGCAGGTCCGCTGTGATCGTGATCAGCGCGGGCCGGCCTCGCGGCCGGCCGGCCCGCTGCAGGCGCTGGTCCAGCTGCATGAGCGTCGCCCCGGCCAGCTCCGGCGGCATCGAGGGCAGGCACAGTATCGCTCCGGCGCCCCCCGCGAACAGGTCCGCGGCGCAGCGGCGCAGGTCGGCGGCTGCCTCGCGTTCGGCGTCCACCCGGGTCAGCGACTCGCTCGGCTCACCCATGATGATCACCAGGCCCGGAGGCCGCCCGGGAGGGAATTCGGGCAGGACCAGCGTTCTGCCGCCGTCTGGCCGTTCGACCAGGAGCTGGGTGCCGGCGCTGGTCTCGACGGGCGTCCCGACGACCACCATTGGCCGCCCGGCAGGCTCCTCCCAGATCGGTTGGTCGCCGTCATGGACCTGGCCGAGGTTGGCTTGGAGCAACGGCAGCCACCGCGGCGATGCCAGTACCGAATACGGTTGGCCCGGTCGCCACCACGGCTGCAAACCGCCAGCCGACACAGAGTCCGGCTCGCGCCAGCACGACCGGCGCCTGGTCCCGAGCGACCGGCTCATCCCCGGGAGCAGCAGCGCCTCCCATGGCAGGTGTGCCAGTTCCTGCGGCACCTCGAGGCCCACCCTGGGGCTCAGCGGCCAGGGAACCGGCCGGGGCTGGGTGCCGTAGGGGCCGAAGCCGGGCGGTGCGGCGAGCGCGATGCCCTTCCGTGACATGAGCCTGACCTCGTCGGCGCCCATCGCGTCGACCCACACGAGCTCCTCCACCGGGACGAGCACGTCGACCAGGCGGCGAATGCCTCTGGGAACTCGCTGCCGGCCCCGGAACACCAGCCCCGCGCCAGCGACAAGGAGGAGGGCGAGGGCCCCTCCGAGGACCGCCCACCACAGGATCCCGGTGCCGCCTGGTGGCGGGTTCCCGACCGTGGACGGCGGGTTCCCGACGGTCAGCCGTGAGAGCGCCCCCTGTGACACCACAACCAGCAATGCGCTGACGAGCACCAGCAGTGTTGCCACCCCGGCGATCAGCGGCAGCGACCGCCGCCGCCGCTTCGCAGCCGCGGCCGGAGGCGGAGGCGCCGATGCGCCTGGCGAGTAGGAGGAACGGGCGGCTCCCGGCGCCGGCTGCCATGGCGACTGCGGCTCGGGACTCGCGGCGGCGGGCTGCGGCGAGGGCTGCGGAGCGGCCTCCGGCTGAGACTGCTGCGGCGGCGCGACAGGGGCCATCGCTCCGGTGATGTCAGGCGGCATCCCAGTCTCCGTCGCTACCGGGCCGAGCACCTCGGCGGAGGGAGCGCCGGAAGGGAACGTGAGCGACAGCACCTGACGGGCCAGGCCTGGCAGGCCAGACGACAAGGCCTGGATCACCTTCAGCCGCGCCAGCCAGCCGCCCCAGTCGGGATGCCGCAGATACGGCGGCGGGGTCGTGGTCGGGCCCAGCGTCAACTCGTCGAAGTCCGGCAACGGCGGACCAGCCGGGTCGGCGGAGAGCGCGCTGTAGGCTTGGAGGAGCTCGGAGCGTTGTCGCCGGGACGGTGCGACGAGTGCGGCGGCCAACAACGAGACGAACGCGCCGGTGGGGTCGCCAACCTTCCCGAACAGGTGCTCGGCCACTTCCAGCAGCCCGGCGGCGGCGGCCGGCAGACGCAGCGCGAGCAGCTCGCCCTCGTCCAGCGCCAGCTCGGCGACGCGCCTGGCCCCGAACTCCTCCACCCAACGAGACAGGCTGATCCGCGAATCGCAGAGTACGCGCTGCCGCAGCGCCAGCCGAGCGGCCGCTTCCGCCTGGGATGGGTGCTCGGCAACCCACGCGGAAGCGTCCACCACCATTGAGAACGAGGCGTCGGCTTGCGAGCACAACCTGGCCTCGATCCCATCGAGTTCCAGGGACAGCGCAGCAAAGCCGTGTGATGCCGCACTGATCAGCCGGTCTCCTTGCACCTGCGCGAGGACTTCGGGGGCTGCCTGAGCCGCGGTGGCCGCCGGCTGGATCCGCCACCAGGCGTGCCACTCGGCAGGCGAGGCGCCTGCCCCGGGTGGAGGTAGCTCCTCGGGCGGATCGACCAGCACCCCAACCGCCCAGGCGCTCCAGCGATCGGGTGCGTTGCGGGAGCGGAGCATCCGCTGCCGCGAAGGACGGGCCTGATCGGCGAGCCGGAAGCGGCGCACGACCTCCAGCCGGGCCAGCGCCGCGGCGTCGGCGGCCGCCTGGTCGCGGTGCTCCACGGCGGCGCGTTCGGCCCGCTGCAGGACGGCCAGTGCCCGCTGGGCCCACCCGAGGGTCATCCAGCCGCGCGCCACATTGACGAAGAGGGGCGGCACGGCGCGGTGCGCCTCGCAGGCCGGCCGGCGCACGTCGTCGAGGTGCCCCAGGAGCCCGGAGCGCTCAAGCGTCTCGGCGGGCACGAGGCCGTGGGCCAGACGGCGGTCGAGGACGACGGAGGCGAGGCGCTCGGCGTCGATCCCGACGGGGCGGTCGGGCGGCATCCAGTCCGGGTCAGCGAAGGCGGGCGTGGCAGCCGCGAGCGGGTTTCGGACCGCCTCAAGCCAGATGCGCGCGTTCAGGTCGGCGGGCGGCTCCCAGTCGGCGCGCAGCCAGGAGGTGAGCGACGGGTCGTCCGCCTGCTCCTCCGGTTCCAGGCCCGCGACGGCGGCCTCGAAGCCAGCCCGTGCCGCGTCGAAATCGCCGCGAAGCAGACGGCTGCGGGCGCCGAGCATCTCGGCGAAGGCGGCGGCGCCGGTGCCCACGCCCGGGGCCGCAACGTCGCGGAAGACCGCTTGGGCCGGGAGCTGGCTCGGGTCGTCGCTTGCCTCGGCCAGGTCGAGCAGATTTTGGAGGGCGGACAGCGCCCCGCCGGTCAGGATCTGTCTGCGCCGGTCCGCTTCCGGGGTCGTGCCGGGTTCGCGGAGGCTCGCGGCGAGGGGTGCCAGGCGTTCGCGGCCGGATTCCGGGGTGAGGAGCTTCAGGAACGCCCGCTGAGCAAGCCACGTCCCCACCTCGGGGTCGGGGTGGTTGGCGGCGGTCTGCTCGACCACGGCCCACAGCTCGACGAGGTCGCGGTCGGGGTCCTGGTGGAGGAGGGCCGAGGCAAGCATGGCCCGGAGGCCGGCGGCGGCGGGGTGGGCGTGGTCGGCCAGCGGGGAGTCCAGCGCGAGGAGGCGTTCGCCGACGGTGGCGGCCCAGCCCCAGGCGGCGTCTTCGATGACGCGCATGGCGAGCCGGTCGACCAGCCGCGCGGCGTCGGGGGGGTCCAGCAGGCGCAGCGCCGCCGCCACGTGCTCGACGCTGAGGCGGTCGGGGCGGCGGCTGTCGACCATGGCGGCGAGGCCCGGGGCGAGGCGGCGGCTGGCGGTGGCAAGCTCACCACGGCGCTCGCGCTGGAAGTGGGCCTCCAGGCGGGGATGGAGGCTGCGGTCGACTTCGAGGAAGGTGGTGTCCAGGGCGGCGTCGGGCTGGACGTCGATCCACTCGGAGGAGGCCAGTTCGCGTTCGGCGTCGACGAGCGCGTCCTCGGCGCCGTCGAAGGCGAGGCGGAGCATGTCGCGGTCGAAGCGGCGCAGCGCAAGCACCGCTGGGAGGAGGCGCTCGACCTCGGGGTTCTTCAGGCGGCCGACGATGCGGGCCTCGACGTAGTGGTCGCTGCCACCGCCTCGTAGCGCCGCAGCGTCCATGCCGGGCTCGGCGCGGACCCACCCGGCGTACAGGTCCAGGTCGAAGGGGTTGTAGCGGGGCACCTGCGGCGGGCGGTGGCCGTCGTCCCAGAACAGGTCGGCGGCGCTGCCCGGGTCGGGGCTGCGCTCCAGGATCGCCTCAAGCAACGCCCGGTCGGCGCGCAGGCCGGCGTGGTTGATGAGGAAGCGCTCGGCCTCGGTACGGTCGAAGCCGCGGACGTCGTGGAGCAGCAGGTAGGGCTTGGACTCGGGGAGCAGCACGTTGCCCTGGCCGGCGGGTCCCGGCGGCAGGCGCCAGCCGTGCCCGGCGCGGGCGAGGGGCCTGCGGCCGGCGAGCACCACCCGCAGGGCGGGGACCTGCTGGTGGAGGGCCTCCAGGATCTGGAAGGTCGCTTCGAGCTGCTCCAGCCGCCCACCCGCCGGGCGGAACTTCTCCAGCTCCTCGCAGGTGTCCAGGACCAGCACCACCGGGCGGTCGAGCGCCTGCAGGAACCCGGCGAACGCCCGCAGCGCCGCGGCGAAATCGTCGTCGGCGACCGCCGCCGGCCGGGCGCGGGCGTTGATCTCCTGGAGGTATTCCCAGGCGCGGCGGAAGAGGTAGTCGAGCCGGGAGTCCTGCGCCTGCGCCTCCAGGTCGGTGGCCAGCTCGACGAGGATCTGGGCGGGGCGGCGCCGGGGGAAGTCAGGGTTCAGGTGGTCGAAGTCGATGCGGCTGGTGACCGCGTTCGCCGCGGGCGCCTCCACGGCGGTGAGGTAGCGGATCAGCATGGTCTTGCCGACCCCGCCGACACCGAGGTAGTGCAGCGCCCAGGGGTCGCCCTCCGCCGCCGGCTGGCGCAGCAGCGCCCCGAACGCCACGATCTGCTCGTCGCGGTGCAGGAACCGCTCCAGCCGCCGCCGGTCCAGCCAGCGGCGGTGCACCAGCTCCACCCGGCGGGTGTTGGCCAGCACGCTGACCTCGAACTCCCCGCCGAGCAGCGGAGCGAGCGCCCTGGCCGTGTCGAGCCAGGTGAGCGCCTGCCCGGTGTCCCCGACATCGAGCAGCCCGTCGATGCGCCGGTCGAGTTGCGCGGCGACCTGGCGGGTGCTGCCGTCAGTGCGGTCCGCTTCGACGCTCGCGGCCAGCTCCGCCCAGCGTGCTAGGGCCGGGGGGATCGCGGCGGTGACGCGCTGCCGCGCGTCGAGCACAGCACGCGCGATTATCACGACCTGCACCCGCAGCCAGTTGAACCCGCGGCGCTGCAGCTCCGCGAGCAGCTCGCCGCGCGCTCCCTCTGGGATCCAGAAGGTGACGGTCCCGGCGTCGTCGAGTTGCTCCGAGAGCGCGAGCGCCTCGTCGATCAGCCTCCGGCGGGCGCGCTCCGCCACGACCGGGACCAGGCGGGCCAGCGCCCAGATCCGCTCCTCCTCGTCATGGACCAGGCGGGCAGCGTCGATCAGCGCCGGCTCGTCCAGCGCGGGGTGCGCGGGAAGCGCCCCGATGACCTCGAGGTAGAGCCTCGCGGTGCTGGTGAGCGCGGCCGCGCGTGGGACGGCGTCGCCGAGCCGCCGGGCGAGGTCGGCCGCCGCATCCAAGAGCCCGCGGGCGAGGACGGCGGTCTCCTGGTTGCGTGGTCCGAGCGACTGGGCGATCTGCTGGAGCGCGGCGACCACCACCGGTGAGGGACTGGTGCGGCCCGCCTGACCGGCGGCCAGGTGGGCGTGCTCGCGGACGTGCTCCCGGTGCAGGGCGTCGGCATGGCGTTCGACGTGGCGGGCGACCGCCACCAGGTCGAGCGTCCCATCAGGGCGAGTCGCCGCCGTCACCCAGCGGGCCTCGACGTCGGTATGCCACTCCGGGGCGTCCGGCTCGTTCAGCGCCGTCAGTTCGGTCAGTGCATGGAGCCGGATGCGGACGTCGGCGATCTCTTCGACGAGGGCCAGATAGATGAGCGCGGATCGGTGGGAGAGGTACGGCGCCGCGACCGCTGTGGTGGTCAGGTCGTCGAGGGCGAGGTCGCGCTCGATCCCGGCGGGAAGGCCCCGGACGCTCTGGGACAGCTGCTCGAAGAACTGGATGGTCGCCTGGAGGTCAAGCCGGTTGTCAGCCGCGCGGAGGAGCCGCGCCGCAGCTGCCAGCTCATGTTCCCGCAACCTCCAGCGCATCTCTTCCTCAACCGGGCCCGGCGACACCAGCGCCACCCATGGGACCAGGCGGCAGATGAGGTCCTCGCGGCGCGACCGCCGCAGCGGAGGTCGCTCGCCCTCGACAAGTTGCTCCCAGGTCAGCCGGGTGGTGGCCGCGGGAATCTCGTCCGGCAGGACCTGGCTCAACTCGACCAGGCGGGCGGCACGCTCCTCCGGATCCTCGATCTCCGCGATGCGGCCAGTCAGTTCACGGATCACCCTTGACCGCAACGGCGGCTGCGCCCTGACCGCCAGCGCCAGGAGCACCGGCACGGAGGCGGCGCCGCTGCTGCCCCAGATGGCGTCGCTCACCTCGGCGAGCAGGTCGGCCGGCAGGTTCGGCACCAAGAGGGCGAGGAGCGCGGCGCGCTCGACCTCCCCCTCGATCCCGAGCACCTCGTCGAGCGCGGCGCGCTGCTCGGCGGCGGACAGATGCGGGAGCAGCTCGGCCTGGACCTGGAGGCGCAGGTGCGGGGTGCGTGCGCGGCGCTCGCCCGGGCGGCGGGCGCACCAGCCGGCGGTCTCGGCGCGGGTGAGGAACTCGGGCAGCGGGAGGGGGTGCTCGGGGAAGCCGCAGGCGCGGGCGAGGCGGTCGGTCCACAGCGGGGCGACCGCCAGCCAGGTGAGCGGCTCGCCGCCCAGCTCGTCGAGGCGTGCGGCCTGGCTGCGCTGGAGCTGGGCGAGCAGCTCGGCGGCGAGCGCGTCGGCGCGGGCTTCGGTCCCCTGGGTCATGGCTGCCGCAGCTCCTCGCGGAACCGCTTGATGAGGTCCCAGTCGTCGGCGCGCTGCACGAACCCGCCGACCTGCGCCCAGAGCAGGACGGTGAAGAGGTCGCCGGTGAAGGCGCTCGGCCAGCCCTTGAGGGTCAGGCGCAGCGCCTTCACATAGCCGTCCCAGAGGGCCGGGGCGAGGGTCCGGTTGAAGACCCAGGGCACGTCGGCGATCCCGGCTGGCTCCTTGCGGAACGGGTGGAGCATCACCTGCTGGTAGGCGAGCAGGTCCTCGCCGTCGCCCCGGAACGGGCGCAGGGTCCGCAGGTCGAGCCAGGGCTTGTCGGTGTGGCCCTCGGCGAGGTCGCGCAGCAGGTTCGCCTGGTCGGAGGAGGTCATGGCGACGACCACCGGGACCGGCTCGGCGCGGGTGCCGAGGCCGTGGTCGCCGAGGATCTCGTCGTGGAGCACGCCGAGCAGGTCCACCGAGTTGTCGTCCACCCCGTCGAGCAGCAGCACCGCGTGGCCGCCCGCACGGGCGACCTGGGGATGGCGCTCGCGGGCGTCGGCGGCGAGGCGGCCCAGGTCGGTCTCGACGGCGATGCGGACCACCTCGGGGGTGACCTCGCCCCGCAGGTCGAGGAGGTCGCGGATCTCCCAGGCGAGCCGGTCGTCGACCACCCGGTCGCGGTCGAACCTGGCCAGCAGGTTGAGCTGGCTCGGACCAGCCGGCGGCAGCCCCATCCAGCCGCGCACCTGGGTGATCCGGGTGGCGAGCAGGCGGCGGAAGTCGGGCAGGGTGCGCGGCGAGCTGTCCTCGCCCTCGGCGCCGAGCAGCAGGGGGACGTGCCCGCAGCGGAGCGCCTGGCGGGTCAGCTCCTTGAGCAGCCGGGTGCGGCCGAGGCCCGCCGCCTGGCCCGTGGCGGAGATGACCAGCACCGGACGGGTCCGGCCATCCGGGTGAAGCAGGCGCCAGAAGGCGTCGAGGAACTCGGTGCGGCCGCAGAACACCGGATCGGCGGTGACGTGATAGTGGCCGATCCAGCCGTCGACCAGCTCAGTGTCGCGGTCGGCCAGCGGCCCGACCGGCCGCCAGCCGGGGTCGACCGACTCGGCCATGAACACCGTGGGCAGCGCCCAGTCGATCGAGGCGGCTGCCTGACTGCCCTTGACGAAGCCGACGCGCCGGGCCTCGGCACTGGCCTCGACCAGAGAGGCGCCGCCGAGCAGGGCATGGCCGAAGGCGCGGGCGAACAGCCGCGCGGCCAGGTCGGCGACCTGCCCGGCCATGCCAACGACGACCGGCACGCCGGCAGTGACCAGCTGGGCGGCGAGCGGGGCGGTCTCGTGACCGCCGAGCAGGCGCACGGCCGGGCCGCTGTGGCAGGCGCTGAGCACCACCAGCTGCGGCAGGTCGCCGCCTTTGGGACGCAGGAGCTGGAGCAGCCGCTCGCCGTCGCAGCGTTCCAGGCGGGGCTTGGCGGGCGTTTCGGGCCTGCCGGGCGGGGGCCCGGGGTCGTCGCTGAGCAGCTCCAGGACCGCCTCGGCGCCCACGACGCGGCCGTGGCAGATGAGGTGGACCGCGTCCGGGTGGAACTCCTCCACCGAACGCCGCAGCCGCTCGGGGCTGGCGTGCTCCAGGATGCGGGCGTAGACCGTGCGGCCGCCGTCCTCCAGGTCGGTGAGCAGGCCGACGGCCTCGGCGCCGGGCCGCACCTCCGGGTCGTTCAGGGCGGCGCCGATCGCGAACAGCAGCCGCGGAGGCCGGTCGAGGGTGCGCGGCGCGGCCTGCTCGCTCGCTGCCAGCCGGGTGACGGTCACGTCCGCCCGGCCGCAGCCGTACGCCAGGGAGCGATGGCCGTCGTGGAGCAGTTCCCAGGTCATCCGGTGCAGGGCATGCTCGGCTGGGCCCCAGGCGAGCGCCAGCTCGATCACCCGCGCGTCGGCGGCCTCGGCGGCTGCGCGGATCGCCTTCCAGGCCTCGTCGCCGAGCAGCGCGTCGAACAGGTAGCGGCCGAGCCGCACCACCGCGTCGGCGCTGCCCGGCTCGCGCCGGACCACCACTTCCTCGTAGACCTCCCGCAGCGCTTCCGGCCCGGCGCGGCACAGCTCATGGGCGTCCCCGTCGGGACAGGCGTCCACCGCGGGCGCGGCTTGGGCCCCGTCCGTGCAGGTGACCGTGACGGTCCAGCCCTGCCCGTCGCGTTCGCCGCCACCGTCGGGCGCCGGTGCGGGTACCGGTGCGGGTACCGGTGCGGGTACCGGTGCGGGCACTGGAGTGGCCTTGATCAGGAAGCGCACCGTCAGCTCACCCGCGCCCCGGCGTCGAGGTCCGCGTCCCCGTCCATGGCGGCGGTCGCGTCGGGGATGGCCTCGCGGAGGAGCGCGGCCAGCTCGCCGCCCCGGTCCTGCGGCGCTCGGGCGTCCTCACCGGCGCGGGTGGCGGCCTCTCGGCAGCCCGCGAGCAGCGGCGGCAGGCCGCCGGCGAGCCGGCCGAGCGCCTCGGCGCGCTGGGCGTCGTCGGCGGTGGCGGCGAGCCGCTGCCAGACCAGCAGCGCCCCGGCGGCGGCTTCGCGGGCGGCACGCAGGGTCGGCTCCGGCCGCGCGTCGCCGTGTTCGAGCGCCTCGGCCCAGCCGGCGATCCGCCCGAGGGCGCCGTGGTCGGCGGCCTTGAAGCGGAACAGCCGCGGCAGCGGGCCGAGGCCGCCGAGCGGCGCCTGCAGCAGCGCCGCCGCGACCGTGGGGACGCGCTCCAAATCGGCACGTGCCCGCTCGCGGCGCGCAGCCAGCGGGTCGCCGTCCTTCGTATCGTCAGGCTCAATGCCAGGCTCACTGTCCGTCGTACCGTCCGCCTCGCCGCCTGCGTGGGGCGCCGTGAGCAGAGCCGGGTCGAGACCGCCGAGGGGGTCCTGAGGGCTGAGGCGCAGCTGCCTGGCCAGCTCGGCGAGGAACGCCAGGCGCACCACCGGTGCCGGGTAGCGGCCCCGGCCGCCGTCCAGGAGGGTCGCCTCGCCGCCCAGCTCGACCTGCAGGGTGACACCGATCGCGGCAGGGCCGAGGGCGAGCAGCGCGCAGGCGTCGGCGAACAGCTCGCGGCTCCAGCCGCGCCAGCGCGCCGCCTCCAGCGGATCGCCGTTGACCGCGCCGGCCACCACCTCGCCGACTTCGGCGACCAGCGCCAGCTCGGGCAGCAGGTCGTACTGCAGGTGATGGCCGACCTCGTGGGCCAGCAGCCCGAGCCACCAAGGGGTGTCCAGGCAGCCGACCGGCAAGCGCACCACCGGGACCGGCAGCCGCACCAGGAAGCGGCCGAGCGCCTGGTCGGCCTCGCTGGCGCCGAGGCCGGGGGGCGGCTGGTCGCGCACGAACGCCTCGGCGCCGCCGCGCGGGTCCAGGTAGGGCAGCGGCGCCGGGCCGCGCTCGGCGACCGCGTCGCCGCCAAGTGCCGCCGAGTCGAACGCCTCCTTCCAGCAGCTCCACACCACCTCGTCGGCGGCGGCGAGCACGCCGGCAACCTCGGCGTCGTCGCGCTGGTCGAACTTGGCCCGGAACCAGGTCAGCACCTCGCGGACCAGCGTGGCGCGGCGGTCGAGCACCCGGGCGGCGGCGAACCGCTCCCCCACCGGCTGGTCCGCCGGCAGCGTGCCAGCTTCCTCGCGCAGCGCCCGCACCGCGCCGGTCAGGGTCAGCTCCAGGGTGGCCAGTGGCGTGGCGTACTGCCCCAGGCGGTCGTGCGCGCGCCGCCGCTCGACCCAGGCGGAGATCTCGCGCTCCAGCCGTTCAAGTCCGGCGACCGTCTCGGCGAGGCGGACCCGGCCGGCAAGCTTGTCAGCCATGCGACCCCCGCCGCGCCGATACTGAATGCTCCCAGGAACGACTGTTTCTACCGCATGCGCCGACTGAGAGCCAGACCGGCTCGTCTGCAGCCTATGGCGACGATGGCAGCCAGCCGGCGAGGCGGAGGGCCTCGGCGGCGACCTCGGCGACCGGGCGGTCGGCGTTATCGACCAGGTGGTCCTCGACTGCGGCCTGCTCCAATGCCGCGGCGGTGTGGGTGGCGGCGCCCAGGAACCAGCTCGGGTCGCCGGGCTCCCGGGCGCGGATGCGGGCCTGCAGCAGCGGAAGCGGCGCCCGCAGGCGGACCACGGTGATCTGGGCGCCACCGACGGCCTCGACCAGGTGACGCAGGAGGCTGCGGGCCTCCAGCACCCGCGTCAGCAGCAGCCGCTCGGCCCCGGCCTGCTGGAAGTTGGCCCACATGCAGGCGAGGTTGCGGTGCAGCAGCCGCTCCTGCCAGGGATCGTCGGCCGGGACCGGCCAGCATTGCCCGATCCAGGCGAGGTCGACCAGCGCGTGGGGCATGCCCGCCTCGCGGAGCAGCCGGGACGCCTCGGCGGCGACAGCCGACTTGCCAACGCCGACCGGCCCGGTGAGCAGCAGCACGGGCACGCGTGCCGAGCCAAGAGCCGATGCTGGCACGGCGCACCCTCCAAACGAGACGCTACAGGCCTTGGGAGAACGAGTAGCTGGACGGGACCGTGGGCTGGGTGCTGGCTGGACCGACCCAGACGACGATCTCGTCATGCTGAGCGAAGCGCAGCGCTGCGGGGTTGGCGGTGACCTGGCGGCCGTTGCGGAACACCCGCAGGACCTCGCTGTGGGTGAGGCGGTGGGGGCCGACCTGGTGGGTGGTCAGGGGCTGGCCCCATTCGGTGAACAGCTGGCCCAGGGTGTAGGGGATGTCGCGGGCCGACTCGATGTGGATCACCCCGGAGGTGTCATGGGTGTGCAGCGGGGAGATCCGCTGGCGCTTCAGCTCGATGCCGAGCCCGGCGGGCACGGTGACCGGCACCCCGTCGACCTGGACGTCCAGGTGGGCGTGGTAGTGGACCGCGAGCATCTCCTTGCCGAGCATCGGCAGGCCGGCCTTCGCGGCGGCGGCGGAGGCGTCGGCGGGAGGCGGCCAGCTCTGCGGGGCCACAGTCGGGGCGGTGGTGGCTGGCTGCGGGGTGCCGGTGGCGCTGGCGCTGCAGGCACCGAGCAGGCTCAGCAGCAGGATGCCCACGAGGAGCGGCACCACCAGGCGGATCACTGGACGGATGCGGATGTTGCGGATGATTTCGGCGTCCTCCTCGATCGGGACGTTGCCCGTCGGGGATGGTCGGGCGGGTCGTTACCACCGTAACACCAGCGACGAAGGGCGGGCGGCGCGCTACCCGGTCCGGCCGGCGTCGCCGTCGCGGGAGGCCCGCCGCAGCGCCAGGACGGCAGCGATGGCGATGGCGGTGACGGCCGCGAGCAGGCCGAAGGCCAGGCGGGCGACCGGGCCGCGCAGGGGCAGCGTGGCGGCGAGCAGGACCAGCGCGCCAAGGCACGCCGCCAGGGCGGTGGTGATGGCGAGGACGGCGAGCCGCGCGGCCAGCACCGGGCGTTCGTCGCAGACCAGCGGGTGCGCCTCCCGTGACCAGCTGGCAAACTCGGCGAGCAGCAGGTACCCAGCGGCGAACAGCGATGCCCGCCCATCGAACGGTGGCTGCCGCTGGTAGAGGGAGAGGCCGTACTCGGTGATCAGCACCGCTACCGCCGGGGGCACCAGGCTGGCGAAGCGCCAGGCCGCCCCTGCCGTCAGCAGCACCCCGGCGGCGCCGAGCGCCAGCAGCGGCCCGGTCGGCACTCGGGCTGCCTCCAACGGGACCAGGGCAAGCAGCGACGCCAGCAGCAGCGCCGCGACCCCGGTGGCGACCCGGGCAGGCGCGCTCATGGCAGGGTGGGGGCGGGCGGGGCTGCGGCGCTGCGGCGCCGGCCGAGTTCCAGCTCGTAGACGACCTGCTCGGCGGGGGTGCCTGGGGACCATTCGACCACCGGGACGCCGAGTTGCTGATAGCGGTGGCGCACGGCGGCGCGCTGCAGCGCCCACAGGCGCCGCGCCAGCCCGTCGAGACGTTCGCGGTCGCGGTCGCGCCGGGGCCTGGGCGGCGACCGGCCGGGGTCCAGGCCGGGGTCCAGGCCGAGCGGGGACACGTCGATGATCGCGAGGTCGAAACCGCGGGCGAGCAGGTCGAACAGGGCGGCGGTGGCGCGCTCGTCGAGCAGCGGGGTGAGCGCGAGGATCAGCGCTTTCGGCGGCAGGGTGCGGGGCGGCAGCTGGCGGATGTTGCGCCAGCCGACGGTGGCGAAGAGCTGCGTCTCCATCAGCGTGTCGAGCAGGCGGTACAGAGCCGCCTGGCCGCTGCCTGGTTGCAGCCAGCGGACCACGCCGCCGAAGCTGACCAGCCCGACCCGGTCACGGCGGGCGAGGTAGGCGCTGGCCAGCGAGGCGGCGGCGCCGACCGCGCGGTCAAGCGTGCCCCGCCCCGCCGCCATACCCTCCGGACCCACTGCCGCCACGTCCGCGAAGCTGTCCAGCAACAGCACGACGTCGGTGTTGCGTTCCGGGTGGCGCTGGTTGACCCAGGGGACGCCGCGGCGGGCGGTGGCGCGCCAGTTGATGGAGCGGGCCCGGTCGCCGGGCTGGAACGGCCGCACGTCGGCGAACTCGATGCCGTCGCCGCGCTGACGGGCGACCTGGTTGCCGGTGAACACCTGTGTCTCGAACGGGTGGACCAGCAGCCGCAGGGTCTCCGGTTGCGGGAAGACCACCAGCGGCAGGCTGGCGCGCAGTGGGTATTCCCAGCGCAGCAGCCGCAGCGGGTCGTGCGCGCGCAGCAGCACGGTGCCGAGCTGGTAGGCGCCCCAGTGCTCGCAGCGCAGTGGAATCGCCACGGTCCGGGTCTCGCCGCGCCGAAGGCGCAGCGCGCGTGCTGGCGGCTGGTCCGGCAGCGCTGGGGCGAGCCCGCTGGGGACCACCATGAGCACCTCGAGCCGCTGCGACGGCACGTCTGCCGTCAGGGTCAAGGTGACGGTGAGCTGGTCGCCTTCGACTGCCCGCTCGGCGTCGGCGGCGGCGCTGACCGCGACCTCGGGCTCCTGGGCCACGACCAGCGCGACGATCACCAGCAGGGCAAACGGCGCCGCGATCGCCACCAGCTCGGGCCGCCCGGCGGCAAGCCCGGCGAGCAGCAGCAGCGCGGCGAGCCCGAGGTAGCCGCCGAGCTTCGCGGTGGGCTGCCTCGTCACCGCCGCCCCGCATCCCGCGCCCGCGCCTGCGCGCGCCCGCGCTCCCGCTCGATGGCTGCCGGGGTCGGCACCTGGTCGAGCAGCTCGGTCACGACGTCCTCAGTGCGGACCCGGCGCACCCACAGCTCCGGCCGCAGGATCAGCCGGTGTGCCAGGGCGGGCACGGCGACCGCCTTGACGTCCTCGGGGGTGACGAAGTCACGCCCGGCCACGGCGGCGTTGGCCCGCGCGGCCTTGAGGAGGGCGAGCGTGCCACGCGGGCTGGCGCCCACCTGCACGCGCGGGCTGGCCCGGGTCGCGCCGACCAGCTCGATCATGTAGCGCCCGACGCTCTCGCCGACGTGGACCTGCTCGATGGCCCGCTGCGCGGCGAGCAGGTCGGCGGGGCTGGCGACCGGGTCGAGGCGCACCTCGTCGCTGCCCCGCTCCAGCCGCTGGGTGACCATCCCCCATTCGGCCTCCGGCGAGGGGTAGCCGACGGCCAGGCGCAGCAGGAACCGGTCGAGCTGCGCCTCGGGCAGCGGGTAGGTGCCCTCGTACTCGATCGGGTTCTGGGTGGCGATCACCAGAAACGGCCGTTCTAGCTGGTGGGTGGTGCCGTCGATGGTGACCTGCCGTTCCTGCATCGCCTCCAGCAGCGCCGCCTGGGTCTTGGGCGGCGAGCGGTTGATCTCGTCGCCGAGGAGCAGGTTGGTGAACACCGGGCCGGGCCGGAACTCGAAGTCGGCCAGGCGCTGGTTGTAGATGGACGAGCCGGTGACGTCGGAGGGCATCAGGTCGGGGGTGAACTGGACCCGCGCGAAGCGCAACCGGGTCACCTGCGCGAACGAGCGCGCGATCAGTGTCTTGGCGAGCCCGGGATAGTCGTCGAGCAGCACGTGCCCGTCGGCCAGCAGCCCGAGCAGCACCATCCGGAGCGCGCCGCGCTTGCCGACCACAGCCCGCTCGACCTGGTCGAGCATGGCGTCGGCGAGGTCGCGGACGTCGGCGACGGTGCGGATCTCAGCCACTGGGGAACTCCTCGGGTTCTTCCAGGTGCTCCAGGTGCTCCAGGCTGGCGATGATCTCGGTGAGCGCTGGGAGGGGCAACCCAGGGCCGTCGCGGTCGGCCGGTTCCGCCCGGTCGGGTCGCAGCCATGACCACGCCGCCGGGCCGAGCGTGCCGGCAGCCTGGTCGGGGTCCTGGTCAAGGGCGATCCCCCGGTGCCAGGCAAGCAGGTCGGCGGCGAGCGCGCGCAACTGCGGGCGCAGGCGGCTGTGGGCGTAGCCGGCGCTGGCGTGTGCCAGGATGAGGGTGCGGCTGATCGCCACCAGCTCCGCCGGCGGGGCGGGCGGGTTGGATTTCCAGGTCAGGGCGGCGTCCAGCTCCGAGCGTCCGAAGCGGGGGTAGGCCTGCCAGGTCCACCGCACCAGCAGCCGCAGGGCGATGGCGCCGAGCAGCAGCAGGTAGGCCGAGACCAGCAGCGGCCGCCGCTGCGGCATGGTCTCGACCGCCGCGCTGAGCACGAGGGTCGCCGCGAGTGCCAACAGCGCGGACCTGGTCAGCGCCCCCGCCATGCAGCCTCCCCCTCCACCCCTCGGGCCGTCCCGGCTGCCGCTGCCGCTGCGACCTCCGCGAGGTCCTGGCGGATTGCCCGCAGCGTCGCCAGCGCCTGCTCCCGCATCCGAACGTCGATCGGATGCTGGCTGAACTTCGCCTGCTCGAACAGGTCGGCGAGTTGTCGCACCGGTTCCGGCCCGACGGCGGGCTGGGCGAGGAGGATCCGGGCGACGTACTCGAGCGGGGTCTCGGCAGGATGGCGAGCCAGCCCAGCCACCCCGAAGCGCCGTTCCATGCCGGCCCAGGCGGCGATCACGGCGCGGCGCGGGTCGGTCTCCGCTGCGACCTCGTCGAGGACCTCGCCGAGCAGCGCGGCAAGCTCCCGTGGGCTCGGCGGCGGGAGCTGCCGGCGCTGCCTCCACGCCCCATACAGCGACCCCGCCACGACCGCCAGGAGCAGCCCGCCGAGCAGCAGCACCGGCAGCCACTCCGGCTGCGGGTGGCTGGTGGTGCCGAGCGGCCCGGCCTGCGGTGACGACACCGTGTTGGTCGGCGTCGGCGGCAGCAGCGAGCGCAGCCAATGGCGGGGAGCGCCCCGGAGCAGCCGCACGGCCACGATAAGCAGCAAGGGGAAGAGCAGCAGGATCCAGCCGCGCTGCCGCGCTGCCGCCCGCCGCCGGCGGTGGTCCGGGCCAAGCGCGTAGACGGCGGCGACCCCGGCAAGCACCGCGGCCACCAGCGCGACCAGCAGCACCGACTCGACCAGTGCCGTTGGGAAGTGCGCCTCGCCTCTCCCCGCGCCCGGCGGCGACCGCAACGCCCCCACCGCCGCCAGCGCCAGCAGCCCGGCCGCGGCCACCGGCACCAGCAGCACCAGCAGCACCCGGAGGCCACGCCGCCGCCACGGCGGCCACGACGGCAGCACCGATGATGACATTGGCCGTAGCGGGTCCTTGCCGTCGACCATCTGCTCCCTCGCCCGGCGTGTGGTTGCGGGCCGCTCCCACCGACCGGCCCGCCCCCGGGTGCAACAATGGCGGCTTCGTCCCGGTGACGCAACCAGTGGCGCAACCAGCGGTCGCCCTGCTCGGGACCGTTCAGGCGCCGCTGCCGGCGCCGCTGCCGGCGCCGCTGCCGAGGACGTCCTCGACGGCGGCGGCGGTCACCGCGACCAGTTCGTCGACCTCGGCGTCGCTGATGACCAGGGGCGGGCCGAACATGAGCAGGTCGCCCTCGCTGCCGTCGGCGCAGCCGGTCGAGGAGTACAACAGCACACCGCGGGCCCTGGCCGCCGCCACCACTCGTTCGGTGACCCGCTCGGCGCGGGGGTAGGGGGTCCGGGTGGTCCGGTCACCGACCAGCTCGACCGCCGTCATCAGGCCGAGGCCGCGGATGTCGCCGACGGCGGGGTGGCTACCGAGGCGCTCCTCCAGCCCGGCGATGAGCCGCTTGCCCTGGGTGGCGGAAGCGGCGACCAGGTCGCGAGCCCGCAGCTCCACCAGCACGGCCCGGCCGGCGGCCGCCCCGACGACGTGGTGGGAGTAGCTGAAGCCGTGGGTGAACCCACCGGCGGTGGAGATGGTGTCGTGGACCGTCCCGCTGGCGACCGCCAGGCCGAGCGGCCAGTAGCCGGAGGCGGCGCCCTTGGCCGCCACCAGGATGTCGGGACGCACGCCCCAATGGTCGCAGCCGAACCAGCGGCCGGTGCGGCCGAACCCGGTCATGACCTCGTCAGCGACCAGCAGGACGCCATGGCGGCGGCACACCTCGGCGACCGCCGGCCAGTAGTCGTCAGGCGGCACCGCCGCGCCCAGCGCCGCCCCGGCGACCGGTTCGGCCACAAACGCCGCCACGGTCCGTGGGCCAAGCTCGACGATCGTGCGGTCCAGCGCCTCGGCGTAGCGGGCGCCGCAGCCCTCCGGATGGGTGCCGGGGAACGGGCAGCGGTACTCGTAGGGGGCGAGGGTGTGGCTGGCCTGGCCGAGCCACGGCAGGTAGGGACGGCGCAGCGGCCCACGGCCGCCGACGTCAAGGGCTCCTCGGGTGTTGCCGTGGTAGGCGCCCCAGCGGCCGATGACGTGGTGGCGGTCCTCGCCGCGGGCGAGGTGGTAGGCGCGGGCCATCTTCAGCGCGGTCTCGATCGCCTCGCTGCCTCCGGCGACCGGGTAGGTGCGGGCGTCGTCCACCGGCACGATCGCGGCCAGCTCCGCCGCGTACGCCTCCAGGGCTTCGGAGGTGAACATGGTGCCGTGCGCGTAGGAGACCCGCGCGGCCTGCTGGCGGATCGCCTCGACGACCGGCGCTACGCCGTGGCCGATGCCGACCACCAGCGCGCCGCCGGCGCCGTCCAGGTAACGGCGGCCTTCGGTGTCCCACAGCTCGCAGCCGTACGCCCTGGCCACCCGCGGCATCCCGCTGCCGCCGCGGTGGAAGACGTGGCCGGGCCCGCTCATGCTCCTAGCGAGACCTAGCCGCGCGTGGGGATCTGCTGCACGGACCAGGCGTTGCCGTCCGGGTCCTGGAAGAACACGAACCGGCCCCAGGGGAAGTCCTGGACCTCGCTCACCGCCACGCCGCGCCCGGCCAGCTCCGCGCGGGCTGCCTCGATGTCTGCAACGACGAGCTGCAGGCCCCGCAAGGTGCCGGGAGGGCTGTCGACGAGCCCCTTGCCGATCGCGATCGAGCAGGCCGAACCAGGCGGGGTCAGCTGCACGAAGCGGATCTCCTCGCTGACGGTGTAGTCATGGTCGGCGTTGAAACCGGCCTGCTCGGAGTAGAAGCGCTTCGCGCGGTCGACGTCCGAGACGGGCACCGCTACCAGCTCGAGTTTCCAGTCCATCCGCGTCATCCTTTGGTCGATGTCATTCGGTGTCATATGGATAGGATCGGCGTCCCTGTCCTAGCGCTTTACGTAGACGCCTTCGGGGTCGAGTTCCTCGCGGACCAGGCGCAGCTCCTCGGCGCTGGGCGCGGGGGTCTCGGTGAGGTCGTCGGCGACCTTGACCGGCCAGCCGGTCGCGGCGCGCACCTCGTCGAGGGTCACGCCCGGGTGGATCGATTCCAGCAGCATTTCGCCGCTGTCGCTGTCGAAGCGGTAGCGGGCCAGGTCGGTCACCACCAGCGTCGGTCCCCGTCCCTGCCAGCCCTGGGCCGCGCGCAGCGCCGCGCCACCCAGGTTGCCGGGGCTGGTACGGAAGTCGATCGTCTCCACGAACGAGCGTGCCGACTGCCGCATCAGGATGAACACCTCGGCAGCGTTGATGGCGATCTCGCAGGCCCCGCCGGAGCCGGGCAGGCGCACCTTGGGCCGTGCGTAGTCGCCGATCACCGTGGTGTTGATGTTGCCGTAGCGGTCGAGCTGCGCGGCGCCGAGGAAGCCGACGTCGACCAGCCCGCCCTGCAGGTAGTACTGGAACAGCTCCACCATGCCCATGGTGGCGGTCGCCCCGGTCACCAGGCACGGGTCCCCGATCGACAGCGGCAGCCGCGCCGGCCGTGCCCCGTACACCCCCGACTCGTAGATCAGCTCGATCTGCGGCGCGACGGTCCGCTGCGCCAGCGCCACCGCGATGTTCGGCAGCCCGACCCCGACGAAGCACACCCGCTTCCCCTCCAACGCCCGCGCCCCCGCCGCCACCAGCATCTCCGACCGCGACCATGCACTCATCTGGGACCTCCCTTCTGCGCCGGTCACCGGTAGTCGCCGTAGTCGACCGGGGCGGCCAGGGCCGGCGTGGGGGTGAGGGACTTCCAGCGGGTCTCGCCGAGCTTGGCGACGTACTCGGCGTGGTCGCGGGTGCCGTGGACCCATTCGTCGAGCCAGGCGTCGAGGCGGGCGGGGTCGCGGCTGATCGACTCCCATTCGAGGTAGAAACGGTTGTCGCGGTCGTAGTAGCCCTGGGCGTAGGAGGGGTGGGCGCCGCGGGGGCAGACCACCACCGCCGAGACCTTGAGGCCGGGGATCAGAGTGCGGTTGGGGTCGGAGCGCACCACCGCCTCGTCGACCAGCTCCTCGACCACGACGATGACCTGGCGGGCGGCGAAGGCGGCTTCCCGCTGGCAGCCGGTGAGGCCCCAGACCTGGGTGTTGCCGGCGCGGTCGGCGCGCTGGGCGTGGATGATGGCGACGTCGGGGTTGAGCGGCGGCACCGCATAGATCGTCTCGTCGCCGAACGGCGAGGTGACCGGGCGGATGTTGGGGTTGACCCGTGGCAGGTCGCTCTCCGCGTAGGAGCGCAGGGGGTAGAAGGGGAGGTTGGCAGCGCCGGCGGTGTAGCGCCCGATCATCCCGAAATGGGAATACTCTTCGATTGCGAGTGGCTCGGGGTCGCTGCGTTCGACCCGGCGCCGGACCGCGTGCAGCGACCCGACGCCGGGGTTGCCGAGCCAGGAGAACACCAGCTTGCGGGCGACCCCCGCGCCGACCATCTGGTCGTAGATCACGTCCGGGGTGAGCCGGCACAGGGTGAGGTCGCGTTTGCGCTGGCGGATCACCTCATGGCCGGCGGCGAACGAGATCAGATGGGTGAACCCCTCGATGGCCAGGGTGTCGCCGTCGCGGACCAGCTCCGCGACCGCCTCGCGCATGCTGGTGACCTTGTCAGCCACCGACCACCTCCCTGTGTTAGCCGATCACCGTCTGTGACTGCTCGCGCAGGAACTGTTGCACGTAGTAGGGACCGCCGCCGGCCTTGCCGGAGCTGCCGGAGCCCTTCCAGCCGCCGAACCCCTGGATCCCCGGCCAGGCGCCGGTGGTCGCCCCCGCACGCCGGTTCACGTACACCACGCCCGCCACGATGCGATCGAGGAAGCGCCGCACCTCATCCTGGTCGGCGGAGTAGAACCCGGCGGTCAGGCCGTACTCGGTGTCGTTGGCACGCGCCAGCGCCTCGTCGAGGGAGTCCACCGGGGCGACCGCCACGAACGGCACGAACAGCTCGTCGGTGAAGAGCCGGTGGTCGGCGGGCAGGTCGCTGACCACGGTCGGGGTGACGTAGTAGCCGCCGGGCAGCTCTCCCCCGCCGCCGACCTCGCCGCCGGCGAGCACGCGGCCGTCCTTGCGTGCCTCCTGGACGGCCTGCTCGAAGCGGCCCACGGCGGCACGGTCGATGACCGGGCCCATGTAGACGGCGCGGTCGGTCGGGTCGCCGACGCGGAGCGCGCGGGCCTTGTCGGCCAGCTTGGCGGTGAACTCCTCGAAGACGGGCCGCTCCACGTACACCCGCGAGCAGGCCGAGCACTTCTGGCCGGTGAACCCGAAGGCCGCGCGCATGACCCCCTCGACGGCCAGGTCGAGGTCGGCCTTGGCCGAGACGATGGCGGGGTTTTTGCCGCCCATCTCGCACACCACCGGCTTGGGGTAGCGGCCGGCGAAGCGGTGGTAGATCTCCATGCCGACCTGGAAGGAGCCGGTGAAGGTGATCCCGTCGGCGCCGGGGTGGCGCACCAGCGCCGCGCCGACCTCGTCCCCGCCGGGCAGGCAGTGGAAGACCCCTGGGGGCAGGCCGCCGTCGCGCAGGCACTCGTAGAGCTTCACGGCGGTGAAGGAGCCCTGCGGGGACGGCTTGAGCACGACCGTGTTGCCGGCCACCAGCGCACCGCCGGCCGGGCCGGCGGCCAGCGCCATCGGGAAGTTGAACGGGCTGATCACCGCCCAGACCCCGTAGGGCCGCAGCACGCTGCGGGTGTGCTCGCTGGCGGAGAGCTGGCCCATCGGGAGGTCGAAGCCGTGGTTGTCCTCTACCTGCTGGCAGTAGTAGCGGATCAGGTCGGCGGCCTCGGCCACGTCGCCGAGCGCCTCCAGGCGGTTCTTGCCGACCTCCAGGCTCATCAGCGCGGCCAGCTCGTTGGTGCGGTCGCTGATGACATCGGCGCAGCGCCGCAGCAGCGCCACCCGCTCCTGCCAGGGCATGCCGGACCACTCGGGGAAGGCGGCCTTGGCGGCGGCGACGGCGTCGTCGAGGTCCTGCTCGGTGGCGCTGTGGAAGGTGGCCAGCCGGAGCTGCTCGTCGTTGGGGCTGCGCAGCTCGAAGGTGGGGCCGTCGCTGCGGGCCTCGCCGTTGACGTATGCCGGGAATGTCTGGCCAAGCCAGGAACGGGCGGTCTTCAGCCCGGCTTCGTAGCCGGCGTGCAGCTCCTCGTTGTCGGCGGACAACGTCGAATAGGTGACGCGCAACGCTGCCATGTCCTCCAACTCCTTCGCGGTCGCTCTCCAGGCTCTCTCAGGCGGTGGCGGGGCCCAGGGCTGGCGTTGGCCGGGGCCCCGCATGAGTGTAGTGACCTCGCCGCGACCCAGGCCGCGGTTATCCACAGGCCCCGGAGAGCGGCCCGGCGGGCGGCCTGGTCAGGCGCGGTCGCCGAGATGGATCGCAGACTCCACCGCAAGCTCCGCCGGGCCGTGGGCGAGGGTGCCGTTGACCAGGGTGAACAGTGCTTCGGAGCACTGCAGCTTGCGGGGGTCGGCGGCCAGCACATCGCCGGGGAAGGCGGTGAGGTCGGCGCGCAGGCCCGGCCGGATGCGGCCGCTGACCCGTTCCTGGCGGCCGAGGACGCGGCCGCCGAGGGTGAACAGCTCCAGCGCGACCGGCAGGCCGAGCCGCTGGCTGGCGCGGTGGTGGTTGACGGCGGCGGCGATGCCATGCCATGGGTCCATCGGCGTGACGTTCGAATCGGACGAACCACCCATCGGCACACCACGGCGCCAAAGGTCGGCGAACGGGTTCATGCTCTTGGCCCGGCGGATGCCGAGGCGGCGCTGGTAGAGCCCGTCAGGGCCGCCCCAGGCCGCGTCGAACCCCGGCTGGACCCCGGCCGCGAGCCCCAGCTCGGCCATGCGGTCGGCGCCGTCGGCGCCGAGCAGCTCGACGTGCTCGACGCGGTGCCGCAATGCCCGGAAGGGGGCCGTCCCGACCGTCCGCGCCGCCCGGCGGGCACAGCGCAGCGCCTGGCCGATGGCGACGTCGCCGATGGCGTGGACCGCCACCTGGACTCCGGCGAGGGTGGCGCGGACGTACAGGTCGGTGAGGTCGCCGTCGTCGTGGTACAGCGACCCGCAGGTCTCCGGCTGGTCCGCGTAGGGGGTGGACAGCGCTGCGGTGTGCGCGCCGAGGGAGCCGTCGAGGAACAGGTCCCCGCCGATCTGGGCGAGCTTGTGTGTGGCGACGAAGTCGAGGTCCAGGTCGCCCCAGTAGCAGACCACCTCGACCGGGAGGCGGTGGCAGCGCTCCAGCAGCAGCTCGAAGTCGCGCCGGCTGGAAATCCCAGGGCCGCCCATCTCGTGGACGCAGGTGATGCCGCGCCGGGCGGCCAGCGCCAGGGTGCGGTCCTGGGCGGCGACGATGGTCGGTTCCGGCAGCGCGCCGAAGGCATGGCGGCGAGCGCGGTGGTTGGCGTCGTCGCGCACCACCCCAGTGGGCCGCCCGGCACCGTCGCGCTCGCTGCCTGCGGCCTCCAGCGCGCCGGCGTGGTCGAGCAGATCGAGGGTGGCCAGCCCCTGGTGGCCGCAGGCGCGTGACAGGTACACGGGCCGCCCGCCGGCCGCAGCGGCAAGCTCCGCCGGGGCCGGCAGCGCCGGTGCCGCGGTGGCGAAGTTGCTCTCGTCGTAGCCGTGACCCCATACCAGCTCCCCGGGCTCCAGGCCGCTGGCGGTCTGGCGCACCGCCGCCAGCAGCGCGGCGGCGGAGCGTACCGGGCGCAGGTCGGCGCCTCCCCCGCCGTCCAGGGCGAGCCCAGTGGAGGTCAGGTGCACGTGCGCGTCGACGAACCCGGGGAGCAGCGTCGCGTCGCCGAGATCGACCACCCGGTCGGCCCGTAGCGCGGCGACCTCGGCGGCGGGCACCACCGCCGCGATGCGCCCCTCGCAGACCAGCACGGCGAGGTCGTGGCGGCCCCCGGTGACCGCGCCGTTGCCGCTGCGCGCTTCGAGGCCCGCCACGCCCGCCGCGCCCCACACAGTCCGGGCGATCAAGGCGAGGCCAGGCACAGTCGAAGATCCTCCTTACGAACGTCCTGCAGCGCGCCGATAGGTCGAGAGGTTTAGCGCCGGACGGCCACGACAATATGGAGGCAAAGATGCGGCGCTGTAAAGGTGCAGGGCGGGCAAACGGTCCAGGAGAAGTGCCTGAAACGCCCCAGGCTCGTACCGCTGTAGCAGTTCCGCGAGGCTCAGCGCATACTGCTAGGACGGGGATATGACCTGGCGGCGGCTTGGGAAGGCGGGGCTTCCTTGAACAACGTACTACGCTACTCGCTCAAAAAAACCGTCAAGATTCTGCTCACGCTCCTCGTCCTTTGGGCGATCGCGATCCCGATCCTGTACTGGATGTACCGGGGCGCTCGCGGCCTGGACTGGTGGAACATCCTCGGGGGCGACCCGCGCGTCGACCCGACCTGGCGAGCCTACCTGATCAAGACCGGCCATCCCCTGGCGCCGAAGTTCAACATCCTGAAGGCGACCAC
>WNGQ01000217.1_pt1 | contig 96485 bp, 106 predicted proteins | sample 5407661 | NCBI WGS metagenome assembly WNGQ01 (sample SAMN13153382, study PRJNA577476) | soil metagenome | isolation source: 60 cm soil or saprolite under Garry oak tree replicate 2 | place: USA:California | collected 2016-06-15
GCACCACCGCCGCGTAGGCGCCGCCGAGCAGCACGGTCAGCGCGGCGTAGGCCAGCGTGCGGCTGATGATCCGGTCCAGGTCGTAGAGGCGGTACCGCAGGATCGCCGCGCCGATCGCCAGCGGCAGCAGCGCAACGCACACGGCGGAGAGCCAGTCCCGCACGGGCGTATTCCCGGTGGCCGCTCCAGCCACGCTGCCGACCACCCCGAGTGCGGCAAACCCGGCGGCCAGGGCGACCCAACGGAGCTGCTGCCGCTCCACGCCGCGGGCGCGGCGGAAGCGCAGCACCATCGCCACAGCCGCGACCGGGACGACCAGACCGGTCACCGCGCCGGTCAGAACGCCGAGCGCCGAGGACCACCACCCGGTCAGGGCGGGGACGGCGAGCGGGTTGGCGACCGACTGGTACGGCGCCTCCAGCGATCCGGGCACCAGCGCCCTGAACACCAGGAACAGGACCGGGCCAGCCACGGCGACCCGGGCCCACCACCGCCAGCGCGGCGACGGCAGCGATCCGGTCGGCGTGAGCAGCAGGATGAAGCCGATGATCGCGGGCCAGGGGATGAAGCTCTTGGAGGCGTACACGGCGACGTAGCCGGCGGCCGGGAGCGCACCGGGCCTGGCCAGCAGCCCGTCGCGCGCGTACCCGTCGGCGACTCCCGACGACACCACCGCGAACCCCAGGGCCAGCAGCAGCCAGCCCACCGGATGGCGAGGCCGGCGGCTGGCCAGCAGCGCTCCGACGGTGGTGCCGCTGGAGATCGCCAGCACGTACCCGACGGCGCTCGCGTTGAACTGGAGGAGATCGGTCCGGCCAGCCTGGCGCAGCAGGTGGTCGAACCACAGGACCCCGGCGACGCCGAGCATGCCCAGCAACCACGAGGCCCAAGCCAGCGCGCGCGGCCACCAGCCGCGCACCCCCGGCCCTCCGGCCCGCCGAGGCAGGGTCACCTCCATGGTCGTCGACGCATCCAGGCCTCGCCGTCCTCGCCTCCGTCCATGCGGCCAGCATCCCCCGACCGCGTCACGGGAGCGTTACGGTCGGATCGTCAGCCGCCCAAACGAAAATGGTCGAAGGCGAGGCCGGCGAGGGGGGCCGCACCGGTCGGGGTGAGGCGGACGCGGCGGTCGGGGGTGCCGGTGAAACGGCCGCACTCGACCAGGCCGAGGGCCGCTGGGTCGACCTCGGCCGGCAGCGCGACGGCGAGCACGAAGTCCTCTCCCCCGCCGAGCGCCAGCGCGACCGGGTCGCGGTGCAGCAGCTCAGCAGTCTCGCGAACGCCCGGGGCCAGCGGCACCAGGCCCTCGTCGACCTCCAGCCCCGTGCCGGACGCCTCGGCCAGATGCAGGGCGTCGCCGGCCAGCCCGTCGGAGACGTCGATCATGGCGGTCGCCCCGGCCATGGCGAGGCGGGGGCCGGCGCCGAGGTCGGGGCAGGGCCGGCGGTGCGCGGCCGCCAGCGTCGGGAAGCCGGCGAGCAGCTCGGCCGCGTCGTCGCCGCCCCGCCGCAGCAGGGCGAGGCCGGCGGCGGGCGCGCCCAGCGGCCCGCTGACCGCCAGCCGGTCGCCCGGCCGCGCCCCGCCGCGGGTCACCACCCGCTCCGCCTCGCCAACGGCGGTCACCGCCAGCGACAGCGCCGGCCCGGCCGAGGTGTCGCCGCCGACCAGGTCGACCGCGAACGCGCGGCAGGCCTCGCCGATGCCCGCGTACACCTGGTCGAGCCGGCCGACCGGCGTCGCCTCCGGGACGGTCAGCGCCAGCACCAGCCAGCGCGGCAGCGCACCCATGGCGGCGACGTCCGAGCAGTTGACCGCCACGGCCTTCCACCCCCAGTCGGCCGGCTCCTCCAGGGCAGCGGCGAAATGGTGGCCCTCCACCAGCACGTCGGTGGTGACCACCAGCCGGCGGCCTGGCGTGGGGACCAGCACGGCGGCGTCGTCGCCGATGCCGACCTCGACGCCGGGGCCGCTCTTCACCTGGGAGGTGAGCCGGGCGATCAGCCCGAACTCGCCCAGCGTTTCCAGACCGTCGTCTGTCGGGATGGGCCGCCTCCCCGGGTCCGTGCCGCTAGGTCACCGAGTTGATGATGGCCGGTTCCAGGCCGGGGAACCCGGCCAGGTACTCGGCACGCTCGGCCTTGAGGCGCTCGACGTGCCTGCGGTACTCATCGGCACGTCCCTGCCGCTCGTAGAGGCGGCGTGGCCGCAGCAGCTCGGGGTCGTCGATGCCCGGCAGCTCGCTGGCGACCAGGTAGCCGAAGTCGGGGTCCTCGTCCCAGGTGATGGTGCCCTCGGCGATGGCGGCCACGACCGCCGAGGAGTGCGGGATGCGGACCTTCTTGGAGCGGTCGTCCTCGTCCGAGCCGCCCACCCGGCCGGTGTTCAGCAGGTAGACCTCGAGCGGGTGGGTGGAGAGCAGCTCGGCGAGGCGGTTGCCCTGCTGGGCGTGCAGCAGCGGGTAGAAGGGGTTGGTGCCCGGAACCCGGAGCGCCTTGCCGGCCTCGTCCTTGCCACCGGCGGAGGTGCCCTGTGTCTCGCCGAGCATGAAGTAGCCGGCCGCCTGCTCGATGTTGAGCTTGGCGACCGCCGGGATGATGTTCTCGTTGCGGTTGAGGATCAGCAGGAACGAGGCGGGCGGCACCTGGTCGGGCGGGAAGTTGTCGATCGAGCGCATATTGAACACCGAGCGCCCGTTCTGCGTGTACGAGGTGTCGAAGAAGTCCAGCTCGTCGCCTGTCTGGCTGACGTTCTCGAGGTAGGCGTCCGACTTGGTCACGGCCCCGTAGATGGCCGGCTCGTCCTTGGGGTCGAGCGCGAAGGTCTTGGCGAAGCAGCCGTCCTCGGTCGAGACCACCTCGCCGCCGGGGAACAGCCCGATGAAGTCGTCCTGGACCGCCTGGGAGCCGTTCTGCTTGGTGAAGGTGGTGGTGGTCTTGCCGGTGCCGGAAAGGCCCACGATCAGCATGGTCTTGAGGCCGTCGCTGGTCGGGATGACCTTGCAGCCGGCGTGCATCGCCAGGCCGCCGCCCTCGTAGACCTTCTTGTTCCACATCCGCAGGCCACCCTTCTTCGACTCACCGAAGTAGTCGGAGTTGAGGACCCGCGTCACCCCCCCATCGAGGTCGACCGCGATGACGCGGTCGTTGGGGTAGCCCGGCATGGTGAGGTTGGGAGTGTAGATGATGGTGATCTCGGGCTCGTGCGGCCGGTCGCCGTCGACCGGGTCGTAGTAGAGGAACCGCTGCATCCCGGCGATGTTCGAGTTCGCCCGCTCGATGATCAGGCGGGCGGGGGTCCGGAAGGGACCGTCGTGGCCGATGAACCCGTCGACCACCACCATGTCGCGGTCACGGATGTACTCGTCCTGGACCTGGGCGATCCGCCGGCCCTCCTGACGGCTGACGGTCTGGCCGGAGTGCTCGCGCGGGGTGTCGGTCACGATGTAGGTCGACGCCGTGGAGCGGGCCAGGACCTTCGTCTGCACGTTGACGTTGCCGTAGCGCGTCTGGCGCGCCTGCGGCATGGCGTCGGTGAAGGTGCGCAGTTCCGCCTCGCTGGGGTGCAGCGAGATCGACTTGGCGACGAGGTCCAGGTCCGATGACGAGAGGGTGCTCGACATACTTCGCTTCCTCCAAGCACAGTCATAGGGGTGGCCCGCGATTCGGGACCACCTGGGTCGAAGCCGTCAGGGATACCGCCGATTCTACCTTGAGGGTCCCCGGCTCACCCGGGACTGTCCACAGCCCGCAGGCAGGCCAGCACCTGTTCATCGCTCACCTGTTCGAAACGAACGTAGGCCTGGCCGACGGCCAGATACGGGTCTGGCCGTAGCAGCACGACCACGTCGTCGACCTCGGAGCCGAGCCGCCGCTCCAGGTCGGGCGGCCCGACCGGCACGGCCACGACGACCCGTGCGGCCCGCCGGCTCCGGCACCAGCGCGCCGCCGCGACGGCGGTCCAGCCGGTGGCGATGCCGTCGTCGACCAGCACCGCGGTGCGGCCGTCCAGCTCCAGCGGCGGTCGACCGGCCCGGTAGGCCTCGGTGCGCCTGGCGACCTCCTTGGTCTGCCGCTCGACCTCGCCGCGGACGGCGCTGGAGTCGAAGCCGAGCCGGCGCAGCGCCTGGTGATCGATGGCCTCGACGCCCTCGGCGACCGCTCCGACGGCCAGCTCGGGATTCCCGGGAGCGCCGATCTTGCGCGGGACCACCACGTCCAGCGGCGCACCGAGCCGCCTGGCCACGGTGGCGGCGACGATCACCCCTCCGCGAGGGATGCCGAGCACGATCGCCGGCTCGCGGACGCGCTCCACCAGCGCCGCGGCCAGCCGCTCGCCAGCCTCGGCCCGGTCGAGGAACCGCCGATGCTCCTCGATACGCGCTCCAGTCCCTTCGGATGGTCGCCGGTCGAGCATAACGGGGCCGTGGTTCCCCTCCAAGGGGGCCTTGAACCAGGTTCATGGTCGCCGCCTGGATCGGCCAGATCGATCCTTGGCATGCTTGATGACCGCGTGTACCATGCGCGCACCTTTTCCACCCGGATTCCACCGCAGGTCCCAGTGGGCGCCGTGGCCCTGGGGACCTCGGCAACGTGGCGGCCTCGGGAACGGTTGGTGGGACTACCTCCGGCGGTGGCCCATCGGTCGCGGCGGTCGGACAAGGAGGTCGGTGCTCGTGGTGACGGCGTACATCCTGATTCAGACCGAGGTTGGCAAGGCAGCCCAGGTCGCCAAGGAGATCTCCGAGATCAAGGGCGTCCAGCAGGCCGAGGACGTCACCGGGCCCTACGACGTGATCGTGCGGGCCGAGGCCCGCAACGTCGACGACCTCGGCAAGCTGGTGGTTGCCAGGGTGCAGGCGGTCGACGGCATCACCCGCACCCTCACCTGCCCTGTGGTCCACCTCTAACTGTGTCGTGGCTCGGCGCGGTTCCCCGTTCCATTCGGGGGGGAGCTCGCTCCCCCCCGAACCCCCCCAAGAGCGCCTGTGCCATGGGAGCCGTGCGCGCTTGGCCGCGCGCGGTGCGTCGCGACCGGCTGCCCGGCTAGGGCGCCAGGCGCTCCACGATCCAGTCGATGGCGCGCGTCAGGACCTCCAGGTCGGCGGGCTCGATCGCCGGGAACATGGCGATCCGGAGCTGGTTGCGGCCGAGCTTGCGATAGGACTCGGTGTCCACGATGCCGTTGGCGCGCAGTGCCTTGGAGACGGCCATCGCGTCGACGGCCTCGTCGAGATCGATGGTGGCCACCGTGTGGCTGCGCTTGGCCGGATCGCTGACGAATGGCACCGCGTAGTCGCTGGCCTCCGCCCAGCCGTACACGATCGCGGCGGACTCGTCGCAGCGCTTGACCGCCCAGTCGAGCCCGCCCTGGCCGTTGATCCATTCGAGCTGGTGCACCATCAGGAAGAGGGTCGCCAGCGCGGGCGTGTTCCAGGTCTGGTCGGCGCGGGAGTTCTCCAGCGCGACCGGCAGGCTGAGCGAGTCGGGGATCCAGCGGCCGGTGGCCGCGATCGTGGCCGAGCGCTCGATGGCCGCCGGGGACAGCAGCGCGACCCACAGGCCGCCGTCGGAGGCGAAGCACTTCTGCGGGGCGAAGTAGTAGACGTCGAATTCGGCGGGGTCGATCGGCAGCCCCGCCGCCCCGGAGGTGGCGTCGACCGCGACCAGCCCGGCGCCACCTGGCCGGGTGACCGGCATGGACACGCCCGTGGATGTCTCGTTGTGGGTGAGGGCGTAGAGGTCGACGTCGGGGTTGGCGCGCGCCTCCGGGTGGCTGCCGGCGGGGCTGGCGATGACCTCCGGTTCGTCCAGGTGCGGAGCACGGGCGGCGGCCGCGGCGAACTTGGAGGAGAACTCGCCGAAGGACAGGTGCTGGCTGCGGCGCTCGATCAGCGAGAAGACCGCGGTGTCCCAGAAGACGCTGGTGCCGCCGTTACCCAGCGCGACCTCGTAGCCGCCGGGGAGGGCGAACAGCTCCCGCATCCCCGCCCGCAGCCGGCTCACCATCGACCGCACGCCCGGCTGCCGGTGGCTGGTGCCGAGGTAGGTCGGCGCGGCCTCGGCCAGCGCGGCGACGGCCTCCGGTCGTACCTTGGAGGGCCCGGAGCCGAAGCGCCCGTCGGCCGGGCGCAGGTGCTCGGGGAGCGTCATTGCGGCGAGCCGCCGGTCGATCTGTGCCAATATCAAACCGCCTTTGTCCATGTGGGGGGAGCTCGCTCCCCCCATGCCCCCCAACGTCAACGTCGTTCCGTCGTTCCGCAGTTCGGTTTAGGAGGCAAGTTCGTTCATGTCGTCGCCCATTGAACCAGCACCTGGACGGCACGGTCAGGGCGCCGGACAGCGCGGGCCGAGGATCTCGCGGCGCGTGGCCGCGATCGCCGAGTCGGCGACCCTGGCCATCGACGCCAGGGCCAAGGCGCTCAAGGCGATGGGCGAGGACGTGATCGCCTTCGGCGCCGGCGAGCCGGACTTCCCGACACCGGCCCACGTCGTCGAGGCCGCGGCCGCCGCCACCCACCAGCCGCGCTTCCACCACTACACCCCGACCGCGGGCCTGCCCGAGCTGCGCGAGGCGGTCGCCGCCAAGACCGCCCGCGACTCCGGGTACCGGGTCGAGCCCGCGCAGGTGCTGGTGACCAACGGCGGCAAGCAGGCCATCTATGAGGCCTTCGCCACCCTGCTCGACCCCGGCGACGAGGTGCTGGTGCCGGCGCCCTACTGGGTCACCTATCCGGAGGCGATCGCCCTGGCGGGCGGCGTCCCGGTGTTCGTGCCGACCGACGCCTCGACCGGCTTCCGCACCGGCGTCGAGCGCCTGGAGGCCGCCCGGACACCGCGCACCAAGGTGCTGCTGTTCGTGTCGCCGTCCAACCCCACCGGGGCGGTCTACCCCCGCGAGGAAATCGAGGCGATCGGCGCCTGGGCCGCCGAGCACGGCCTGTGGGTGCTCACCGACGAGATCTACGAGCACCTGGTCTACGGCGGCAACCGGCTCCACTCGCTGCCGGCGCTGGTGCCGGAGCAGGCCGAGCGGACCGTGGTGGTCAACGGCGTGGCCAAGACCTACGCCATGACCGGCTGGCGGGTGGGCTGGATGCTCGGTCCCGCGGACGTGGTCAAGGCTGCCGCCAACCTGCAGTCGCACGCGACCTCCAACGTCTGCAACGTGGCGCAGGCGGCGGCGCTGGCGGCGGTCTCGGGCCCGCTGGACGAGGCGATGCGGATGCGCGAGGCGTTCGACCGCCGCCGCCGGCGCATCCACGAGCTTCTGGCCGCGATCCCCGGGGTGACCTGCATGGAGCCGCAGGGCGCGTTCTACGCGTTCCCGTCCGTCTCCGGCGTGCTCGGCCGGAGGATCCACGGACGGCGGCCCGAGACCGCGATGGAGCTGGCCGACCTGATCCTGGAGGAGGCGCGGGTGGCGATCGTGCCCGGCGAGGCCTTCGGCGCGCCCGGCTACGCCCGCCTGTCCTACGCGCTGGGCGACGACGACCTGGTGGAGGGCATCACCCGCATCGCCAAGCTGCTGCGGGAAGCGGCCTAGCTACCGCAGCTCGACGACCACCTGGATCTCGTGGCGGCCCTCGGGAGCCGGCAGCGTCAGGGTGAGCGTGGTGGCCTCGGCCGGCGGCGATGGCGCGAACGTCGCCTGGTGGACCTGGAAGAGGTCGTCGCCGCTGATGGAGGTCCCCAGGCGCTGGTAGGCCGTGCCGACGTCGTCCGCCAGGGTCCAGTCGTCGTAGGCGGCCGTCCCGAGCGGCGCCCGCCGCTCCCCCTCGGCGCTGGACACGCTGACCCGCAGGTCCACCCAATCGGACCAGATCTCCAGGGACAGCAGCACCAGCCGCCGCCATTCGGAGATCTCCACCTCTCGGGCGATCGGGACCACCCGCGTCAGCGTGGGCGGGACGGGGGTCGAGCGCGCGTGCTGGGCGCCAAAGGGCGGCGCCGCGGAGCTGACGAACCGCGTCGACGAGCCCTGCTCCTCCCCGCGCCTGTTCACGACCTCGATCACCTGCTGCCGGAGGCCTGGGAGGTCGGCGCCGAGCTTGACGAGCACCTGGGCCGCCACGCCCTCGCCCTCGCGGATGAGGCCGAGCAGGATGTGCTCGGTGCCGATGTAGTTGTGGCCGAGATTCAGCGCCTCGCGCAGGCTCAGCTCCAGGACCTTCTTGGAGCGCGGCGTGAACGGGATGTGCCCGCCCGCGGCGCTGTCGCCCCGGCCGATGATCTGCTCGACCTCCGAGCGGACCCTCTCCAGCGACACGCCGCGGACCCGCCCCAGCGCCTCGGCGGCGGCGCCTTCGCCCTCGTGGAGCAAGCCGAGCAGGAGGTGCTCGGTGCCGATGTAGTTGTGGTCCAGGAGCCGGGCCTCCTCCTGGGCGAGCACGACCACTCGCCTGGCCCGGTCGGTGAAACGCTCGAACATCCGCAAACCCCCACAGCCGGTGGCGCCATGATGCGCCCGATCGGCTCCGAGCGTCGACCCCTTCGGCTCAGTCCTTCTTGGCGGCGTGGCGTTCGACGGCGAGGTCGACCAGTCGGGCGATCAGCTCCGGGTAGGGCAACCCGGAGGCGTCCCAGAGCATCGGGAACATGCTCTTGGGAGTGAAGCCCGGGATGGTGTTGACCTCGTTCACCAGCACCTCGCCGGTCGAGTCGATGTAGAAGAAGTCCACCCGCGCGAAGCCCTCGCAGTCCAGCGCCTGGAAGGCCCGGACCGCCATCTCGCGGACGCGCTCGGCCGCCGCGGAGGCCACCGGCGCCGGGATCACCAGCTTGGATGACTCGTCGAGGTACTTGGCCTCGAAGTCGTAGAACTCGTGGCCGGGCACGACCTCGCCGACGACGCTGGCCTCCGGCTCCTGGTTGCCGATCACGCCGACCTCCAGCTCGCGCGCGACCATCCCCTGTTCCACCAGGACCTTGGCATCGTGCGCGAAGGCCATCGACAGCGCGCCGGCCAGCTCCTCCGGCGACTTGACCTTGCTGATGCCGATCGAGGACCCAAGCCTGGCCGGCTTGGTGAAGACCGGGTAGCGGAGCTCGCCGGCCACCCGGCGGGCGACCGCCTCGGGGTCGGCCTGCCACTGCCGCTCGCGCACCACCAGGTACGGCGCCTGGCCGATGCCAGCCTCGGCGAGCACGACCTTGGTCATGGACTTGTCCATCGCCAGCGCCGAGGCCAGCACCCCGGCGCCGACGTAGGGCAGGTCGGCCAGCTCGAACAGGCCCTGGACGGTCCCGTCCTCTCCGTAGGGCCCGTGCAGGATCGGCAGGACCACGTCGACCGCCCCCAGGTCCTCGGCGCCGCCGGTCACGGCCAGCGCGCCCGCGCGCTGCTCGGGCCGTAGCGCGATGCCGGTGCCGCCCTCGGTCTCCACCTCGGGCAGCCTGCCCTCCGGCGCGGACAGCTCCAGCGGGGAGGTCCTCGGCAGCATCCACGCGCCGCCTCTGGTGATGCCGATCGGCACCACCTCGAACCGCTCGGGGTCCAGGGCCTCCATCACCGACCGGGCCGAGACCACCGAGACGGAGTGCTCCGCGGACCGCCCGCCGTACAGCAGCGCCACGCGGATCTTGCGCTTGCCCACGATCACACCACCTCCAGAGCCGCAGTGAGGTCCTCCAGCAGGTCGGCCGCGTCCTCCAGGCCGACGGACATCCGCACCATCCCCTCGCCGATGCCGGCGGCCGCCAGCGCCTCGGCGTCGAGCTGGCGATGGGTCGTGGAGGCGGGGTGCGCCACCAGCGTCTCGACCCCTCCGAGCGAGGCGGCCAGCGTCGCGACGCGGGTCGCCTCGATGAAGCGCCGCCCGGCCGGGCGGCCTCCGCGCAGGTCGAACGAGAGCATGCCACCGAAGCCGTCCAGCACCCGCAGGGCCACTTCATGGGTCGGATGGTCGACCAGGCCGGGCCAGTAGACCCGCTCGACCTTGGGATGGTCGGCCAGCATCCCGGCCACCGCGGCGGCGTTGGCGCTGTGCCGGTCCATGCGCAGCGGCAGGGTCTTGATGCCGCGCACCAGCAGCCAGGCCGCGAACGGGTCGGCGGAGGCGCCGAGGTCGAGCATGGTCTCCCAGGTGCGGTGGTGCCGCTCGCGGTCGGCGAACACCGCGACGCCGCCGACCACGTCGTTGTGGCCGCCCAGGTACTTGGTGGCCGAGTGGACCACCACGCTGGCGCCGTGCTCGATGGGGCGGCAGAGGTAGGGACTGGCGGCGGTGTTGTCGACCACCATGGGGACCCCCGCCTCGCGCGCCACCTCGGCGACGGCGGGCAGGTCGGCGACGGTCATGGTCGGGTTGGCGATCGTCTCGAGGTAGACCGCCCTGGTGGTCGGGCGCAGCGCCTGCTTGACCGCGATCTGGTCGCTGGCGTCGACGAAGCTCGTCTCGATCCCCAGCCGCGAGGCGATCACGGTGGCCAGCGAGAAGGTCCCTCCGTACAAGTCCCGCTGCAGGAGCAGGTGGTCGCCGGCCGCGGCCAGGCCCAGCAGCACCGAGGCGATCGCGCCCATGCCCGAGGCGGTGGCGGTCGCCTCCGCCCCGCCCTCCAGATCGGCCATCAGCGCCTCCAGCGCCGCCGTCGTCGGGTTCTCGTACCGGCTGTAGACGTACCCCTCGCGGGGCTGCTCCAACGTGTGGGCGAAGCGCTCCGCGTCGTCGAAGGCGAAGGTGGAGGTCTGCCAGATCGGAGAGGACAGGGGCCGCTCGCTCGGCGCCGGCAGCTTCACCCCATGGATCGCGCGCGTGCCGAAGCGTGCCATGCCGTCTCCTTTCGACCGTCAGCCCTCGGCGTCCGGCAGCCTACCAGCGTCGCCCCCACCAGAAGGGGGATCTTCATCAGGCTGGGACCTATCCTGGGGCCGATCCTGCGGCTCCTCGCTTCCGGCGCGGCGGCGCTGCACGGCCTCGGTGGCGCGGGCGAGCACGCGGGCGCGGAAGCGGTTGCCCTGGGCGCGGCCGCGGACGCCACGCACCGTGTAGGCTTGTCCGCTCCTGGCCACCAGGCGTGTGCGGTTGCGGGACACTTCAACCGCCGAGAGCTCGTCGTAGCGCAGCCGCCTGGCACCCCCGATGCCGTGCAGCACGACCGCCTCGCCGTCCAGTTCGGCGGCGTGCACGCGCGCCCGCAACAGCGCGACGAGCAGGCTGTAGACCGCCAGCACCGCCCACAACGCCGCGGCAGCCGCCAGCGAGGTCGCCGTGGCATCGCTGGACTGGCCGACCAGCAGCGAGACGGCCAGCAGGATGGCCGCCAGCGCCAGCTCGAGCAGGCCGCTGACCAGGGCGTGGAGCACCCCGCCAGGTTGGAAGCGCTCGGTCACGGCTGGGGCGGCGGCCGCTTGGGACGCTTGGGACGGTACCAGGACGGCGGGCTCCATCCTTCCTTCGCCTCGTCGACCAATTTGCCGATCGCCTCCATCACGCGGTCCCGGGCGGCGTTGACCTCCTCCACCGGCGAGGAGGGGGTGAGCCCGAGATGCAGCGGCGGCCCGGCGCGCAGCACCACCCGGATGCCCCGCCGGAAGGGGCCGAGGGTCCCGCGGGCGAACAGGAGCTGCGCCCCCCAGATGCCGACCGGCACCACCGGCGCGCCGGTGAGCGCGGCCAGCCGGGCCACGCCGCTCTTGGCCGGCATCGCCGAGAAATCGGGGTTGCGGGTGGTCGTGCCCTCGGGGTAGATCACCACCGCCGCGCCCTCGCGCATGGCCGCCACGGCCGCGACCAGCGCCTGCGCCGCGTCGCGTGTCTCCCGGTACACCGGGATCTGGCCCGCCTCACGCAGGGCCCAGCCGAGTATTCGCTTCTCGAACAGCTCGGACTTGGTCAGGAAGCGGACCTCGCGGCCCGCGGCGTTGACGAACGTGCCGAGGCACAGCGGGTCGAAATACGAGATGTGGTTGGCCGCCACGATCACCGGTCCCTGCTTTGGAACGTGGAGCAGGCCCTGGCAATCCAGCCGCACCCAGAATCGGATCACCGGCGGCACGATGGCCTTTGCCAAGGCGTACACGGGCTGTCGACGGCGAGCCATGTTGCGGCGATAGTACAGTGCTGGCCGTGCCTGCACCGCTGGTTCCCGTCAAGGCCCTGGCCGATGCCAAGGGCCGCCTGGCGCCGTGGCTCGGCCCGATCGAGCGGCGGCTGCTGACCATCGCCATGCTCGAGGACGTGATCGCCGCGCTCCAAGGCGTCGGCGGGTTGGAGCGCCCGGTGGTGATCTCGCCGGACCGGGAGATCTGGCGCCGCGCCGACGCCATGGGCTGCCGGGTGGTGGAGGAGGAACCGGGCGCCGCCGACCTCAACCGCTCACTGACCGGGGCTGCCGCCGGCCTGGACGCGGCCGACGGTCTGCTGGTGGTCGCCGCCGACCTCCCGCTCGCCAGCGCCGCGGCGGTCGGCCGGGTGCTCGATGCCGCCGCCAGGGCGCCGGTGGTGGTCGTGCCGAGCCACGACGGCGCCGGGACCAACGCGCTCGCCTGGCGGGACGCGGCCACGTTCCGGCCCGGCTTCGGGCCGGGGAGCGCCTCCAGGCACTTGAGCGTGCCCGGAGCGGTCCGCCACGACGAGCCGGAGCTGGCGCTGGACGTCGACACCGTCGCGGACCTCCGCGCGGTCGCCGACCGGCTGGGCCCCGCCAGCGTCACCGGCCGCCGCCTGCGCGACCTGCGCCTGCCGGACCGCCTCCAGCAGGTACGCTGAGGCCCGACATTCCTGTGCCTTGGGAGACGTTCATGCTGCAGGGAACCGTGAAGAGCTTCGACCCCGCGACCAGGGAGACGGTGCTGCTCACCGACGAGCGGGTGGAGTACGTGGTGCCGCCGGAGACGTTCCGGCGCTCCGGCCTGCTGCGGCTCACGCTCGGGCAGCGGGTGAAGTTCGACCTCGAGGGCGAGCGGGTCAGCTACGTGAACATCCTCACCCTGCCCGACTGAGGGCACTGGGTCCAGGCGCCGTGCGGGCGGACCGCCCCGCAGGCGGGTGGCCCGGGCGCGCGCGCCGGCGGGGCAGCGCATGCGCAACGGCCCCGCGGGACTCGCGGGGCCGTCTGCGCGGGGCGGGACTAGCGCTTGCGGGCGCCCGCCCTCGCCGGGGCCTTGGCCCGGCTGCTGGTACTGCTGCTGCTGGCAGCCCGCCTGCCGGTCGACGCCTTGGCAGTGGTCTTGGAGGTGCTGGAGCGGGCGGCCGCGGTCCTGGTGGCCCTCGACGCGGTCAGCTTCGGCGCCGCGGCCTTGCCGGCGACGACGTCACGGAAGCTCTGCCCCGCACGGAACACCGGCACCTTGGTGGCCTTGACCTTCACCGTCTCCCCACTGCGAGGGTTGCGCGCGACGCGTGCCTTGCGGTCGCGCCGCTCGAAGGTGCCGAACCCGACCAGCGACACTCGGTCGCCCTTCTTGACCGCGACCTGGGTGTGCTGGATGAGGCTGCCAAGCACCTTGTCGACGTCGGCGCGAGCCACCTCCGTGTGCTTCTGAATCGCGTCGACGAGTTCCTTGCGGTTCAAGGGCGCCTCCTTGCCCAATAGGGGAAACCCCCACGTGGGACCGGACCCCCGTAGCCAAGTCCCCTTTCCGGGCTGCATGCTAAAGACGCGGTTATCGAAGGTCAACAACCTTCGGCCGGCGAAACCCTTGGGGGACAAGGGAGCACCCCAAACCAGCCGCCCGCCAGATCGCCCGGCGAGAATTCGGCGATTGGCTGAAACCCTTTGAAGGCAACGCATCCACACAGGCCAGAATGGCAAACGGGCTCGCGCCGGATGCCTGTTGGCGGCCCTTGGCGGCCCCTTGAGAAAGTGTTGCAAGTCAGCATCGGCGAAGCGGCGGAACGCCGCCTGATAGCGCCTGGAGCACCCCGGCGCCGACCGGTTCGCAGTTGGAAACGGCTCGCGCGCCGATGGCGGCACAGAACGCTGCCCAACCCGGCGGGCGAAGACGGTGACGGGATTTTCTCGGCTCCGTCAGCAGCCAGGGAAACGGCAAAAGGCACAACAAAACCACCTTCAACCGATATCCGTTATCAGTTACAGACTGGGCCCAACAGGCCCGCCAACCGCTGCCCCCGCCGCAATCGCCGCCGCCGCCGGGCCGATCGCTTGTGAGGCCATGGGGCCTGTGCCACGATTCGACAATCCGTTGTTACCCCCGGGGCGTCGATCATGGTCGCAAGCGAGCGGAGCGTCAGCGCGGTCGGCAACGCACAGGCGCGAGAGATCTGGGAGCTGCTGCTCGAACTGTCGCGCACGCACCTGCGCGAGCGACTGGCCGCCACCATCTCCGCGTTCGATCTCTCGGTGCCGCAGGCCCACGCGCTGCAGCTGCTCGAGCCGGGGCGCCCACTGCCCATGCGCGACCTGGCCGCCAGGCTGCGCTGCGACGCCTCCAACATCACCGGAATCGTGGACCGCCTGGAGGCCCGCGGGCTCGTGGAGCGGCAGCCGGCTCCCGGTGACCGGCGGGTCAAGGCGCTGGTCGTCACCGACAAGGGCGTCGCCCTCCGCACGAGCCTGGTGGAGCGCCTCCACCGCGTGCCGCCGGCCTTCGCCGGCCTCTCGGCCGAGGAGCAGCGCACCCTCCTCGACCTGTTGCGGCGCATCGCCGTCGCCTGCGAGCAGGACCCGCAGGGGCCCGCCTCCATGCTGTAGAGGACTCCAGCTCCGCTCAGCGCGCCCCGGCGGCCTGATGCGAGGCGGCCGCCGCCGGCTCCGGGCTCGACCGCCCGATGCGCGGGAACAGCGGCTCCGGCGCGGGGAGACGTCCGGCCGGCGCGGCGCCAGGCGTCCCTGACCCCTCGGGCGACGGGGCGGCGCACTGGGCGGCGATCCGCGCCGAGGCCTCCGGCAGGAACGGCGCCAGCTCCTCCGCCAACCGCCGGCAGGCTCCAACGAGCACGCCGAGGGCGGCATCGAGCCGCTCCCGCGGCGCGCCGGCCCGTTCGGCTCTGGCCAGCTCCCAGGGCCGCACGGCCTCCGCGTAGCGGTTGCCCTCCTCCACGATCGCCCACACCGCCGCGGTCGCGCGGCGGAAGTCGGCCGCCTCCAGGGCCTCGTCGACCAGTCCCGGCGCCTGCCGGCAGGCGGCCACCAGCCGCTCGGCGCCCGCCGGCGCGGCGAGGTCGCCTGGCGTCTGGCCGTCCCGATAGCGGTGGACCATGCTCACGACCCGATTGACGAGGTTCCCGAGGCCGTTGGCGAGGTCCTCGTCGCCGCGGGCCGCCAGCCGCTCCACCGTGAAATCGGCGTCGCCCACGCGCGGGACCTCCCGAAGCAGCCACCAGCGGACGGGATCGGTGCCGAAGCGCTCCGTGAGCGCCACCGGGTCGATCACGTTCCCGCTGGACTTGCTGAGCTTGCGGCCATCGACCGTCAGGTAGTCGTGCACCAGGATGTCGGTCGGCAGCGGCACCCCGGCCGACAGCAGCAGCGCCGGCCAGTAGATCGCGTGGAACCGCAGGATGCCCTTCCCGATGACGTGGGCCCGGCGGTCGCCGGAGGCCCACCAGCGGTGGTAGGCGGGGGCGTCGGTGCCGTAGCCCAGCGCGGTGAGGTAGTTGGCCAGCGCGTCGAACCACACGTAGACGACCTGCTCGGGGTCGTCGGGGACGCAGATCCCCCAGCCGCGCGAGCGTGCCGCCGAGCGGGAGACGCTGAAGTCCTCCAGCCCGCCGGCGATGAAGCCCAGCACCTCGTTGCGGCGCGAGGCCGGCTCGATCCGCAGCACGCCAGACTCGATCAGCTCGGCCATCCGCCGCTGGTAGCGGGACAGGCGGAAGAACCAGTTCTCCTCGCTGACCCGCTGGGGCGTTGTCCCGTGCTCTGGGCAGCGGCCGTCCGCCAGCTCCGCCGGCGCGTAGAACTGCTCGCAGCCGACGCAGTACAGACCCTGGTACTGCTTGCGGTACAGGTCGCCGCTGGCCTGGCAGGCGCGCCACAGCCGCTCCACGCCGGTGCGGTGGCGCGGGTCGCTGGAGGTGCGGATGAAATCGTCGAAGGACAGGCCCAGCGGGTCGCGCAGCGCCGCGTAGGCCGCGGCGTTGCGATCCACCAGCTCGCCCACTGCCACGCCCTCCGCCTCGGCCGCCTGGACGTTCTTCAGTGAGTTGTCGTCGGTGCCCGTCAGGAAGCGCACCGGCGCCCCGCGCCGGCGGGCGTGCCGCGCCAGGACATCGGCCTGCACGATCTCCAGCGCGAAGCCGAGATGCGGCCGGGCGTTGACGTACGGGATCGCCGTGGTGACGTAGAACCGCCGCTTGGTCATCGGAACCTCCTGTGGATGGGCTCCGAGCGGCCAAACGAAGAGGCCCCGCTCGGGGCCTCGGATGTCGTCCGTCCAGTCCTGATAGCCCCGGCTAGCGGGGCATCATCACCTGTGACCAGAACGTGACCATATCCCAACTCTAGCACCCGGCCGGCGGCGGCGCGCCGCTCCGCCCGGCGCTCAGGGGTGGGTGGAGCCTTCGTGGCGCTGGTGGCCGGCGGGCTCGACCTGGATGGTGGAGTGGTCGATGTCGAAGTGCCCGCGCAGGCAGTCGTAGAGCCGGTCGAGGACCTGGCCGCTCAAGGAGGGGTCGTCCACCACGATGTGCGCGGAGAGCACGGGCATGCCGCTGGTGATGGTCCAGGCGTGCAGGTCGTGGACGTCCACGACGCAGTGGTCGTCGAGCAGGTGCCGCCGCACCTCGCCGAGGTCGACGCCCTTCGGTGCGGCCTCGAGCAGCACGTCGAGCGCTTCCCGTAGCAGCCTCCAGGTCCTCGGCAGGATCAGCAGGCCGACCACCGCGGAGGCGATCGGGTCGGCGCGCTGGAACCCGGTAGACCAGATGACCGCGCCGGCGGCCAGCACGGCGGCCGACCCGAGCAGGTCGTTGAGCACCTCTAGGAAGGCGCCGCGCAGGTTGAGGCTCTCGGCCTGGCCGTGGCGCAGCAGCGCCAGCGACACCGCGTTGCCCGCGAGCCCGACCACGCCGAACAACAGCATGGTGCCGGTGGCCACCACCGGCGGCTGGAGCAGGCGTAGCACGGCCTCGACCAGGATGTAGATGCCGACGCCGAACAGCACCACGGCGTTGGCGACCGCAGCGAGGATCTCCAGCCGGTGGAAGCCGAAGGTGCGGCTGGGGTCGGAGGGGCGCGTCGCGAACCACATCGCCAGCAGCGACAGGCCGATCCCGCCGGCGTCGGTGGCCATGTGGCCGGCGTCGGCGAGCAGCGCCAGGCTGCCCGACAGGATGGCGCCGACGACCTCGACCGCCAGGATCGTGCCGGTGATCGCCAGCACCAGCCCGAGCCGCCTGCGGTGGTCGACCGAGCGGCGCGCGTGCTCCTGGCTCATCAGCCGGCAGCCTCCCCGACCGGGTCCCCGGGCAGCTCCCCGGCCGCACGTTCGAGGGCATGGCGCGTGCCGTCGGCCAGGATGTGGCGGATGTGGCCGTCGGCGAGCCGGTAGTACGCGACGCGCCCGGCGCGGCGGCGGGTCACCACGCGGTGGTCGCGCAGCAGCCGGAGCTGGTGGCTGGCGGCGGACTCGCTGACCCCGAGCAGCAGCGCCAGGTCGCAGACGCACAGCTCCTCGGCGAGGCTGAGCGCGTGCACGATCCTGACTCTGGTGGGATCGGCCAGCATCGCGAAGGTGGACGCGACCTGATCCGCCGTCGCGTGGTCCAGGACGCTGCCGAGCAGCGGCCGCACGTGCTCGGGGTGCAGGCTGGCGGCGCAGCGGTCGAGCAGGTCGACGACATCTGAACGATTGCTCATACGTTCAGCCTACACTGCGCCGGGGGCCTTCTCAGGCGATCGGGACCATCACCTCGCGCTCGCGTTCCAGGAGCAGCGGGATGACCTTGCCCTCGATGAGGTTGCGGAAGTGGGGGGTGCGGCGGTGGGCGTCGAGCGCGCCCTCGTCGACGTACTCCTCGTACAACAGGAACACGTCCCCGTCGCGCGGCGACCTGGTCACGCGGAACAGCAGGCAGTCCGGCTCGTCACGACCGACGGTGGCCATCATCTCCCGTAGCAGAGCCTCGACGGTGTCTCCCTGTCCAGGTTGGGTTCGATACCGCGCGATCAGCGCCAGCACGGCTTCCTCCTCCGTTCCGCGACGGGCCCGCGCCTTGGGCGCGACGGGGTTGCCGGGCACCAGGGTAGGCGCCCGATCCCAGCAGCCAGCCCCAGACGAGCAGGTTGACCGGATAAATCAGATAGCCGAGCCTGCCGGCGGGCGCTAGCACCACGGCCACCGCCAGCAGCATGCCGGCGTGCCGGACCGCCATCGCGGGGGTGGCGGGCGGCCGCTTGACGGCGAGCAGCACGCCGCCGGCGACCAGCGAGGCCGCCAGCACGATGGCGATCGCGACCTTGGCGCCGGGGAAGAGATGGGCGAGCAACTGGCCGAACGTCAGGCCTCGCGCGGTGGTGGGATCGCCGGTCAATCCCAGCGGGAACAGCACCGCGCTGCGGACCAGGCCGCGCGTGTCCCAGACGGCGAACGGGGCCACCACCGGGACCACGACCGCTGCCACCGCGCCGAGGTAGCGCCAGCCGGCCCGCCGCCCGTCGCGGTCGACGGCGGCCAGCGCCAGGAACGGCAGCGTCAGCCAGGCGGTCTGCTTGACGACGGCGGCCAGCCCGGCGACCAGGCCGGCGGCGACCGGAAGCCGGCGCTGCTCGAGCACGACCGCCAGCAGCAGCAGTGCCAGCACGGCGACGTCGTCACCGCCGCCGACCAGGTAGCGCGCACCGGTCGGCAGGACCAGCAGCACCAGTAGCATCAGCACGCGGCGCTCGCCGGAGATGCCGCTCCACCGCAGCGCCAGCAGGGCGGCCGCCAGCGAGACCACCGTGAACCCGATCCTGGCGTCGGTCAGCGGCCCAGGGCCGAACAGGGCGCGCGGCATCCCGAAAGCGAAGATCCCGGGAAGGTAGGGGATGTGCCGCCAGACCCCGACCGGGTAGGTGCGCAGCAACCCGTAGTCGTAGGAGATGCTGTAGGGGTCGCGGCCGTGCAGCAGGGCGCGGGCCCCCTGCTCGGTGAGGAAGATCTCCGACTGCACGTGCAGCGGGTCGCCGTCGTTCGCGCGCCAGGCGATCTCCAGCGCGAGCGGGACGATCAGGACGGCGAGCAGCACCGCGACCGCCAGGGCGGCCCGTGCCGCCGGCGGCGTGCGGGTGGACCGGACGCGCCCGCGCAGCGCCAGCAGCAGCGCCACGAACGCGGCGGCGGCGTAGGGCCAGAGCGCCAGCCGCGCCCACTGCCGCTGCAAGGGGATGTGGTCGAGCCGGGCGGACAGGGCGGCCACGCCGGCCGCGGCCCCGTACAGGACCGCGTCCCACCGCGCGAGGCGGCCCTTCCCATCGCCCACCCAGCCCTCCGATCCGACCGTCAGCACACATTCTCTAGCGTTGATTTCTCTAGCGTTGATCGTCCGCGCGAGCGGGTCGCTGAAGTCGGGCCGGATCGTGGCCAGTGTCCGAAAGATTCAAGACGCTGTCCCGACGCCGGAGCAAACTCCCGTCACGGACTCGACTGTGGAGGGAGTGGCGGTGCGGCAGCGGCTGGATTTCGTGACCATCGGTGTGCGGGACCTCGGTACCTCACGCCGGTTCTACGTGGACGGCTTGGGCTGGAAGCCGACCCTGGACCTGCCAGAGGTCGTCTTCCTGCAGGTCGGCCACGGCCTGCTGCTGGGGCTGTGGCCGGCCGAGGACATGGAGGCGGACGTGAGCGGCGCCGCCGCCGCGAGTCGCGCCGGGCCCGGCTCCGGCGCGCCGTTCACGCTGGCGCACAACGTCGACAGCGAGCACGCGGTCGTGGAGGCGCTGGAGGCAGCCGCCGCGGCCGGTGCGACGATCCTCAAGCCGGCACAGCGTGCCGGCTTCGGCGGTTTCCACGGGTATTTCGCCGACCCCGATGGCGTCCGCTGGGAGATCGCCCACAATCCCGGTTGGAGCGTGGCCGGCAACGGCCGCGTCACCCTCGTCCCCATCGAGGGCTGAGCTTGACCGAAAGGTCGCCCGGGCTAGCGGTCGGCGGCGATGATCAGGTCGGCGACCTCGTCGAGGTCGCCGCCGATCACGTCCGGCGCCTCGGCCAGCGGGTCGAGCGCCTTGCCGGGGCGGGCCACGAACGCGGCGGCGCAGCCGGCGTGCCTGGCCCCGGCCACGTCCCAGGCGTGCGCCGCGATCAGGCGCACCTGGCCGACGCCGACGCCGAACCGGTCGGCCGCCATGCGGTAGGGCTCCGGCGCCGGCTTGAGCCGGCGCACCGTGTCCGCGGAGAGCACCTGGTCGAACAGGTCGATCAGGCCCGCGTGCTCCAGTTGGGCCCCGGCGACCTCCAGTGTCGAGTTGGTGAGCGCGGCGAGCTGGAACCCGGCGCCGCGGAGGCGCTCCAGCGCCGCCGGGACTTCCGGATGGGCCGGCAGCCGCCGCATCTGCCCGGAGATCGCCTGGCGGTCGCCGTCCGCCAGCTCGATCCCGGTCTGGTCGGCCAGCATCTCCAGGGCGGCCAGGGCGTGCGCGCCGAACTGGCTGTAGGCGCCCGTGATGATGGCCACCAGGGCCGACTGGATCATCTGCGTGAACCACACCCGCCGCAGGCCGGCATCGCCGAAGACCCGCTCGAAGTGCGCATCCATCGCGGCCAGGTCCAGCAGCGTCTCGTTGACGTCGAACACCTGCACGCGGCGCATCGGCGGCCTCCCTGGCTATCTGAGCGGTGTCTGGTCGAGATGCCGGCTGAGCGCCGGCAGCGAGTCGAAGACCGCCAGCGCCCCGGCCTCGCCAAGCTCCTGCTCGAGAAGCCCCCGGTGAGCACGGCGATCGTCTGGATGCCGGCCCGCGCGGCGGCTTGGCAGTCCCAGATGGAGTCGCCGATCATCACCGCCTGCTCGAGGCCGGTCTTGCGGATCGCCACCTCCACCAGGTCCGGGGCCTGCTTGGTCGCCGCCACGTCGGCGGTGGTCCAGGCGTCGGCCAGCTCGCGCGCGTCCAGGAGGTCAAGGTAGTACTCCCTCGTCTGAGGACCGGTTGCGCCGACGATGGTAGCCGTCGGCTCGCCGGGCGCGTCAGAAGGCATGGGCGCGGCGCAGCCGCCAGGGGCGGCCGTCGGGGTCGACCACCGTCCTGTACAAGGGCCACGCCCACCAGGCCGCCCAGGGCCGGACCCGGCCGGGACGGTGCTCGAGCGCTCGGCCGGACGGCCGCGGGCCGGTCCGGCCGCGCCGGTGCCAGGCCTCCAGCGCCGCCGCCTGCTCTCGCCAGGCATGGAAACCGCGCTCCAGGTCGAGCAGGTCGGCGTCGTCACCGGGCGCTCGGCCCAGGTGCTCGCGCCACAGCCGCAGGCGCAGCTCCCGGGCGAACACGCGGGCGCCGTCGCCCAGCCCGGCCGGGTCCTCCGGCGCCCTGGTGTCGCGGGTCGAGTCGAGCACGGCCGCGGCCAGCTCGGAGTCGTGCGTCCACGATCGGCGGTTCAGGTTGTCGGAGCCGACCGCGGCCCACACGTCGTCGATCACGCAGACCTTGGCGTGGACGTAGATCGGCGTGCCCGCCTCGTTCTGGAGGTCGTAGACGGCGGCGCGGTCGCCGCCGACGGCTCGCACCACGTCGAGGGCGGCCTGCTGGCCGATGCGGTTGGGCGGCCCGGTCAGGGGCCCGTCCTGGTCCGGGAAGCGCGGGACCACCGCGATCAGGCGCAACGACGGCGAGCGCCGCAGAGCGTCCGCCAGGATGCTGGCGACCTCCTCGGACCACAGGAACTGGTCCTCGACGTAGATGAGCCGCCGCGCGCGCTGGAACGCCTTGATGTAGGCGCGGGCGACGCTCCGCTCACCCTGGGGGGCGAACGGCAGGCGCGGGCGCTTCGCCGGATAGGTCCGCAGGATCTGCACCGCGTGCTGGCCGGCGGCGCCGGGGTCGGGCAGCGGCTCCGGCAACGGACCCGGATGGCGCGGCTGCGCGACCCGGCGTGTCAGGCGGGCGCGCCACGGGTTGCGGTGGTCGAGCGGGGTGGGGTCCTCCCAGCGCTCGCGGAAGGTGGCCATCAGATCTCCGACGGCCGGGCCGCGGATCTCCACCTGCGCGTCGTGCCATGGCGGCCTGGGCCCGTAGCGTGGGTCCAGCAGCGCCGTCTGCGGGTCGCCGAGGTGGTGCTCGTCGTCGCCGCGGCCGTGGCAGAGGTCGATCCCGCCGGCGAAGGCCACGTCGTGGTCGAGCCGGCCGGCGTGGCGCAGGACCACCAGCTTCTGGTGCTGGGAGCCGGCTCCCCTGACCCGCTCGTCGAGCAGCACCTCGCCGCCGGCGTGGTTGACCTTGTCGCCGAGGTGGAGGTTGGGCTCCTCGTTGAAGTGAGCCCGCGAGGGGTGCGAGCGCCACAGCAGGCCCTTCACCTGGACGCCGCGGCGTGCCGCGCCCGCCAGGACCTCGCCCAGCTCGGTCCCGGGCCCGTCCAGGCGCTGGTCGGGATCGCCGCGCCAGTCCGCCAGCACGACCAGGTCGCCGGCGCGCAGGTCGCGCAGCTCCCCCAGGAGCCTGGGAAAGTAGCTGCGGCCGTGGACCAGCGCCTCGACCCGGTTGCCGAGCGTCCACGGCCGGATGCTGGTCGCCGGGTTGCCGCGCTCCGCCGCGCCCAGGAACCAGCGTTCCTCGATCAGTGCATCGACCGCATCCATACCCAGAGTCTGCCATGCCGGGCGGTGCCGCCGTTTCGGGATGGACACACCTGCGATCATGCACCGGTGATCGCAGCCGCCCACCGCTGGTCTCCAGCACCCGAGAGGATCCAGATGCCATCAAGCTATGACGTCGTCGTGGTCGGGACGCGATGCGCCGGCTCGCCCACGGCGATGCTCCTGGCCCGCGCGGGACACCGGGTCCTCATGGTCGACCGTGCGGCCTTTCCCAGCGACACGATGTCCACGCACCTGATCCACCCGCCGGGCGTCGCCGCCCTGGACCGCTGGGGTCTGCTCGACCGCCTGGAGTCCAGCGGCTGCCCGCCGATCACGGACTACCGGATCGACTTCGGCCCGTTCTCGGTCGCGGCATCGCCCGAGCCCGCCGGAGCGATCTCGCGCGCCTATGCCCCGAGGCGGACGGTGCTCGACAAGCTGCTGGTCGACGCCGCCGTCGAGTCCGGCGCCGAGCTGCGCGAGGGGTTCACGGTCTCGGAGGTCATCATCGAGGACGGCGTCGTGACCGGGATCCGGGGTCATGGCCGCAACGGCGGGGAGGTCACCGAGCGGGCGCGGCTGGTGGTTGGAGCCGACGGGCTGCACTCGACCGTGGCCAGGGCGGTGGCAGCGTCGCGCTATCACGAGCAGCCGACCCTGGAGGCCAGCTATTACGCCTATTGGAGCTCGCTTCCGACCGAGGGCTTCGAGGGCTACATCCGGCCGGAGCGGTCGTGGGCGGCGTTCCCCACCCACGACGACCTCACGGTGGTGATCGTGGGCTGGCCACGCCGGGAATTCGAGGCCAACCGCGCCCACGTCGAGCGGAACTATCTGGGGATGTTCGAGATGGCTCCCGACTTCGCCGGGCGGATCCGCGCCGCCTCGCGCGAGAGCCGGTTCGTCGGCACCGGCGATCTCCCGAACTTCTTCCGCACGCCGTACGGACCGGGATGGGCGCTGGTCGGTGACGCCGGGTACCACAAGGACCCGCTGACCGCGCAGGGGATCAGCGACGCCTTCCGCGACTCCGAGCTGCTCGCCGTCGGGCTCGACCGCTGGCTGGCGGGCGGTCGCCGCTTCGAGGACGAGATGGCGGATTACCAGGGCGCGCGTGACGTCATGGCGCTGCCGATGTTCGAGCTGACCTGCCAGCTCGCCTCCATGGAGCCGCCGCCCCCGCAGATGCGCGAGCTGCTGGCCGCCCTGCCCGGCAACCACGAGGCGATGACCGGCTTCGTCAGCGTGATCGCCGGCACCGTGCCGGTGCCCGAGTTCTTCGACCCCGCCAACGTCCAGCGGATCATGGCGGCGGCGACCGGGGAGAGCTGAGCGGCGGTGGAGCGGGAGGCCGAGGACGGCAGGTTGGCGGCCGGCAGCTCGGTGACCGTCAGCCTCGTCAAGCAGCGCGGCGCCGGCGTGGAGTACCCGGCGGAGGTGCTGGTCGACGACGGGAACCACGTGGTCGTGCGCGGGCTCTGGTCCTTCGACTCGGCCCGGGACCTCGGGTTCGTGCGCTTCGAGCCCGGCGACGTGTTCACCGAGCACTACTGGCGAGACCGCTGGTACTCGGTCAAGGAGGTCCGCGGCGCGGGCGGTGCGCTGAAGGGCTGGTACTGCGACGTCGCCAGGCCGGTCCGCACCCGCCAGGGGCTGCTCATCTCCGAGGACCTCGACCTCGACCTCTGGGCATCCGCCGACGGTCGCACGATCCTGCGCCTCGACGAGGACGACTTCGCCGCCAGCGGCCTCGCCGAGCGGGACCCCGCCGCGGCCGCCCGAGCCCGCCAGGCCCTCGACGACCTGGAAGCCCTCGCCCACGACCGATTCAGCGGGATCTCGCGCTGACCGGTTCCAGGGCCGCCTGCCTTCGCACGCGAGGTTGGCGAAGGACGCTCAGGGCGAGCAGGCCGGCCAACAGGTACAGGGCCGCCTGCCCGTTGAGGACCGGGAGCAGGCCGACCGGGTCGGCGAGCAGGCTGACGTGGACGGGCTTGGCTTGGGGGGGCGGGTCCTCACGGGTCATGCCGATATATGGGCGGATCAGCGCGTCGAGCTGGTCGCGCAGCCGGCCCAGCTCCTCGGCGCTGAGCCGCAGCTCGTGGTTGGACAAGGCGCTCGCCTGGCGCCAGTCGGGGTCGGCCTCGTCCTGCCGGCGCAGGTACTCCCTGGCCAGCCGGAAGTCCTCATCGAGCCAGAGCGCGGTCAGCGCCTCGTTGGCCGCGCGCGCCGCCGGTCCCTCCTCCGGTCCGCCGTAATCGAGCCCGGTGGCCGCCGCTCGCCACGGCCGCTCGCGGTCGTCGACCGAGTCGGCGCGCTCCACCAGCCGGTAGCGAGCGAGCTGCCGAAGGTGCCAGCTGCAGTTGGACGCCGAAGCGCCGACGACCTCGGCGCACTCGCTGGCCGTTCGAGGTCCGAAGGCCATCAGGTGGTTGAGCAACGCCAGCCGCAGCGGGTGCGCGAGCGCCCCCGGCACCCGCGCGTCCGTCACCCGACGCCGACTCTCCGCACGCGCCACGGATCCTCCTCTGAAAGCATCCTTTCAGATCATCGCCGAGCGAGGTCCAGATGTAGGGGGTTGCTTCAGATCTCGCTGAGGCCTGAGCGGGGCCGGCCGCGGCTGGCTCCGCGAGGCGCGGCGGCTGGCGCAGGCGGGGGTTGCGTCAGTGGGGGTGGTGGGGGCCGGTGACGGTTTCGAGGGCGGAGGCGACCTCGCGGAGCTGCGCCAGGGTCATCTGGCCGGTGAAGTGCTCCCGGATACCTCGCAGATGCGTCTTCGCGGCCCGTCGCAGCACCAGGCGCCCCTGGTCCGTGAGCCGCGCCAGCATGACCCTGGCGTCCCCTTCGAAGCGCTCGCGCCGCACCAGACCGTCGGCCGCGAGCCGGTCCACCACCCGGGTGAGCCCGCTCGGCGACATCATCACCCGCTCGGCCAGGTCGCTCATGCGCAGCCGCCGGCCTGGGGCCCGCGCCAGGCGCAGCAGCACGTCGTAGGCGTTGAGCGGCAGTTCGTGCTCGGATCGCAGCTCTGCGTCGAGCTTCCGGGTGATCTGGTGATGGGCGTGAAGAAACGCCTGCCAGGCCCGGATCTCCGCGTCGTTCAGATTGCTCTCCACGTTGTCCACAGTCTAGTCGCGGTACTTGCAGCCGCAAGTACCGTGCTGTTATGTTTCGCGCGACAAATTTTGCGGTGCGAAGGAATCTGCCGATGAGCGTATTGCAGTTCGGGTTGAACGTCTCGACCTCCGCGGAGCCGGGCGCCGACCCTGTGGCTGACGCCAGGCGGGCCGAGGAGCTGGGATTCGACTTCGTCTCGGCCTCCGACCACCTGCACGGCGAGCATCCGAGCTACGAGACGTGGACCATGCTGTCGTGGATCGCCGCCGCGACCTCGCGGCTGCGCGTGGCGACCCGCGTGCTGGCCGTGCCGTACCGGTCCCCCGCCGTGCTGGCCAAGATGGCCGAGACGCTGGACCGCCTCTCCGGCGGCCGCTTGATCCTGGGGCTCGGCGGCGGCTACTCGGACGACGAGTTCCGCGCCTTCGGGCTCGGCACACCGACGCCGCGGGACAAGATCGACGGTCTCGAGGAGGCGATCCGCATCATCCGGGGTCTCTGGTCCGAGCCGACTCTACGGTTCCAGGGCCGGCGCTACCGCACCGACGGCGCCCAGATCGAGCCAAAGCCGGACCATCGCATCCCCATCTGGCTGGGCACGTACGGCAACCGTGCGCTGGGCGTGACCGGCCGGCTGGCCGACGGCTGGATCCCGTCGCTCGGCTTCGCGCCGCCGGAGGAGGTAACCGCCATGCGCGATCGCCTCCTTCAGGCCGCGCGCCAGGCGGGCCGCCGAACAGAGGACATCACCTGCGCGTACAACGTGGTCGTCCGGGTGGACGAGCATGCGGACCACGAGCCGTCCACGGTATCGGGCTCCCCCGCCGCCGTCGTCGAGCGCCTGCGCGGGTTCCTCGGGCTGGGCTTCACCGCCCTGAACTTCATGCCGGATGGGCCCGGCAAGGACGAGCAGGCCGAGCGCCTCGCAAAGGAGGTGATCCCAGCCCTGCGACCCGCGTCCTGACCGCGGCTCATCGCGCCGCTGTCGGGCCCGGAGCCGGGAGAGCTCTGGAGCCGGTCGGTGCCCGCCGGTCCTACCCGCGGGTCGCTCCCCTGAAGACCGGGCGATCAGAGGGGACGGACGGTGGCGGCGGTGCCGTAGGCGACGATCTCGGCCAGGCCGTTGCCGAGGTCGGAGGAGTCGAACCGGACGCCGAGGACGGCGTTGCCGCCCAGTTCCTGCGCGTGCGCCATCAGCCGCTCCATCGCCGTATGCCGCGCGGTGTCGACCACCTGCGTGAACTCCCGGACCTCGCCGGCCCGTAGCGACTTGACGCTGCCGGTGATGCCCTTGGCGATGCCGACGCTGCGGACGATCAGGCCCCAAGCCATTCCATAGGTTCGCTCGACCGTGTGGCCGGGCAGGTCGAACGTGGTGGAGGTCGCCACGGCGGTCGTCAGGTCGGTGCTCATGGAGTGCTCCTCCTCGGGCTCGGGCTGGCATCTCCCGTACTCGGCCGCTCAGCCAGCAGGATTGAGGCGCCGACCCCAGCCCATCCAGCGGTCGGTGGACACTAGCTCAGATGAGACTGACGAATATCCGCCCGTCGCACCAGGGCTGTGTGGTTCCGCCGGAGGTGAGCGACATGACAGCACGCGAGATGACCAGGGTCGAGCCGCGGAAGGTCTCCGACGAGCTGACATCCGTGCCGCGGTCGCCGGCGCCGGCCTGGACGACACCTTCACCGACGACGGCGCAGCCTGCTCCATCCGCTGGGTCCACCTGCACATGATCGAGGAGTACGCGCGCCACAACGGCCACGCCGACCTGCTCCGCGAGCGCATCGACGGCGCCACCGGCTCCTGACCGACCGGTCCTATGCGGTGGGCCGGGTGGCGCCGAAGTAATCGGAGCGGTTGATGGAGGCGGTGCGGACGGTGGCGCCGGTGAACGGTGCCTCGATCATCAGGCCGTCGCCGACGTAGAGGCCGACGTGGTGGATCGTCGACGAGCTCGACCCGTAGGCGTAGAAGACTAGGTCGCCAGGCACCAGGTCGGACATGCTGTCGACGTGCGTGCCGATGGTCCACTGCTCGCGCGAGGTGCGCGGGATGGTCACGCCCGCGCTGGCATAGGCGGCCATCGTGAGCCCGGAGCAGTCGAAGCTGTCCGGCCCTGAAGCGCCCCACTGGTAGGGCTTGCCGATCTGCGCTCGCGCGTAGGCGATGGCCTGTTCCGCGTCAGTCGTGGGTGAGGTCGAGGTGGACGTCGAGGTCGGCGTCGACGCCGACGCCGCTTGGCGCTGCGCGGCCTCGCGTGCCGCCGCCTCCTGAGCGGCCTTCAGCCTGGCGGCACGCTCGGCGGCCAGCTTGCGGGCCAGCGCCTGGCGGCGAAGCTCCTCCTGGCGGCGCTGCTCGGCCTGGACCGCCTGCTTGACCTCGCCGCTGAGTCGGTCGAGGTAGCTGCGCTGCTGGGCGAGCCTGCGCGCGATGTCGCGACGCTGCGAGCTGAGCTTGGCCTGGATCGCCTCCTGCTCCCGCTGCTGCGAGGCCAGCGTTTCGGCGACCGAGGTCAGCTCGCGCTTGCTCCGATCGACGTTGGCGATCGACTGGACGTCCGAGTCGGTCACCGACTGCTGGTAGTGGGCCATGGTCACGGCGTCGTTGACGGTCTGCACCTCGAGGAGCTGCCCGAGCCTGGTCACCGGCCCGTCGATGTAGATGGCGCGGATGCGCTCGTCCATGACGCGCTGGGAGGCGGCGAGCCGCTTGCGGGCGGCCTGGAGCCGCCGCGCGGTGTTCTGCTGGCGGTCCCGCGTCTCCTGGAGTGCCTCCTGGTTGGCGTTGAACTGCTCGACCACGGTCTCGACCTGGTCGTTCATGCGGTCGATGGTGTGCTGCACCTTGGCGGCCTCGGCACGCAGGCGGGCGATCTTCTGGGCTGGCGTCTCGGCCTGCGCCGCGTTCGCGCCGACGCCAGCCAGCGCGAGGGCGGCCGCCAGCAGCAGGCCAATGGTGGGTCGAGCGCCGGGAAGCCCTCGGCGGTGGGGGGTCCGTCGAGCAGCGTGCAACTCCGGCCTCCTTTCCGGGCTGGGGGATTACCGGGGAGGCACCTTGATACGTGGTGAAGCTGTTGATTTCTGGGGGAATGGGGGGTGGCAACCCTACCGAACCGACAAGGTAATGACAACTCGGGCGACCCTGCTGTGGTCACCCTGCCTCCCGCCGGGACCTGAAACGGACCGCCGTTGATGGAACATTCCGGTTGAACGCGCGGGTTATCTCCATGGCGAGAAATACGTCAAGATCCTTGTTCTGGCGTTCGAAGACTATCCGGTGAGTCCAGTCGGTTGGCGCTACGCCGCTCGCGCCCCTCGATAGTGGGAGGTGGAGCCGCATGGCGCCGATGCCGGCATGGGCGCGGACCGTCCAGAACCGCGTGGTCCGCGAACGTCGTGGAGATTCCAGACCGTTCCGCAGGGTCGCAGTCACGTTCCTGGTCGGCCTCATGCTCCTGCTCACGGGCTCGTGCTCGGCGGGCGGCGCCTCCGAGGCGCGCACCGACGGCGCAGCGCACGCTACTCCGGCAGACCCGACGCCGGCGGCCACGGCACACGGCGCGCCCGGCTTCAGCCTGGTCGCCTCCGGCGACGTCCTGCCGCACACTTCGCTGGTCGAGCGGGCCAGAGCCTACGGCGCCCGCGGCGGCCACGGCGGCCACGGCGGTCGCGGCGCCCACGGCGGCCGTGCCTACGACTTCCGGCCGATGCTCGGTGCCATCGAGCCGATCATCTCCGCCGCCGACCTCGCGGTCTGCCACATCGAGACGCCCCTGTCGCCGACCGGCAGGCACCTCTCGGGCTACTCGCGGTTCAACGGGCCGCCGCAGATCGCCGCGGCGCTGCACGCCACCGGGTACGACGCCTGCTCCACCGCCTCCAACCACTCCCTCGACCAGGGCGCCAAGGGCGTTTCCGGGACGCTGCACGTCCTGGACGGCGCGGGACTGCGCCACGCCGGTATCGCCCGCAACCCGCAAGAGGCCCGGGCCACGATGCTCACCGTCAAGGGCCTGCGCGTGGCGATGCTGAGCTACGCCTACGGCTTCAACGGGCGCAAGGTGCCAGCCGGCCAGCCGTGGCGCGCCAACCAGATCAATCCCGCCCGCGTCCTCGCCGACGCCCGCGCGGCCCGGAAGGCCGGCTCGCGGTTCACCGTGGTCTTCCTGCACTGGGGCCGGGAGTACCGGACGGCCCCGACACCCGACCAGCTTCGCATCGCCCGGCGACTGCTCGCCGACCCCAGCGTCGACCTGATCCTCGGCCACCACGCGCACGTGGTCCAGCCGGCGCGGCGGATCAACGGCAAGTGGGTCGCGTTCGGCATGGGCAACCTGCTGTCGGCCCAGTCATCCGCCTGCTGCCCCGCCAACACCCAGGACGGGGTGATCGTCTCCGTGAAGGTGGTGCGCAGGGCGGACCGCTACGTGGTGGGCGACCTACGGTACGTCCCGACCTGGGTGCAGCACCCTGGCTACCGGGTCCTGCCGGTCATCCAGTCGCTCGCCCACGGTGGCCTGGACGCTGCCACCAGAGCCGCCCTCGCCGCCTCACTGCGGCGCACCAGGTCCGCCATGGGCCTCGAAGCCCGCCCAGCCAGCGGCTGACGGTCAGGCCGGACGCGCCGTCGCGGCTTGGTCGGCCCATGGCACGCGGCAGGCGTCGCCGGAGTTGAAGCCCTGCTCGGTGATGCCTGGGGCGGTCCTCGACCGCGGCGAGGCAGCTCGCGAGCCGCGCACGCCGCCGCGTGCAGGGAGCGGCGGCGGTTCCCGACGCCGATCTCGCCAGCCAGCGAGCGGTTGTCGACGCGTTCTTGGCTGCCTCGCGCGAAGGTGACTTCGACGCGCTCGTCGCTGTGCTCGACCCGGAGATCGTGGTCCGAGCCGACTTCGGTGCCCTGCCTGTTGGCGCATCGAGGGTGGTCCGCGGCGCGCGGGCGGTGGCCGAAGGGGCGCTGACCTTCGCGCGGCTTGCCCTGTCCGCACAACCGGCGCTGGTGAACGGAGCCGCGGGAATCGTCTCGCGTGGCCCGGGAGGCCAGCCGTTCTCGGTCATGGGCTTCACCGTCAGGCACGGGAAGATCGTCGAAATCGACATCCTCGCCGACCCGGCGCGCCTCCGCCAGCTCGACCTGGCGGTCCTCGACGACTGAGGCCGGGCGCTCGGCCACCGCAAGTCTCATAGTTGACTTATATAAGCTGGCGTTGTACTACTGCCGTGCGCGCGTTGGAACGCGCCGCGCGGGTCGGGCGGAGGGCCCGCGCTCCGACGCACCTCGACCGGGAAGGTAGGGAGGCTCATGACTGACAAGGCCAGCTCGCTCGCGGAGACCTCCCGCGAGGTCGGACGCCGGCGGATCGGCGCCGGCGAGGCGCGCACCGCGCTGATCCGGCGGCGCTACGACGCGGAGATCGAGGACCTCTGGGAAGCCTGCACCACTCCGGAGCGGCTGAACCGCTGGTTCCTCCCGGTCTCCGGCGATCTGCGAGTCGGCGGGAGGTTCAGCCTCCAGGGCAACGCCAGCGGTGAGATCCTTCGCTGCGAACCGCCGCGGCTCCTCAAGCTCACCTGGGCCTACGGGGACCGGCCGGTCGACGAGGTCGAGCTGCGCCTTTCCCCAGTCGAGGGCGGTGCCACGGTCCTGGAGATCGAGCACGCCACGGTCTCCAAGCTGGTCGAGTGGGAGGGCCAGATGCTCGACGTCATCCCTGGCGTCGGGGTCGGCTGGGAGCTGCCGCTGACCCTCGCGTTGCCCAGGTACCTGCGCGACGAGCTCCCCGACGCGCCAGCCGTGGAGTGGTACCAGCCCGGCCCCGAGGAGGAGCGGCTCATGGACCAGAGCGGCCAGGCATGGGCGGCCCTGGTGCGGGCGTGGGAGGCGGCGGACGGCAACGCGACTCCACCGCGTCGGGAAGGCTAGGGCGTGAGCTCCTGCCGTTTGCGCTGCAGGAAGTCGCGCTCGGTCGTGTTGTCGGTGCGGGCGATCGCCGCCTCGTAGGCCACTGCCGCCTCGGCGTCGCGGCCCAGGCGCCGGAGCAGGTCGGCGCGGATGGCGTGGAACAGGTGGTAGCCATCGAGGTCGAGGCCGTCGACGAGGGTGAGCGCCGCCGCCGGTCCCGCCAGCTCGGCCACCGCGACCGCGCGGTGCAGCGCCACGACCGGGCTCGGTGCCAGCGAGAGGAGCTGATCGTAGAGCTGCACGATCTGCCGCCAGTCCGTGGCGGCGGCGATCGGCGCGTCGCTGTGGACGGCGTTGATCGCCGCCTGGACCTGGTACGGGCCGGGCTGGTTGCGCCGGAGGCATTGCCGGACGATGGCCTGGCTTTCGGCGATGAGGCCGCGGTCCCAGCGCGCGCGGTCCTGGTCGGCCAGCAGCACCAGGTCGCCGTCCGGGGTCGTGCGGGTCGCGCGCCGTGACTCGATGAGCAGCATGAGCGCCAGCAGCCCCATGACCTCCGGTTCGTCGGGCATGAGCTCGGCCAGGAGCCGGCCGAGGCGGATGGCCTCGGCGCAGAGGTCCTCGCGGACGAGCCGGTCGCCCGAGCTGGCCGTGTAGCCCTCGTTGAAGATGAGGTAGACGACTGCCAGCACGGCCCGAAGGCGGTCCGGGAGGTCGGCCTCGTCGGGGACCCGGTACGGGATCCCCGCGTCGCGGATCTTGCCCTTGGCGCGGACCAGCCGCTGGGCCATGGTCGGCCCCGGGACCAGGAAGGCGCGCGCGATCTCCGCGGTGGTGAGCCCACCCAGGAGCCGCAGCGTCAGCGCGACCTGGACGCCGGTGGCCAGCGCGGGGTGACAGCAGGTGAAGATCAGGCGCAGCCGGTCGTCGCGCACGGCTCCCTCCTCGGCTGGTTCGGCGCGGGCGTGCAGGAGGGCGGCCTGGGCGTGCCGGTCCTGGAGGGACGACTCCCGGCGGAGGCGGTCGATCGCCCGGTTGCGGGCGGTGGTGATGATCCATCCGGCCGGGCTGGGAGGCAGCCCGCTGGACGGCCACCGCTGCACCGCCGCGGTGAACGCGTCCTGGACCGCCTCCTCGGCGACGTCGATATCGCCGAAGACGCGAACCAGGACGGCCACCGCGCGGCCGTATTGCTCGCGGAACACACCTTCGATCTCCGAGACGGGCAGGGTCGGCACGCCAGTCTCAGTCCCCGGCTTCGCCTTGGAGCGGCCGTACCTCGACTGGGAGGGTGGTCGCCCGGGCCATCTTGCGGCCCCACTCGAGCGCGGCGTCCAGATCAGGCGCGCTGATGATCGTGAACCCGCCGATGTGCTCCTTGCCCTCGACGAACGGGCCGTCGGTGGTGAGCACGTCGCTGTCCCGGGGCCGCAGCACGGTGGCCGTGCTCGGCGGGTGCAGCCCGGCGGTGAAGACCCAGGCGCCGGCGGCCCTGAGCTCCCGGTTCAGCGCGTCGAGGTCCCGCATCACCTTGTCAAGGACCTCGGGCGGCGGAGGGCCCCCGTCGGGCTGGTAGACGCTGAGCAGGTACTGCTTCATGCGTTGTTCCTCCTTCCGGCCGAAGTCTCGGCCGGCTGGTCGGCCGCCGGCATCGTGCCGGCCTCTCACCCTCGACACGAACGGCTTGCGCCCGGATCGACATCGGACAGGCCGGCGACCGCCAGGACCGCTGGGAGCAACGCCCTAGCTGGCCCTACGGGACGCCAGTGAGCTCTCCCCTGACCACCAGGGAGGTCGGCCCGACGACCCGCCAGCCGTGGTGCAGCGTGCCGTCCATCGGGGCACAGGTCGCGACGGCGGCGATCCGCTCGACCGGATGGTGGACCGTGGTCAGGGACGGGCTGGTGCACTCCGCCAGCGGGCCGTCGTCGAAACCGATCACGGCCGCGTCGTCGGGCACGCGCCGTCCATGGGCACATGATAGATCCCACCTGCGACCAGCCAGGAGCGTCGTGTTCAGGCGGGGACGGCGGACGGAGCCGGCGGGATGCGGAAGACCTCAAGGAACCGCTCCAGCAGGGCGGGGTCGCCGGTCAGCCGGACGTGGCCACCGGCGACCGCCTCGCCGGGGCCGATCTCGCGGGCCAGCAGGGCCCGCAGCTCCGCGCCGGTCTCGATGACCAGGTCCGAGTCGGGCAGCGGTCCCCGCGCGACCTCGAGGGCGCCGCCGTCGATGCGCGCGTGGACGACGACGTCGCCGACGCGCAGCTGGAAACCAAGGTGGAGCCCACGGGCCGCGCCGCGGACGTAGGTGGCGCGCAGCGCCATGATCAGCGAGTCGGCGGTGACCACGTCGTCCGGCCGGGGCCGGCCGAGGGATCTGGCCCCCCACAGGCCGAGCCGGAGCACGACGTCCTCCAATTCCCTGCCGTAGTCGGTGAGCTGGTAGACGACCGAGCCCTGGGGCCGGGGCAGCAGCCGGCGCTGGATCACGCCGGAGCCCTCCAGCTCCTTGAGCCGCGCGGACAGGATATTGGTCGGGATGCGGGGCAGCCCGTTGCGCAGGTCGGTGAACCGCTTGGGCCCCGGGATCAGATCGCGGATGACCAGCAGCGCCCAGCGCTCGCCGACCAGCTCCATGGCATGCGCGACGCCGCAGAACTGACCGTAGGTCCGGCTGGTCATCGTCCCCGTCCTCGATGCACCGTTGGTTCCACAGATTGCGCTTGAGCTTACAGAGCGAGGTTGCTAAAGACAATCTTCGCCGCGCGGCCGGGCGGAAGGCTCCCGCGGTGCCGGCCGCGGTGCCGATCGAGCGACGGCTGTAGCCGGCGGCCACTACAATCGGCCACGATGCCAGGCGGAGGTGAGACGGGGGCGGTGCGGTCCTGAGCGGTCGAGTGCGGGTCAGCCACCCAGAAAAGGTGCTGTTCCCCGACGACGGCATCACCAAGGGCGAGCTGGTGAGCTACTACGAGACCGTCGCCTCGACGATGCTGCCGACCATCAGCGGACGCCCGGTCACCATGCAGCGGTTCCCGAACGGGATCGGCCGAGGCGGCTTCCTCCAGAAGCAGGTCGGCGACTACTTCCCGGACTGGATCGAGCGGGCCACCGCGCCCAACCGCCGCACCCGCAGCGGCACCACCCGGGAAGAGGTCACCTACGTGGTCTGTCGGGCACCGGACGACCTCGCCTACATCGCCAACCAGGGCTGCGTCACCCCGCACGTCTGGCTCAGCCGCGTGCCGGACCTGTACCACCCCGACCAGATGATCTTCGACCTCGACCCGGCCTCACCCGACCTGGCGGTGCTGCGGTCGGCGGCGGCGGGGCTGCACCGACTGCTCGACGAGCTGGAGCTGCCCGCGTTCCTGAAGTCGAGCGGTTCCCGGGGCCTGCACATCGTCGTGCCGCTGGTCCCAGACGCCGAGACCGACGAGGTGAAGATCTTCAGCATGGCTGTCGCCGAGGTGCTGGCCGCGCGCGATCCCGACAACCTCACCACCGAGGGGCGCATCGCGGACCGTGGTGGCCGCCTGTTCCTGGACATCGGGCGCAACGGCTACGCCCAGACCGTCGCCGCGGCGTACGCGATCCGCCCCTTGCCCGGCGCGCCCGTATCGGTGCCGCTCGACTGGTCGGAGCTTGGCGACTTCGACCCCCGGCGCCACACCATCCGCACGATCTCGGAGCGCCTGGAGCGGCCTGACCCATGGGCGGGCATCGACCGGGCCGCGGTCTCCCTGGAGCCCGCGCGGGCCCGGCTCGCCGAGCTGCGGTCCTGAGCGGACGAGCGTTCATCGCACGATGCGGCAGCCGGCCCGGCGCCGCCAGCCACGGCCAACGCTATGCTCCGCGGGAACCGCCCGCGAGGGAGGGCTGATGAGCGAAGGTCCGTACGTGTTGGAGCCGATCGGGCGGGTGGAGTCACCGCTGCTGGACCGGGAAGCCGCCCCCAAGCAGGGCGACGAAGGGTCGCCGGACGCGTGGCTGGTGTTCGAGCCGGCGGTGCTGGAGGGCCTTCGAGACCTCGGCGTCGGCGCGGAGGTGCTCGTGCTGACGTGGCTGGATCGTGCCGACCGCGGCGTGCTGGTGGTCCATCCTCGGGACGATCCGGCGGCGCCGGAACGCGGTGTGTTCAGTACGCGCTCGGCCGATCGCCCGAACCCCGTCGGGTTGCACCGGGTCGAGGTCGTCGCGATCGAGGGCACCAGGGTCCGGGTGCGGAACCTGGAGGCACTCGACGGGACGCCCATCGTGGACGTGAAGCCGGTGCTCAACCAGGTGCTCGACCGATGAGCAACTCCTGGGGAGCCAGGGCCGGGGGGCCAGGGCCCTGGGGGCCGGGCCGGGGCCTGTAGAGCCTGGGCCCGGGCGTCCCGCGGCCGCGGCACCGGGCAGGGCGCGCGCTACGGGTAGGAGGCGGCGACGCGCTTGGGCACGACCATCCGCCACGCCTCGACGACCAGCTCGCGCATCTCCGGCTCGTCGATCGCGTCGAGCCACACCCGCACCCAGTTGTAGCGTTCGTCCGAGCGGGCCGGCATGTGGAACTTCTCGGGCTCGCTGGCCACCAGCGCGGCCCGCTCCTCCTTGGGAAAGCCGAAGCCCATCGACGTCTCGTCCGGCGAGATCGAGACGAAGACGAGCCTGCCGACCCGGAACTTGACGTGGTCACGTATCAGATGCTCCTCGCTGCGCGGCAGCGAGCCAGCCACCCGCCGCACGTCATCGGCCGTGACCACCCCGGGGCACCTCCTTGTGGACGTTGGTCAAGCCGCGCCGCGATCTCGCCGCGAACGGACCCCGTACCGCACGCGCTCACCTCCTCGATCTCGACGGCATGAGCCTACGACCCACCCCCGACATGGAAAGACCCCCGCAGGGCGCGCGAGAATCAGTCGTCACACCGGAACGACGAGCCCAGGACGTGCCCATGACCGAGATCACCCACCGGATGGTCGACTCGACCGGCGGGCTGCGCATGCACGTCGCCGAGGCGGGCTCGGGACCGCTGGTGCTGTTGCTGCACGGCTTCCCCGAGTGCTGGTACTCCTGGCGCCACCAGTTGGTCGCCCTCGCCGAGGCGGGCTTCCACGCGGTCGCGCCGGACCAGCGGGGCTACGGACGCACGGGCGGCCCTGAGGCGGTCGAGGCGTACTCGATCCTGCATCTGGTCGGCGACGTCGTCGGGCTGATCGACGGGCTCGGCGAGCGGCAGGCCGTGGTCGTCGGGCACGACTGGGGCGCCCCGGTCGCCTGGCAGACCGCCCAGCTCCGCCCCGACCTGGTGCGGGGGGTCGTCGCGATGTCGGTGCCGCACCGTCCACGCGGGTCGCGCCCGCCAGTCGGCGCCCTGCGCGAGCTGCTCGGCGACGGCTTCTACATGGTGTACTTCCAGCTGCCGAAGGTGCCCGAGGCGGAGCTGGAGCGGGACCTGCCGGCGACCTTCCGCCGGGTGCTGTCCGCGGCCTCCGGCGAGGCCTCCCCCACGGTGCCCATCGTGCCGCCGGGCGGCGGCTTCCTCGACGTGTGTCCCGAGCCGGAGCGGCTGCCCGGCTGGCTGACCGGGGCAGACATCGCCACCTACGCCGCCGAGTTCGAGCAGACCGGGTTCAGCGGCCCGCTCAACTGGTACCGCAACCTGGACCGGAACTGGGAGCTCACCGCCGCCTGGCACCGGGCACCGGTGCGGCCACCCGCGCTCTACATCGCGGGCGACCGCGACCCGGTGGTGGCTGGGCCGGGCGCCCAGCGGGCGATCGCCGCCATGGCCACGTTCGTGCCCGACCTGCGCGACACCCTCTGGCTGCCGGGCTGCGGCCACTGGACGCAGCAGGAACGCAGCCAGCAGGTCAACGATGCGATGCTCGCCTTCCTCCGCGCCCTCTGATCCTCGCTGGCCGAACCGGGGCACGGCCGTCTGAGCAGCGGATGGGTGCGACGCAAGCAGGTCGAGTAGAGTCTCGGCCGATGGATCCAGGGCTGCTCACCAACCGGTATCAGATCGTGCGGTCTCTCGGCACCGGTGTCGTCACCGCGGTGCTCGAGGCGCGGGACCGCCTGACGGGTGCCCGCGTGGCCATCAAAGTCCCGATCGGGCAGTTCAGGAATGATAAGGCGCTTCTGGTCCGACTCGAGCGCGAGGTCGCCGCGCTCGCCGGCTTCAGTCACCCCAACGTCGCCGCGGTGCGCGCTGTCGAGCGCCACGGCGGCGACGGCTTCGTCGTCGCCGAGCTGGTCGACGGCCCCAGCCTCCGCGAGATGCTGGCTGTCCGCGGCCCGCTGGCCCCCGCCAGGGCCGCCAGGGCCGCCGCCGGGATGTGCGCCGCGCTCGCCAGCGCGCACGACCACGGCATCGTCCACGGCCACCTGACTCCGGACAACGTCCTGCTGACCGGAGACGGCCGGGTGAAGGTGACCGATTTCCGTATCGCCGAAGCCGCCAAGCCCTTCGCCAGGGCTCCCGATCCCGCCGCCGACCTGCAGGCGCTCGCTCGTTGCCTGGTCGCCATGCTGACCGGCCAGGAGCCGGCCGGCGGCGGGCCCGTCCAGCTGAGTCCCGAGGTCCCCCCCGGGCTGGCCGCGATCGTGGCTCGGGCGACCGACGATCCGCCCAACTCCTACACCTCGGCGGCCGACCTTGGCCGCGACCTGGAGCGCTTCCTGGCGAGCACCCGCCACGGCGCCGTCTCGGTCGGAGGGCACGGCGCGGCGCCAGGCCCCTACCCGGCCGGCGCGTCCGTCACGACCCCGGCAGGCTCTCACCCGCGCGGCGCGTCCGTCACGGCTCCCGCTCGCGGCGCGGAGCTGGTCCCCACCTCGACCGGGTCGTCGCAACCCCGCGGCGCCCGGGGTGTCCGCGTCGCAGCGCCACCACGCCGGCCGCGCCGCCTTGCCGTGGTCGCGGGCCTGGTCGTGACCGCCGTGGTCATCGGCGGCTCGGTGGTCGCGGCCCAGCGGCTCGGCGGCCGGCCGGACACGTCCGGTGCCGGCCTGGCCGCTGCAGCGCCTCCAACAGTGACGCTGATGACCACCACCAGCACGACAGCGCCCAGCACCACAGCGCTTCCAACCACGACAGCGCTCCCGACCACGACAGAGCGGCCGGCCAGCGCCGCACCGGGTACCAGCTCGCCGCCGATCACGACGGTTCCCAGGCCCGTCAGGCTCGCCGTCCCCGACGTGGTCGGGCTTCATCGAGGACCGGCGTCCGACGTCCTCGCGCAGGCCGGGTTGGTGGCGCGCATCTCCTTTGCACCAGTCACGGACGCGGGCCAAGTCCAGCGCGTCGTCACCCAGCAGCCGGCCGCCGGCACGCTGGTGGCGGCCGGGTCCGAAGTGACCTTGCTGATCGGCAGCAAGAAGGCGACCAGCGGCTGAGCGCCGAACGCGCCGTGGCTAGGGTGGCCCCCACTCGGCGCGGATCGGCGGGGGCTGGACGAGGGTCTGCAGGACGACGCAGTACCGTTCGGTCCGCTCCGCAAGCGAGGCGAGCTGCTCGGGAGTCGCTTGCGGAGCCTGGACGTCGAAGCGCAGCCGGATGGACTCGAACCCGGCCGGCAGGTCCTTGGCGATGCCGAGCGTGCCGCGCAGGTCGAGGTCACCCTCCACGCCGACCTCGATCCGCTCGACCGGGATGGCCAGAGCGGTCGCACCATCTGGCAGGTGAGCTGCGCAAGCGGCCAGAGCGCCCAGCAGCAGGTCGCCCGAGCAGGCGGCGGTACCTTCGCCGCCGACGCCGGCGTGGGCGGCGGCTCAGCGGAGGAGGCCGCTACCTTGAGGAGTGCAGCGAGCCGACCAGAGAAAGGTCTCCATGGTGATCCCCACCCGCACCCTGGGCGCCGAAGGCCTGAAGGTAGGCGCCATCGGTCTGGGCTGCATGAGCTTCAGCCCGACCTACGGCGGCTTCGAGGGCGTCGACCCGGCCGACGTGATCCGGCGTGCCATCGACCTCGGCGCCACCCTGCTCGACACCGCCGACGCCTACGGCCCCAGCGAGCAGGCTGTGGGCAACGCGATTGCGGGCCGCCGCGACGAGGTGGTCCTGGCCACCAAGTTCGGCATCATCTCGCCGCCCCGAGCGGGGCGCCCGGCCGTCGTCGACGGCACGCCCGAGTACGTGCGGTCGGCGTGCGAGGAGTCGTTGCGCCGGCTGGGCGTCGACCACGTCGATCTCTACTACCAGCACCGCGCCGACCCGGACGTGCCCATCGAGGAGACCGTCGGGGCGATGGCCGAACTGGTCGCCGAGGGCAAGGTGCGACACCTCGGCCTCTCGGAGGCGTCGGTGGACACGATCCGCCGGGCCGCCGCCGTCCACCCGATCACGGCGCTGCAGAGCGAGTGGTCGCTGTGGAGCCGCGACATCGAGGACCAGATCGTGCCGGCCTGCCGCGAGCTCGGCATCGGCATCGTGGCGTTCAGCCCGCTGGGCCGTGGGGTCCTCACCGGCCGGATCACGTCGCTGGAGGACCTGCCGGAGGACGACGTGCGGCGCACCTATCCTCGCTTTGCCGACGACGCGTTCGACTCCAACCTGACCGCGGTCGGGGTGGTGCGCGAGATCGCTGCCGCGCACGGCGCCACGGCCGGCCAGGTCTCCCTCGCGTGGCTGCTCGCCAAAGGTCCCGACGTCGTGCCGATCCCCGGCACCAAACGCATCGCCTACCTCGAGGAGAACCTCGGCGCCGTCGACGTCGAACTGTCGGGCGAGGACCTCGCCCGGCTCGACGCCCTCACCGTCGTCGGGGCGCGCACCGCCGATCCGACCTGGATCTACCGAACCACGCCGCCGGCCAGGGCCTGATCCAGCTCCGGCCCGATCGGGGAAGGGCGCCCGCGCGTACGGCCCGGTCATCGCGGCCCTGCGGGCCAGCGAGCTCGGCCTGCTGCCCCGACCCGCGGGCAACCGGCACCAGTCGCAAATCTCGTGCATAACCCAAAATACGTCGGGGCGGATCTGGACAAGAGCGACTCAGGCGACCAGGCTTGCGCTTGGGCTGCTGACCGTGCGTAGGGGTCGCGCCGGGGTGAGTCACGGGCCCACCGGGCGCCCCCTCGGAAGGAGGAACCACCATGTCGGCCGGGCAAGCCGCGGGCGCGGACCCGGGGCTGCACGCCGGGGAGCTCAGCGAAGAGGAGTTGGCTGAGGAGGAGAGCGTTCGCTCGGAGACGTCAGTGTCCGACCTGGTCGAGCAGGACCTCGACGACACCGCCACTCCCAGCCGCCGAGCCGTCGGCGGGGAGTCCCAGCCGGGCTCGTTCGACGTCCCGTTGCGGCAGCGCCGGAAGGAGCCGACCGATGGCGGGTAATCCCGACCGCGTCCCCGACCTGCACCGGCTGGCCGACATCTGGGAGGGCCTCGGCCTTCGCGTCCTCGAGATGCCGGGCTGGGAGCGCCGCGGCCGTGTGTCCGGCAACACCTTCGAGGTGCTCGGCTGCCATCACACGGGGGTACCGATCGATACCGACCGGATCCTGCGCGACGGCCGCTCCGACCTCAGCGGGCCGCTGTGCAACGTCGCCCTGCACGCCAATGGCGACGTCATCCTGGTCGCCAGCGGCCTGGCCAATCACTTCGGGGCCGCCACCTGGCCCAACGGGCGATCTCTCGGCGTCGAGGCGACCGGGCCGCAGAAGACGGGGCCGAAATTCCCCAACCACGACGCCTACGTGACGCTGGCGGCCGGCTTCTGCATCTTCAAGGGCAACGCCGACCCCAGGCAGTTGGTGCGGAGCGACGTCGGTATCCCCATCCACCTGGTGGCCGCTCACAAAGAGGTCGCGGTCGACAGGAAGACCCGGACGATCTACGGCCGCAAGTCCGACCCCGATTTCGATGGTCCGGACCCCACGGTGAACGGCGCGCTGACCCACGGCTTCTCCGTCAAGGGCAGTGTGCGGTTGATCGACACGTTCCGCGACCAGGTCCACGCCAGGATGACCCGAGGCAAGGAGGACGTCAGCATCGTGGACGACGACACCAAGAACTATCTGGACAGGCAGTTCGAGTCGATCCGCGACCGCATGGACCGCGCCCTGCAGCGCATCGGCGGAAGGTCCAACACGGTCTACAACGAGCGCAACGAGGCCTTCAAGGACCTGGTCATGGCCAAGGAGGCGCTCCACGCGGCCATGGAGGCGCAGCAAACCGCCGAGCGGGTCGCCGCCGAGCTGGACAAGCTCAGGAAGCATCTGCGGAGGGACGCGGTCGCCGGTGTCGGCGAGCCCGACGCATAGGACTCGACCGGTCCGGCCGGACCGACACCTTGGAGGGAACCGTGGACATCCCCGGCGCGGTCCTGGAGGCCGAGTACCGGCGAGCCAAAGAGGAATTTCCATTCATCGAGGCCGTCGAGCGGGCCCACGGCCTGCCGGCCCTGCTGCTCTACGCTGTCGGCTCGCGCGAGACCAACCTCGTCAATAAGAAGGGTGATTTCACCAAGCGGCCGGGCGAGTCCTCGAAGCGCTTTCACGGCTTCGGCGTCTGGCAGCGGGACTCCGACGCGTTCGGCGTGGACGAGTCGTACCTGAAGGACGTGCACAAGCAGGCCGAGGACGCCGCGGAGCTGCTCGCCGCCAATTTCCGGACCTTCGAGCGCTGGAACGCCGCCGTCGCCGCCTACAACTGCGGCGCGGGGAACGTGAAGAAGGCGCTCGCCAATGGTCAATCGGTCGACCACTTCACCGCCCACCAGAACTACTCCGCCGACGTCCTGGCGCGGCACGCCTTTCTCGTCGCCCACGTCAAGAAGGATCTCAGCATCGAGGACGACGAGACCAAGAACTATCTGGACAAGCAGTTCGAGTCGATCCGCGACCGCATGGACCGCGCCCTGCAGCGCGTCGGCGGGACCAGGAACTCGGTCTATAACAACGACAACCAGGACTTCAGGGACCTCATCATGTCCGAGGAGGTGCTCGCCGCCGCCAAGGCGGCCAAGGAGACGGCCTCCAAGCTCGCCCACGAGCTGGCCCGGATCAGGGACGGCCTGGGCATTCGATAGCCACCGGTTTCGGTCGAACCCGGAGCTCGTCGGCGAGGTCCCCGACGAGCTCCGCCGGAAGCCCTGGTGCCGCGAGCACCCCGACCTGGATCGGCTCCTGGTTCATGATCGCCCCCCGGACTGATCATCGTGTGGATTCGAGCCGCAGCCTCTCCTGGCAGCCTATGACAGGCCCGATCGAGCGCGACGGTTCCGGGGGGACGCAATGACCGGCGCAGCGCTCGCCACGCTCGACGTGCAGCCTGGTGACGCCGAGGCTGTCGAGCAGGTGGAGCAGTGGTTCCACGACTACGGCCCGCAGCCACGATCCCGCCGTGCGCGAGCGCATCATCCTCGCCCACCTGGGACTGGCCGACCGGCTCGCGGCGCGCTTCCGCGGCAGCCGCGGGGTCTCCGAAGACGATCTCGTCCAGTCCGCACGGGTCGGCCTGGTCAATGCCGTCGACCGGTACGACGCCGAGCGCTCCAACCCGTTCATCGTCTACGCGATCGTGTGCATCATCGGCGAGCTCAAGCGCTTCCTGCGGGAGGGCTCCTGGCGCCTGCACGTCGCCCGGTCGAACAAGGAGATGGCGCTTCAGGTCGTCCGGGCCAGGGACGCGCTGACCATGACGCTGGGCCGGATGCCGACCGTTGCGGAGGTGGCCGACCGCCTGGGCACGGACGAGGAGACGGTCACCCAGGGGCTGGAGGCCGTCTCCGCGGGATGCGTCGCCTCGCTCGACCAGCCGGTCGACGACGACTGCGCCGTCACGATCGGGGCGCTGCTGGCCGCTCCGGCTCCCGACGTGGAGATCGAGGACCTGCTGGTGCTGCCCGAGCTGATCGGCACCCTTCCCGACCAGGAACGGCGGGCGGTCATGCTGCGGTTCTTCGACGACCTGCACCAGCGCGAGATCGGTGCGGTGCTGGGTTGCTCCCAGGTCCACGTCTCACGCCTGCTGCGCCGGGCGGTCCGGCGGATGCGCGAACGGCTCTGCCTCTGAGGGCCTGGAGCCGTTTACTCCTCCGAGGAGGTGCAACCCCACGTCATGGTTCAGCGGTGGTACCGGACCGCGCTGATATATTCCGTCGACGTCGGGTTGTTCCAGGACACCGACGCGGACGGTGTCGGCGACCTCAGCGGGGCTGATCAGGCGACTCGACTACCTGTCCCGGCTGGGCGTGACCACGCTCTGGCTCAACCCGATCCATCCATCACCGCGCCGGGACGGCGGCTACGACATCACCGACCACTACGGGGTCCATCCACGGTTCGGCAGCTTCGGGGACTTCGCGAGGTTGCTCACGAGGCCAATGAGCGGGGCATCCGGCACGAGCTGCGCGAGGCCCTGTCGTGGCGCCGGGGAGATACGGCGCTGCTGGCGGAGGCCAACGTCGCCGACGATGAACTGCTCGAATACTTCGGCCACGCCGAGGGCTCGGCGACCCGGGTGACGATGGTGTTCGTGTTCCGGCTCAACCAGATGCTCATGCTCGCCCTGGCCCGACAGGACGCTGACCCGATCAGGAGGATCATGCATGAGCTCCCGGCCCTGCCACGGTACGGCCAGTGGGTCACCTTCCTGCGCAACCACGACGAGGTGGACCTGGGCCGGCTCTCACCGGAGGAACGCCAGGACGTGTTCGACGCCTTCGGCCCCGAGCCGAACATGCAGCTCTACCACCGCGGGATCCGGTGCCGGCTGGCGCCCATACTCAACTGCAACCGCCGCCGTATCGAGATGGCCTCCAGCCTGCAGTTCACCATGCCCGGAACCCCGGCCATCCGGTACGGGACGAGATCGGCATGGGCGAGAACCTCGATCTGCCCGAACGCGAGGCGATCCGCACCCCCATGCAGTGGGACGACACCCGCAACGCCGGCTTCTCGCGTGCGGACCCCGAACGGCTGCAGGCACCGGTCATCAGCGAGGGGCCGCTGGGCTACCAGCGCGTCAACGTGACCGCCCAGCGCCGCGACCCGCACGGCCTGCTCGTATGGTTCGAGCGCATCCTGAACACCCGGCGCGAATGCGAGGAGATCGGCTCCGGCCACCACGAGGTCATCGACGCCGGACCGTCGAACGTGCTGGTCCATCGCGCGACCGGCGACCACGGCGTGATGCTGTTCCTGCACAACCTCGCCGACCGGCCTGCCAGGTCGACGTCGGCAAGCAGCCCGACCAGCCGGGCCGGCCGCTCAACGTCGCCCCCGACGGCGACGACGGCGCCGTCGTCGACCTCCAGGCGCTGCGGCTCGACGACTACGGTTATCGCTGGATCCGGCTGCGCGACCAGCCCTGACCTACGATAGGCGCAGGAGGAGGCCTTCGCTGGGCCGGAGCTCCAGGCCGCTCAGGCTCACCTCGCCGTCCGAGCGGTCGGGGTCGGTGGAGATCACCAGGGCCGCCGTGGAGGGCAGTTCCGCCCGCGGGCGGAACCGCACCGGGGTGGTGGCGAAGTTGACGGCGGCCAGCAGCCGGTCGCCGCCGCCCTCACGCAGCCAGGCCAGCACGTCGGTGCCGGCGTCCAGGGAGCGCTGCGCCCCGATCTGCAGGACCGGCGTGCGCCTGCGCAGCTCGCCGAGGCGGCGGACCAGCGTCAGCATCGAGCGGGGGTCGCCGGCCTGGCGCTCGACGCACAGCCGCTCGGCATCGGCCACCAGCGGCAGCCAAGGCCCGCAACTGCTGCTCGCTCAGCCGCGGGAACGCGCCGTGGAGGTCGGGTGTCTCGGGGAGCCGCGCCGGCTCCGCCGGATTCACGGGCGGCGCCCCGGGATCGGTGGCCAAGCCAGGCGACCTGGAGCGGCTATGCCCGCTCTGCGGGCTGGAGCACCGTGCGGATGGCCGACGGCAGGATGCTCAGCAGGTGCGTCAGTTGCGCGGCCAGCTGTGCGGCCTCGTCGATCGTCAACCGGTCGCGGAGCACGTGGAAATAGGCGCGCAGCACCCGGTAGGCGTAGCGGCGGTCGTCGCTGCCGAGCCGCTCGGCCAGCGCCTTGAGCCACTGGCACCGCGCAGCGCGGTGGCCTGCGGAGCTGGCAGCCGGTCCAGCCGGTCCAGAACGGGACGGAGCAACTGGTGCAGCGCGGCGAAGGCCAACTCGACCTCGGAGTCGACACCGGTCCCTTACAGCAGACGGAAGTCGCCCGCCTGCTGGGCGGCCTCCCCCAGCAGGGCGCTCTTGCCGATGCCGGCTTCGCCGCAGACGACCAGGACACCGCCGCGCCGCCCCCGGGCGGCGGCGAGCAGGGCGGATATGCGCGCACGCTCCCCTCGCCGTCCATAGAGCATGGGACATCCCGGTTGATGCGCAGAAGGCGCGACTCGGCTCGGGCATCGGCCGGGTTCATTTGACCATAGGAGTCGAGCCAATTGAACCGGAGTTTTTGGTCCCGCTATTGGCGAAAGCTCAATGTTTTCGGCGTATTTCTATATTCGGCGCGTCGAATCTACCGGACGACTAGTCAGTGCCCCCGCGCCGCTCGCCACCCGACCCGCGGGTCAGCGAACGAGGTGGACCGGCACGCTGGTCACCACCACGCCTGGCAGCGGACCGCATCGTGCTCTCGCCCTCGGCCGTGCTCGGCCCGGTCGACCCGCAGCTCGGCGAATACGCCGCAGCCTCCATCCTGGCCGCCGTGAGCCAGAAGGACGCCAACGAGACCGACGACAAGACCCTGATCCTGGCCGACGTCGCGCGCAAGGCGCAGTCGCAGGTGCACGAGTTCGTCAGCGGGCTGCTGCGCCACCAGCTCGACGACACCCGCGCCGAGGAGGTGGCCACAACCCTGACCCATGGCCGCTGGACCCACGACTTCCCATCGACGTCGACCACGCCCGCGCCCTCGGCCTGAAGGTCGACACCGACCTGCCCGACCAGGTCCGCCAGCTCATGCGCCTCTACCCGCAGCCGCGCAACCGCCGGCCCTCGGTGGAGTACCTCCCGATCCCCTACAACGACCGGCGCCCCGCCGAGCGCCGGGAGCACACCCGCCGCATGCCCAGCCGCAGGGATCGCACCTGACCATCGCACGCGCCTACGGGCCGGTCGTCACCTCCGCGGTGTCGCCGGTCGCCGTGACCTGGTACACGGTGCCTCGCCAGCGGACCCGGAAGCGGAGCGACCCCCACGAAGCGGGCACGTGCGGGGCGAAGCGGAGCTCCCCCTCCGCCACGGTCATGCCGCCGAACCCCAGCACCAGCGCCTGCCAGATACCGCCCAGGGCCGCGATGTGGACTCCGCCCGCGGCCGTCACGCCCTGCTCGAAGTCGAGGTCGAGCCGGGCCGCCTGCTCGAGGTAGCGCTCCGCGGTGTCCAGTTCGCCGAGCCGGGCGGCCACCAGCGAATGCACCGGCGGGCTGAGGGAGCTGTCGTGCGCGGTGATCGGCTCGTAGTAGCGGAAGTTGGCCTCGTGGGCTGTGCGGGACCAGCGCTCGCCGAGCACGGCCAGCAGCATCACGACGTCGGCCTGCTTGATGACCTTGAGCTGGCCGAGCGCATGCCAGCCCAGCAGCACCTCGAAGGTGGTCGTGCGGGGCTCGAACGCCGCCAGGTCCACCTCTTCGAGGTGGTGGAAGCCTCGGTGCTGCTCGATCAGCCCTGTCCCCGGGTCCAGGCCGTCGACCAGGCTGTCGGCCAGCCCGGCGGCCACCGTGCGCCAGTGCGCCAGCTCGGCGCCGCCGAGGCGCAGCGCCGCACGCAGCGATCGCCAGCGGTCAGGGTGGCGCTCGAGCAGCCAGGTGGCCAGCTCGCCGGCCCGGTCCAGCAGCCAGCCGGCCAGCTGGTTGGTGTAGGCGTTGTCGTCGACGCCCTCGTGGTATTCGTCCGGACCGATCACCGTGCGGACGTGCCAGTGGCCGTCGGAGCCGTGCTCGGCTCGCGACGCCCAGAAGCGGGCCAGCTGCAACAGGATCTCCGCGCCCTCCGCCAGCAGGTGCTCCTCGTCGCCGGTGGCCTGCCAGTACTGCCAGACCGCGAAGCCGACGTCGGCGTTGAGGTGGTGCTCCTGCTCACCGGTCCGGGTGTCCTTGCGCTCGCCGGATGCCGTGAAGTAGTAGGCCGGGGTGACGTCCTCGCCGCTGTCGGCCGACTCCCAGGCGTAGGCGGCGCCGCGCCAGCCGCGGTCGCGGGCGTTCTGGAGGGCGGCCGGCAGGGTGTGATACCGGTAGCCCAGCACGGCCCTTGCCGTGGGCGGAGCCGTGTACGTCAGGAACGGGACCACGAACATCTCGTTGTCCCAGAACACGTGGCCCTTGTAGCGCTCGCCGGTGAGCGACCGCGCCCCCGGGGCGGTGCGCCGGTCGCCGGGGTTGGCGCACCCGATCAGGTGGTAGAGCGCGAACCGGACACGACGCTGCAGTTCGTCGTCGCCGGTCACCTCGACGTCGGCGACCGCCCAGTGCTCGGCCCAGGCGCGCGCGCTTCCCCCGAGCAGGCTGGGCAGACCGGCTCCGGCGGCCTCGGCCAGTCGCCCGGTCGCACGGCCGGCGGGATCGGGGTCGTCGCGGCCACTGAACACCGTGACCAGCTTGTCGAGCCGCAGCGCCCGCCCAGGGGACGCGTCGAAGCGGCAGCGCCAGGTGAGCGCCTGCTCGCCCGGCTCCTGCTCGGTCACCGTCTGGCGGCCATCGTCGCCGACCAGCGCCGTCGAGGTGGCCAGGCAGACGTCGACGTGCCGCTGGGCGGTGGTGGTCTGTAGCAGCATGCCGTCGCCGAACCGCCGCGTCCGATGGCCGGCGAGGTGGCGGACGCCGCCCTCGTTGGTGACGTCCCCGTCGACGATCGCCTCCACCGTCAGCTCCCCCGACCAGTCCTCCGCCGTGACCTCGAAGGCCTGGCCGAGGACGTGGCGGTCGTCGAGGGAGGCGAACCGCAGCGAACGCAGCCGGGTGGTGCGGCCGCCGGCGCGCAGCCGCCACTCCCGCAGCAGCGCGCCCCGCCGCAGGTCGAGCGTCCGCCGGTGGTCGAGGACCTCGGCGCCGCCCATGGTGAGGGCGAGGCCGTCGATGACGACCCGGAGCTTCGACCAGTCAGGCGCGACCACCAGCTCGGCCGTCGGAGCGGCGATGACCCGGCGATCCGGGGTGGCGGCGGCCTGCTCGGCCTCCTCGGTGGCGGCGTCGAACAGCCCGGCCAGGAAGGTCGCCGGAGCCCAGGCCCCGCCGCCCTCCTCGACAGCGGCCCGGGTGCCGAGATAGCCGTTGACGAGCGCGAACGCTCCTTCGATGGCCGGCTCCCGCTTCGCGGCCCAACCGTCGGCCACCAGCAGCCAGCGCGGGTCCGCGTCGACCTCGAACGGGTCCTTCATGGCGTGGACGACCTCCTCACCGGAGCCGCTGCCTGCCCTGACGACGGCATGGTGGCAGACCCGAGCGGCGGGCGCGGTGATCATGCCTCGCCAGCGCGTGGGGCCAACGCTTCCGGTCCCCCGTGCCTGGCGTAGTGCCTGCTCGGGATCGACGCCGAGCTGGCGTGCCTGGACCGCGAAGCTGCGAGCGGCCGTCGCGAGCCGCTGGTCGCGCTCTGCTGCGGCCACCTGGGTGGGTGCGTCCAGGACGAAGGTGCCGTGCCGCCCGCGGGTGGTGATGATCTGGTCGCGTTCCAGCTCGCGGAAGGCGCGGGCGATGGTGGCGGTGGCCACGCCGAGGTCGCGGGCGAGCTGGCGGAGCGGTGGGAGCCGGGCGCCTTGGGCCAATACGCCGGTCGCCACCATGGTGGTGATCTGGCCGCGGAGCTGCTCGTAGGGTGGGATCGGCGAGTCCGGGTCGAGCTGCAGGATCATGCTGACTCCTGCCCGGGGCCCTGTTGCGGCCGCGGTGGCTGGGCGGGCGGCTGCGGCCCTGGGCCGAGGCCGCGCCGGACCGGCCACCACAGGGGGCTGGTCAGGTCCTTCCAGCAGCCGATCGCCAGGCCGTAGCACAGCAGACCCGCCACGCCGGCGATCGCCGACCATGGGCCGCCCAGGGTCAGGTTGCCGAGCTGGCTGGGGAGCAGGAACAGCAGCGCGGCCAGTCCGGCCCCGGCGGCCCGGTGGATCGAGGTGGACCGCAGCGCGTCGTCGATGGCCAACTCACCGGTGGTGGCGACTGGCTGCCGGCGGCGCACCATGACCCGCAGCGTGACGTCCACCAACGCGACCACCGCGATCGCGGCGACGGCGGTGGTGATGCCACGGCTGTGGGCCCAGGGCTCGCCAGGGGACCCCAGGGGGACCAGTGCCAGCACAGCCATGGCGACCGCCCGCTCGGCCCACAGCATCCAGGCGGGCAGGTAGTCGGCCAGCCGCCGTGGGGCAAGGGCGGCGGCGCGCAGCTGCCGGGGTGTGGGCGCCGCCGGGTCAGCTCGGCGGCGACGGCACCCAGCAGGTAGCCGACGGCCCAGGCGCTCGGAGCGGCGAGCAGGCGCAGCGGGAACGGCGGCAGCGGCTGGTCGTAGGCCACGCCCCACCAGACGGTGGCGCCCTCGCCGATCACGAACGGGACGACGAAGCCGAGCGTCCGTAGCCAGCGGCCCCGGCGGAGCTGCTGGCTGAGGTGGCTGCCTGCTGACTCGCGCCGACGCCCTGGAGGCGGTCAGGCGCGGCGGTGGGGGCGGCCGGGCGACCGAGGAGATCGACCGGATCACCCCTGCCGCTGGATGGCCGGGACGTCGCCGACTGGTACGTCGCTGACCGCCGCGGCCCGGCGGCGTACCAGTCGCCGCGGGACCGCCCCTCGGCGTGGCGCGATGACCAGGGAGACCGCGAACAGCGCGGCCGCCACCAGCACGATGGTGGCCCCGGCCGCGACGTTCAGGTTCCGGGACACCACCAGCCCGACGATGCCGCTGACGGCGCCGAGCGCACCCGAGAGCACCATGGTCGCCCCGAGGCGCTCCGTCCACAGGCGCGCGGTCGCGGCGGGCGCGGCGATCAGCGCCACCGACAGGATGGTCCCCACCGCGGGGACCGACGTCACCACCACCAGCTCGATCAGCAGCAGCATCACCACGTCCAGCGCCACCGCCGGGTAGCCGAGCGCGGCCAGCCCGCCGGGGTCGAACGCCCCGAGCACCAACTCCTTGTGCAGACCCGCGAGCGCGCCGAGGACCACCATGCCGGTGATCCCGGTGATCAGCAGGTCCGTGGGCTGCACCGTGACGATCGAGCCGACCAGGTAGGCGCTCAGGTCCTTGGTGAACCCGGACTGCGCCGACAGCAGCAGCACCCCGAGCGCAAAGGTGCCCGCCAGCACGACGCCGATCGCGCTGGTGTCGTCGATCCGGTCGCGGGCGCCGAGCAGCGCCACGGCGACCACCACCAGCATGCCGAACGCCCCGGCGCCCAGCAGCAGGTTCACTCCGGCCAGCGCGACCAGGACCACCCCGGGGAAAGTGGCGTGGCCCAGCGCGAGCGTCAGGAACGGCAGGCGGCGCAGCAGCACGTGCACGCCGATGACGCCGGAGACGATGCCGACCATGACCGCCTCGAGCAGGGCCCGCTGCGCGAACGAGCCGGAGAACGCGTCGGTCAGCCAGCTCATCCGGCGTCTCGGGACGAGGCGGTGGCGGGTGGTCGGCCGGCCATGCGTCCCAGCGCTCGCCCGCCGGGCCCGACCGCCAGCGCGACGATGAAGCACGCGACCAGGACGACCACGATGGTGGCGCCCGACGCCAGCCGTACCCCGCGCTGGATCGAGACGTCGTAGCTGATCGCCAGGCCGAGCCAGCCGCCCAGCGCGCCCAGGGCGCACGAGATGGCCGTCATGAGCGCCACCCGGTCGACGAGCAGCCTGGCGGTGGCGGCGGGCACGATGATCAGGGCGATCACCAGCACCGTCCCGACCGCCTTGACGGCGGCCACCACCACCAGGGCGACCAGCACGTTGAGGACCAGGTCGAGCACGTCCACGCGGTAGCCCATGGCGGCGGCCCCCTGCTCGTCGAAGGCGCGCAAGAGCAGCTCCTTGCGGAGTGCCACCAGGGTGGCCAGCACCACCGCGGCGACCACGACCGTCTGGATCAGCACGGGCCAGTCGACCGCGAGGATGCGGCCGAACAGGAATGCGCTCAGGTCGGAGGTGTAGGACTGCTCGCGCGACACGAGCACGACCCCGACCGCGAAGAACGAGGTCAGCAGGATCGCCAGGCCGGCGTCCTGGGTGACCCGCCGGGTCGAGGTCAGGGCCGTGAGCAGCAGTGCAGAGAGCAGCGCCGCGGCGAGCGCCCCGAGGAAGACCGACTGGCCGATCAGGAAGGCGATGACCACGCCCGGGAAGACCGTGTGCGTGAGGGCGTCGCCGACGAACGCCAGTCGTCGCAGCACGACGAACACCCCGACCGCGCCGGCGAGCACCCCGAGGACCAGCACCGCCAGCAGCGCTCGCTGCATGAACGCCACCTGGAACGGTTCGATCAGCAGGTGGGTCATGGCTGCGCCAGGATCACGTTGTCGCCGCGCAGCTGCAGGGCACGGCCCCCGTAGGTGGCCCGCAGCAGGTCGGGCGTCAGGGTCGTGGCGGTGGGGCCGAAGCCGAACTGGTGCCGGTTGAGCAGGCAGACCTCGTCGCAGAACAGGTGCGCCAGGGCGAGATCGTGGGTCGACACGACCACGGCGGCTCCGCCGTCGCGCAGGCGTCCCAGCGCCGCCAGCAGCAGCTCCTCGGAGACCGCGTCGATACCGTTGAACGGCTCGTCGAGCAGCAGCAGCCGGGCCTGCTGGGCGATCGCGCGGGCCAGCAGCACGCGCTGCCGCTGCCCGCCGGACAGGGCCCCGAAACGCCTGCCGGCGAGGCCGGCCAGGCCGACCTCCTCGATGGCCGCGGCCGCGGCCTGCCGGTCGGCGCGCCCGGGCCGCCGCACCCAGCCCACGCGGGGGTAGCGGCCCATGAGCACGACCTGGCCGGCGGTCACCGGAAACTCCGTGTCGAGCGTGTCCGCCTGCGGGACGTAGGCGACCTGGCGGCGGGCCGCGTGCGGCGGGCGGCCGAGCACGGTGATCGACCCCCCGACCACCGGCACCAGCCCGAGGACCGCCTTGAGCAGGGTGGACTTGCCGGCGCCATTGGGGCCGATCAGCGCCACGGACTCGCCGGCGTGGACGACGCCATCGATGCCCTCCAGCACCGGTGTCCGCTCGTAGGCCACCGCCGCCTGGCGCATCACCAGCGCCTGGCTCCTGGCCTCCTCCGCCGGCCCGGCTCCCTCCGCCATCATGTCGAGGAGAGGTTGGAGACGATCATCCTGGTGTTGTGCGCGACCATCTGCAGGTAGGTCGCGCCCTCGGAGCCGGCCGGGCCGAGGGTGTCGCCGTACAGTGCGTCGGAGCCCTCGACGACCTTCACGTGTGCCTCGCTGGCGATCGTCTCGGCCGTCCTGGGGGGCAGCGAGCTCTCGGAGAAGACCGCCTTGACCCCGGTGGCCTTGATCTTGGCGACGATATCGGCGACGTCCTTGGCTGACAGCTCGGCGGAGGTGTCGAAGCTGGGGATGATCGAGCCGACGAAGTCGAGGTGGTAGCGGTCGATGTAGTAGCCGAAGGCGTCGTGGTTGGTGACCAGCTTCTTGTTGGCCAGGCTGTCGATCTGCCGGGCGACGTCGGCGTCCAGGCTGTCCAGCTTGGCTTCGTAGGCGTCGAGGTTGGCCTTGAAGAAGCCGGCGTCGGCGGAGTCGGCACTCGCCAGCGCCTGCTCGATGTTGGCGACCATCACCTTGGCGTTCTGTGGGTTCTGCCAGATGTGCGGGTCGCCGGCCAGCTCCTCCTTGGCGTCGCTGCGGCCCCGGATCTGCACGCCCTTGCTGGTGTCGACGGTGGTGCCGCTGAACCCGGCGCTCTTGACCGTGTCGTCGAGCCACTTCTCCATGCCGACGCCGTTGGTGACCAGGATGTCCGCCTTGGCGATGGCGTCGACGTCCGCCGGCGAGGGCTCATAGTCGTGGGGGTCGACGCCTGGCTTGAGGATCCCGGTCAGCTTGATCCTGTTGCCGCCGACGACGCGCGTGAAGTCCTGGACCTGCGTGGTGGTGGCGACCACGTTCAGCGTCTTGCCGCCTGGGGCGCCCGACGACGGACCGCCGCTGGACGACGAGCCACCACAGCCGGCCAGCAAGGCCGCCACGCAAGCAGCGCCGAGCACGATGAGAAGCCTCCGCACGTCTACTCCCTGGGGTCGAGGAGGGCAAACCAGAATGACAATCGTTCTCAGAAGACAGTCAGAGTCAAGCAGAAGCACCTTCCACGCGCAAGTGCGCACGCCCACACGGTCGTGGACCGCGGGCTGCACGCGCTGGTAGCGGACGAGGCGGTCCACGTCTTGCGCGGGCACGGGCATCAGGCATCCACAGGCCGGGCTCCTCGGGCACAATCACCTCGTGCGCTGGGATGGCCCGCGCCGTGCGAGGGGGTGCGACATGGATGGGCACACCGCCGGCCCGGCGACGCTCGCCGTCCTCGGCGCCGGCCCGAAGGCGCTGGCGATCGCGGCCAAGCGCGCGGCGCTGGTCCGGACCGGCCTCCAGGTGCCCGACCTCCTGGTGGTCGACCGCCAGGGAGTCGCCGCCCACTGGTCGGGCGCTGCCGGGTACACCGACGGCCGCCAGCTGCTCAGCACCGAGCCCGAGAAGGACGTCGGCTTCCCATATGCCCCAACCTGGGGCGCGGAGTCCGAGCGGATCAACCGCGAGGTGGCCCGCTGGTCCTGGCAGAGCTACCTCGTCCACCAGGAGGGGTACGCGGACTGGGTCGACCGAGGCCGGCCGCGCCCGACCCACCGTCGCTGGAGCCAGTACCTGCGCTGGGTCGCCGGACGGATACCTGTCGCGCCGGTCCTCGCCGAAGTCGACGGCGTCGACCTCGCCGGCGACCGCTGGCGACTGGCCGCCAGCACGCCGGCCGGCGACCGGCTCCACTTCGACTGCGACGGTCTGGTGCTGACCGGCCCAGGGTCGCCGTTCCGCCTGCCGGGCCAGCCCGACGACCACCCGCGCGTGCTCGACGGCCGCACCTTCTGGAGCAGAGAGGAAGCGCTCTCGCGCGCCGGGCCGGTCGAGGTGTGCGTGATCGGCAACGGGGAGACCGCCGGCTCGATCACCACCGCGCTGCTCGGCCTGCTCGCCGAGGGCTCGACCATCGAGCTCGTCTCCGACCACGGCGTGCTGTACACGCGCGGTGAAAGCTTCACCGAGAACCGCTTCTACTCCGATCCGACCGTGGGCTGGCAGCAGCTCGCCGAGCGTCACCGCCGCGAGTTCCTCAAGCGCACCGACCGTGGCGTGTTCTCCGTCCAGGTCGAGCAGGTGCTCAACCGGGCGGAGGCGGTCCACACCGTTGCCGGCCGCGTCGTCCACCTCGAACCGGCCGACGCCAAGGTCGTGGTCGTGGTCGATTACGAGCACGAGCGCCAGCGCGTCGCCTTCGACTGGGTGGTCGTCGCGACCGGGTTCGACCCGCTGTGGTTCTGGCGGCTGCTGGGCGAGCGCGCGCGAGCGGCACTCGCCGACGCCCTCGGCAGCGGGGCCGCGGGCGGGTTGCCCCCACGCACCACGGTGGAACGCGCCATCGGTCACGACCTCGCCGTCACCGGGCTCTCCCCCCGGCTTCACCTGCCGGTCCTGGCCGGCGTCGCCCAGGGGCCAGGGTTCCCGAACCTCTCCTGTCTGGGCCTGCTGGCCGACCGCGTGCTCGGCCCCTACACCGTGCCCATGACTGGCGTGGGCGTCCCGGCGACCGACGTGGCCGCCGCCGGCCCTGGGAGGTAGCGATGTTCGGAACATCCTGGCGTATCGCGCGGATCGCGGGGATCGAGGTCCGCGTCGACAGCTCGTGGACCGTGATCGCCCTGCTCATCACCTACAGCCTCTACCTGCGCTTCTCGTTCTTGTACGGGAGCCTGACGACCGGGGAGGCGATCGGGCTGGCGATCGTGGGCTCGGTGCTGTTCTTCGGCTCGGTGCTCGGCCACGAGATGGCCCACGCGCTGGTCTCCCAGGCGCGCGGGATCCGGGTCCAGGACATCACCTTGTTCCTGTTCGGCGGGGCGACACGGGCCAGGGTCGAGTCCCGTGGGCCGGGCGACGAGTTCCTGATCGCGTTGGTCGGGCCGCTCACCAGCGCGCTCCTGGCTGGGCTGTTCTGGATCATCGACATCTTCGGCCGCGACGTGCTGTCGCGACCGGTGACCGGGATGTTCGGTTACCTCGCCTGGGTGAATCTGCTGTTGGCCGGCTTCAACCTGGTCCCTGGATTCCCTCTGGACGGCGGCCGGCTGCTCCGCTCGGCCATCTGGAAGGCAACCGGCAGCATCGGCCAGGCCACGCGGATCGCCTCGCTGGCCGGCCAGGCCGTTGGCTGGCTGCTGGTGGCCGGCGGCGTGGCGTTCCTGCTGAGCGGGAACCTCGCCGGCGGCATCTGGTTCGCCTTCATCGGCTGGTTCCTGGTCCAGGGTGCCCGGGCCTCCTACGAAGAGCTCCAGCTGCGGCAGATGCTCCGCGGGGTGGAGGCCCGCGACGTGATGGCCAGGGACCTGTTGCGGATCCCGCCGGACCTGACCCTCCAGGACGCCATCGACGGCTATTTCATGCGCTACGACCACGGCGCGTTCCCGGTCGAGGAGCAGGGGCGCACCATCGGGCTGCTGACCATGCGGGGAGTGCGGCGCGTCCCCCGCGACCAGTGGTCCACGCGTCGCGTGCGGGACTCGATGGTCTCGCTCGGCGACCAGATCGTGGTCTCGCCGGATGCCCGTATGGACCAGGTGATGAGCAAGCTCGAGGACAGCGACGCCAACCGGGTGCTCGTGGTCGACGACGGCGAGGTGGTGGGGATCATCACCTCATCGGACCTCACCCGCTGGCTGCAGCGGTGGCGGGCCGTCGAGGCCAGACCGCGCTGAGCTGACGGCCTACCGCACGACTTCACCCTGACGCGCGGGCAGCCCACGCCTGCGGTCCGTGGCTTGTTTGCGGCGAGCGCGCAGTGGTACCTGACCCAGTTGCTGATTCGGACTCTTCGAGGGGAGCGCACGTGAGCGTCTGGTTCGGTACCAAGAGATTCATACACCGCCCACTGGTCGCGCTCACCGCGCTGGCGGTGATGGCGGCGCTGGTGGCGGGGTGCGGGGGCGGCAATTCGGGGTCCGGCGGCTCGGGCTCGGGAGGATCCAGCAGCGGTGGAGGCGGAGGGATCTACGGCGGCGGCGGCTCGCCGACCAGCGGCGGGCAGGCCAGCCAGGCGACGGTCTCGACCACCAGCACCAAGCTCGGGTCGATCCTGGTCGACGGCAAGGGGCGGACGCTGTACCTGTTCCAGAAGGACCAGCCCAACCAGTCGGCCTGCAGCGGCGCCTGCGTCTCCGCCTGGCCGGTCGACCCCAGCAGCGGCACCCCCAAGGCGGGGAGCGGCGTCAAGGCCTCGCTGCTCGGCACGATCAAGCGCACCGACGGCACCACGCAGGTGACCTACAACAAGCACCCGCTGTACTACTACTCCGGCGACAGCCAGGCCGGACAGCAGGCGGCGGGGCCCTGGCGCGATCGCCGATCGTCTGGTGGGCCTTGCGGCTCGGCACGGCCGCCGCGCTCGGGATCGACGCCGCCGTCCATGCCAAAAACGCGGCGGCCTATGACGACGTCAAGGCCACCTTCACGCAAGGCGGGCTGTTCCGCGTGGAGGCGGGCGTGGCCTGCGCCGTCGCGTTGCTGGTGCTGGTCTGGCCACGTCTGGGCAGCTGGGTCGCCGCCCTGCTGGTCTCCGCCAGCGCGCTCGGGGCGGTGGTGCTGTACCGGTACGTCGACGTCGGCAAGCTCGGGCCAATTCCGAACATGTACGAGAACACCTGGCAGGTGCCCGGCAAGCTCCTCTCCGCGTACGCCGAGGCCGCCGCGGTGGTGCTCGCGGGTCTCGGCCTGCTCGCGTGGTTCCTGCGCTGGCGCGCCTACAGGGGCAGGTGATAGCCGATGTTCAGCGCGGTGGCCCAGGTCAGGTACATCAGCCACAACCCGGTCCCGAGATGGAAGAACCCCAGCGCCCGCTCACCCATCATCCCCAGGTCCCGGCCGCCGCGCGCGCCGACCGGCACCCGCCCGTCGGACCGGGCCGGCTGCGCCGCGGCCGGGGTGGCGAACAGGCTGGCGAAGAACTCGCTGACGTACACGCAGGTCAGGCCGATGAACAGGCCGGCCACCGGGGCGTCATGAGCCTTGAAGAACACCACGATGCCCAACGCCGAGAGGCTGGTGAACGCGATCGACATGAACGCGTTGGGCCGCGGGTCGCCACCCAGGACCCTGCCCATGCCAAGCGCCCACCAGTGCACCCCGTAGGCGGTGAACGCCAGCGCGGCCATGTACAGCGCCGGCGCCCGGAACGAGTGCAGCCACGCCAGCCCCACGAACAGGATGACGCCGGTCACAAACTGCAGGAACCCCGGCATCCAGATGCCCCAGATGCCCGTGATCAGGTCCACGGCCCGGTCACGACCCGGGAGTTTGAACAGCTCCTGCGGACCGTAGATCAGGTAGCCGGTGCCGAGCCCGAAGAACCCGACCGCAAGCGGCACGAATACCGAGGGTGGGAAGCTGACCTCCTGGACCTGGGCGAGCACGCCGATCATGGCACTCCTTCCCCCCAAAGCAGCCGGCCCCCGCGACCCGTCGCCGTCCGGGCCGGTTGCGCCTGCCTCTCTTGTTGCCAATCTGCGGCGGCGCAATCGTCGCGATCACTCCCCACGGGCATCAGGCCGTCGCGGGAGCTGGCGCGGGGATCTCGCTGACGAGGTCGCGGCCCAGTTCGTCGATCAGCCGCCGGAGCTCCGGGTGCTCGTCGGGGTTCCAGCCGTCCAGGAGCTCCCGGAGACCGGCGCATCTTGCCGTGACGAGCCGTTCGTACTCCGCTCGGCCGGAGGGGGTCAGGGCGATCACGCCGTCCTGATCGCCGACGAGCGACCGCTCCCCCAGACGCTGGAGCGTCACGGCGACGGCGCCAGGGTCGACCGGCAGCTGCTCCAGCAGCCGCTCCTGGCTGGTCGGCGCCCGCTCGCCCAGCCGGGCCAGCAGCCACAGCTGCGGCGGGGGCAGGTCGACGTCCGCCCTGGCGGCGAGGCGTTCATACAGCTCCCAGCGCTGCTCGCGGTCCGCCAGGACGCTGAGCGACCGCTCGATCTCGCGGAGCGAGTCATCGTCGCGAGTCTCCGCCAGGCCCACCCCCCCAGCCTGCGTCGTGGGCCTGAGCCGCAGCTCAGGGAGACGCCAGGAGATCGCGAAGCCCACCGCGGCGACCCCCGCGGCAACCAGGAAGATCGGCCGCAGCGATGCCGTGACCGCGGTGACGTAGGCGTCATGGACTGCCGGCGGGAGCCGCTTGACCGCGGCCGGGTTGGCCGACGTCGGCACCCGCGCGCCGGCCGGGAGCTTGCCGGCGAGGTTGCGGGTGAGCTGGTTGGTGAAGATGGCCCCGAACACCGAGACCCCGATCGACCCGCCGATCTGGCGGAACAGGGTCGAGCCGGCGCTGACGACGCCGAGGTACCGGTAGTCGACGGCGTTCTGTGCCGCGAGGACCAGGACCTGGGTCACCGACCCGATCCCCAGCCCGACCACGATCATGTAGGCGGCGGTGACCCAGGTCGAGGTGCCGACCTGAATGCGCGACAGCAGCGTCAGACCGACCGCCATGAGCGCCGTGCCGATGATCGGGAACGGCCGGTAGCGACCGAACCGCGTGATCAGGTTGCCGCTGACGATCGAGGTGACGAGGAGACCGCCCACCATCGGTGTGATCAGCAACCCCGAGATGGTCGGGCTGTGGCCCTTCACGTTCTGCAGGTACAGCGGCAGGTAGGTGATCGGGCCGAACAACGCCGTTCCGACGATGAAGCCGATGGCGCTGGTGACGCGGAAGACGCGGTTGCTGAAGATCTCCAACGGCAGGATCGGCTCCGCCGCCCGCCTCTCAGCGAACACGAACCCGACCAGCAGGACGACGCCGATCACGATCAGCAGGATGAGCTGCGGCGAGTCCCATGCATAGGTGGTGCCGCCAAGGCTGGTGAACAGCACGATCGCCGCCAGGCCACCGGCCAGCAGAGCCGCGCCGAGGTAGTCGATCTGGTGGCTGACGCGGTCGGTGCGCGGCTGGAACACGGTCGCGATCACGGCCAGCCCAACCAGCCCGATCGGCAGGTTGACGTAGAAGATCCACTGCCAGGAGAGACTGTCGACGAAGAAGCCCCCCAGCAGCGGCCCCACGACTGTCGCCAGGCCGAACACGGCGCCGAAGTAGCCCTGGTAGCGTCCTCGATCGCGCGGCGCGATGATGTCGCCGACCGCGGCGATGGTCACCACCATGAGACCGCCGCCACCCAGCCCTTGGAGGACACGGAAGGCGATCAGCTCGAGCATGCTCCGGCTGATGCCACACAGCGCCGAGCCGACCAGGAAGATGACGATCGCCGCCTGCAGGACGATCTTGCGTCCGTAGAGGTCGCCGAGCTTGCCGTACGGTGGGCCGACCACCGTCGAGGCGAGCAGGTACGCGGTGACCACCCACGACAGCTTGGAGACGTCGCCCAGGTCGGCGACGATCGTCGGCAACGCCGTCGCCACGATGGTCTGATCCAGCGCCGCCAGCAACAGCACCAGCATCAGCGCTCCGAAGATCAGCCGCACCCGCTGCGGCTGCTCCGGCTCCTGTGCCTGTCGCACCGGTTGCACCATGGCGCCGCCCCCCGTCGTCCCAGCACCGCGTCGTCGGCGACCATGTACCCGCGCCGGTCCAGCGCCAGTCCCGGGTGCGCTCAGCGCCGCTGGTGCTGTGCGCGGCGGAGCCCGCCGACTGGTCGTCGGGTGGTTGGGCCCAAGCGTGCCCTACTCGTCGGGGAACAGGCGCGTCGTGGCAGCCCGCTCCCAGGCCGACCTCTGATAGCGCATCAGCCACGCCAGTGCGGCAACAGCGACCACGACGCCGGCGACCAGCGCCACCACCAACGACCGGTTGGAGACGACGGCGGCGAGCAGCCCGACGGCCGAGCCGGCCAGCACGGCCGTGACCACGCCAACCATCCCCGCGACCGTCAGGAACCCTTGCCAGCGCCCGCCCCACAGCCCTTGCATCTGCAGCCGCTGCGCCGGCGGGACACTGAGCAGGTAGCCGACCAGCTCGGGCGCGTACTCGAAGTAGAAGCCGCGCAGCCGGGCGATGCGGCGGGCGTAGCCGTGGTCCTCGAGCCCCGACTGCAGCACCCGGTCGAACGTCACCAGGCCCACGAAGGCCAGCGTGGGCAGCAGGATGAGCCCGAAGGCGTAGAACGCCGCGCCGACGCTGCTGGCGGTGGCGATCAGCCCGAGGGCGACCAGGCCCCCGCTCACCGCGCCCAGGAACATGGTCGCCCGACCGGTGGCCTCGGCGATGGTGGACGAGCGCGCGCCCTGGAGCGTGAAGTGCTCGGTCGTCACGAACGTGACTGCCGCCGGGCGCGGGTCGCTGTCGGCCTGATCGAGGTTCTTGCGTAGCTCAGGGTCCGGCACGGTACTTCCCGATCTTTCTGGCTGGTCGTTACAGGGTCGTGATCAGCCCTCCATCGATGACGAAGTCCGCGCCGGTGACAACCGCGACCTTTCCGGATAGATGCAGTTCCATACCAATCCCCTCAGTGCACGGTCCGCGCGGCCTTGAGTATGACCTCGGTCGCGACGTGAGAGTAAGAGACCATCGACAGGTGCAAAGCCCTGATCCTGGTGACGTGACCCGCGGCGCAGCGGCCGGTGAAGATCGCCTGACGAAGCGACGCCGGCCAGACGGGTGCTGGACGAACTCGCGCCGACGGCGCAGTCTATGGAGAGACAGGATCGAATCTGTTGGGTGCGCCATGGCAAGCAACCACGTTCAGACGCCGCAGCTGCTCCCGATGCTGTCGCGGGGCAAGCACCGCAGCCCGCGCAAAGGCGCGTGCTTCATGGAGTTCGCCTCGCTGCTCGCCGGCGAGCGGTGGAGTGACCATCCCGCCTGCACTCATCCGCTGCTCAGCGCCGTCGCCCGGCACGTCAACGACTGGACCTCCGACGCCGGCCGTCCACGACTGGCCGCACTGATCCCCTCGGTGATCGGCCTGACCGGTGACGACCCGCGCATCGACGCTCGGATCGCGTTGCGTTGCGCGACGATTGCCCTGCCGCTGGTGTCCGCCGACCGGCAACGGCTGATGGCGGTCTCGTTGCTGGCGTCCGAGCGCGTCCTGAACGATCTCGACGGGCGACCGGCAGGAGCTCTCCAGGAACAGAGCCGCTCGGCTCTGGCGCGGGTCCCGCGAGCGGCGAAGTGGGCCGACCGCTTCACCAACGGTGTCCGGACCTCCGCGAAGCATTTCCGCAAGCACGCGGCACCGAGCATCGTCCGCGACGCCGTCGAGGGAATCGCGCAGGCCTGCGTGCCGGACCCCGACGAGCGGCTCGGTGACCTGCTCGTCCAGGCGATCGACGAATGCGCGGTATGGGTTCGTCGCGACCCGAACCGGGACGCCGCGTTCGACCCCGCATTGTGGGTGCGCGCGTGCCGGCTCACCAGGGAGGGTAACCGGCCGCTCGACAGGTGAGCGCCGCGCTGCTCAGAAACCCTCCTCGGGGTCCAGGCCGATGGGTCCCTGGGCGACTGCCCAGTTGATGAACTGCGTCACGCCATCGCCGATACGGTCGTCCACGAAGGCGTAGGCCAGTTCGTCGATGCGCTCGTCGCTGAAGCCCTCCGCCCCGAGGGTCGGACGCGCTTCCTCGGCGAGCCGTCGCGCTGCCTCGGCTGCTCCAGAGCTCATGAGCGATCGTCTCCTTGGATCGTCCCGCCAGACCCAGATCAGCGATCCGGCGGTGCTCGCCTGGCTGATCTCCGAGAGTCTACGTTGGAGCGGCCGTTGACCCCGTCGAGGCGTGGCGGTCTACCAGGCCAAGGCCAGGAAGGAGGACCCGGCCGGCGGCCACACCCTGACCGCGGGCGGTTACGGCACGGTGCCAGCCGCTGCGCTGGGGCCCGGACGTCTCCGGGCCCCAGGGCGCCAGCCCGGGTGAGGGGCCCTTCGCGGGCCCCTCGCCCCGGTGGTCAGGTCAGGCGTGGTCTCAGGGTGTGGGGTCGAGGTATGCGCCGCCGAAGATGTCGTTGTTGCCGAACTGCGCCGGGCAGTCGGTCAGCGGGGCCGGTGGGGTTATCGGTGTGCCGTCGATCAGGGACTGCCGGTAGGCGTTCACCGCGTCGCAGGACGCGGCGTTGCGCACGTCCATCCACACCGCCGCCCCGTAGGTGCGGGTCGCTGCGGCGAAGTTGTAGTCGTAGACCGCCTCCCGGTTCAGCGTCCTGGTCGTACCTCGCGCGTCGCCGACCGCCCCACGGTGCAAGGTCGACCAGGCGGCCAGCGTCCCGGCGGCACCCACGTCGGCGTGGCGGACCACGCCCTGCATATTCCGAGGATTGGCCGTGCTCGTCTGGAATGGCTGCAGGTAGCCGTTGTAGACCAGGTACACGTCGGTGCCGTTGGGTGAGATCGCCACCGCCGGATTGTCGGGCCGGTCGCCGGCCTCGGTCGCGTTGACCGGGGTCGACCAGGTCACACCCTGGTTGGCGGAGGTTTGCACGAGCGCCTGCTCGTGGTTGAGCGCACCGTCGGGCCAGGTGAGCACCAGCGTATTGGTGGCGCCGGTCCCGGTCGGCGCGCCGTTGGCGATGCTCAGGCTGGGGAAGCTGTCGGTGCGGGTCCCCGCGAACCCGTCGAAGACGATCCGGCCCGACACCCGGTCGAACACCCCGACGTCGTGGACAGTGGCCACCGGACGGGGCTTGTCGAAGTTCGAGCCTCCGTCGAACGAGCGGGCCAGGAAGAAGACGCTCTGGCCGGTCTGGACGTCAGCGCCCTCCCAGACGACGTAGACGACGCCGGCCGAGTCGGTGCGCACCGCGCAGCCCTGGCGCCCGCCGGTCTGGGCGTTGTTGGTCGCCGCGCTGAGCTGGCGCTGGCGCCAGGTGTCGCCGCCGTCGGAGGAGGCCGAGAGCATGATCGGCTCGGGCGGGCCGCTCACGCTGCGGAAGGCGGTGTTGCAGACGTAGACGTTGCCGAAGAATTGGCTGGAGGAGGCGTTGTCCGCCCAGATGTCCTCCTTGTCGCTGAACGTCGTGTTGCTCTGGCGTGTGACGATCACCGGGGCCTTCCAGGCATTCTGGTCACCCGCCGCGGCCGCCGCCGCGTCATCGGTGCGTGACACCGTCGCCGCCACGAAGCCACTGAACGGCATCTGGCCGGTGAGCGGGAAGGCGAGGTTGGCGTAGTACAGCCGTGAGCCATTCGTCCACGAGAACCCGTCGGGGCCGGGCTTGGGCCCAAACGCCAGCGCCGGGTCGCCGTGAGAGGACATGCCGTTCTCGAAGTAGTTGGGCAGCGTGTGGATCGGGCCGACGTGGGTGGTGCCGTTCTGTGCGGTCAGGCCGCTGTAGGTCGGCTGGGTCCAGCTCTCACCGCCGTTGAGGGAGAAGTAGATGCCGGAGATGCCGATGTCGGGGGTGAGGTCGCAACTGCTGCCCTTGCACGGGGCGCTGTCGACCAGGTCATTGGCGCCCGCCGCCAGCACGTTGGGGTTGTTCGCATCGATCGCGAGTGCTGGCTCGTTGACCGCATTGGGAAGGTAGGGAGTGGTGGGGCCGGCGACCGAGACCTTGGTCTCGGCGGTCTGGGCACCGGCCGTCACGGGGACGGCCAGGGCCGCTGTTACAGACACCAACGCCAGAAGCTTGGCGAGACGGCGGCTGCTCAATTTCGGCGCCTCCCTTCATTGGGTGCCGAGCTGGACACAGCATCGTGCTCCAAGCCAGATCTTCTGACTTGGGGCGGAACGGCCAAGATGGCCCTATTCGTTAAGCGCTCCCGCCACCGTGTCCGTTACCCTCCGGCCTCCGGCGGCTCCAAGGTTGCTTCGCTGCCACCCGCACGGCCGCGGCCGCCGGCGTGCGCGGACGTACGGGCCGAGGTCGCCGGCGGGACGACCTGGGATCTGCCTCTCGAAAGCGAACATTGAACTCAGAAACCGAAAGCTGTATTATTAGCGTAATTTGTTAGGAAACTTTACTAATAGTCCAGCTCGTCCAGCGCAGTGCTCGCTCCGCTCAGACCTGACCCCCTCCCTCCACTATCGAGGACCAAGGAGGCGGCATCGCGATGCGATCGGCGCAGCAGATCCGGACCACGGCGGCCAGGGGCGGTACGATCGCGCTCCTGGTCACGCTTTCGTTGCTGGTCACCAACCTCTACGGGCGCGCGGGGTCGGCCCCTGCCCCCGCCACCGCCGCCGTGCGGGTGAACCAGGTCGGCTACCCGCTGGCCGCGTCCAAGCGCGCCTATCTGATGGCGAGCGCGGCCGAGGCCAGCGCCACCTTCACCGTCAGGAATGCGGCTGGCACGACCCTATTCTCGGGGCCTATCGGTCCCAACCTCGGCTCGTGGAGCTCGGCCTACCCGAACGTCTTCGCGCTGGACTTCGATTCGGTGAACGCCGCCGGGACCTACACGATCTCGGTGAGCGGCCCGATCCCCGCCACCTCACCCAGCTTCAGGATCGACAGCGGCGCGGGCGTGTACGGCGATGCGCTGGCGAACTCGCTCGCCTTCTACCAGACCGAGCGCGACGGGCCGAACTTCATCGCCTCGCCGCTGCGAACCGCGCCCGCGCACCTGGGCGACCAGAACGCCATGACCTACCTCACCCCGCACGTGAACTCGGCGGGCCGCTTCTCTGGCGACCTCACCCCCCTGGGGACCCGGATCGACGCCTCCGGCGGCTGGTGGGACGCCGGCGACTACATCAAGGGCAAGGAGACTCTCGGGTACACCACCGCCCTGCTGCTGTCCGGCGTGCGTGACTTCCCCGCCCAGATGGGTGCCGGGTCGGCTGGCTCGAACTTCACCGCCGAGGCCAGATTCGGGACCGACTGGCTGCTCAGGATGTGGGACGACCCGACGCGGACCTTCTACTACCAGGTCGGCATCGGGACCGGCAACGCCAAGACGATCGGCGACCACGACATCTGGCGCCTCCCCCAGGCCGACGACACCTTCGGCGGGACCGACCCGCTGTACCGCTACATCCGCAACCGCCCGGTGTTCCGCGCCGGCGAGCCAGGGTCGCTCATCAGCCCGAACCTGGCAGGGCGCGACGCGGCCGTCTTCGGACTGTGCTTCCAGGTCTTCAAGACCAGCGACCCGGCATTCGCCAACCGCTGCCTCCTCGCCGGCCAGCACATCTTCGATCTCGCCAACACCGCTCCGAGCGGCAACCTGACCACTTACGTCCCGTTCAGCTTCTACCCGGAAACCGAGTGGCGTAGCGACCTCGAGCTCGGCGCGGTGCAGCTCTACCTCGCCGTGTCCAGCGGCGGCCTGCCGGCCGGGCTGCCCCACACCGACCCGCTCTTCTACCTGCAGCAGGCGGCCCACTGGGCGAAGCAGTACATCAACAGCCCCGACGACGCCGCCGACACCCTCAACCTCTACGACGTGAGCGGCCTCGCCCACTTCGATCTGCACCGCGCGATCGGCCAGGCGGGCAACCCGGCCGGCCTCGAGGTCACCCCGGCCGAACTGGTCGCCGACCTGAAGAAGGCGCTGGACGGTGCGCTCGCGCAGGGCACCACCGACCCGTTCGGCTTCGGCTTCCCCTGGGCCACCTGGGACACCACCTCCCACGGCGCCGGCCTGGCCGTCATGGCCAGCGAATACAACCAGCTCACCGGGACCAGCGCCTACGCCAACCAGAACGCCCGATGGCTCGGCAACATCCTCGGCGCCAACGCCTGGGGGTCGTCGTTCATCATCGGGGACGGCAGCACCTTCCCGCACTGTCCCCACCACCAGGTCGCCAACCTGGTCGGCTCGCTCGACGGCACCGCGCCGGTGCTGCGCGGCGCCGCGGTGGAAGGTCCCAACGGCACCCTCTACAAGGGCTTCCTGACCGGCATGCGCAACTGCCCGGCGGACGACAGCGACCCGTTCGCGCCGTTCAACAGCACCGCCAAGTTCAAGGACGACATCGAGTCGTTCTCCACGGTCGAGCCGGCCGTCGACCTGACCGCGACCAGCCCGCTGGCCTTCGCCCGCCAGGCCGCCGGCCTGCTCTGAGGATTCCGAGGACGAGGAGGACCCCGCATGCGACGAGTCCTGGTTCCCCTCCTGGCGGCGGCGCTCCTGACCGCATGGGCCTGTGTGGCCTCCCCGGCCGGCGCCGCCACGCAGACGATCGTGACCATCGGCTTCGACGACACCAACCTCGACCAGTACACGGCCGCCCGTCCGATCCTGCAGGCGCACGGCATGCACGCGACCTTCTTCGTCAACAGCGGCTTCGTCGGCACCGCCGACCACATGAGCTGGGCGCAGCTCGCCGACCTGGCAGCCGACGGCGACGAGATCGGCGGGCACACCATCGACCACGCCAACCTCAAGCACCTCAAGGAGGCGCCGGCGCGACACGAGGTGTGCGACGACCGCGTCGCCGTGTTCGACCACGGCCTCCAGTCGACCTCCTTCGCCTACCCGTTCGGCAGCTTCGACGCCGGCACCAAGGCGGTGGTGGCCGCGTGTGGCTACAACAGCGGCCGCGGGGTCTCCGGCGTCAATGACCGCAAGGTGTTCGCCGAGACGGTCCCGCCACTGGATGCCTACGCCACGCGCACGCCGCCCAACCCGAAGTCGGGCACGACCCTGGCGACGATCGAGGGGTACGTGACCGCGGCCGAGCAGAACGGCGGCGGCTGGGTGCAGCTCGTCTTCCACCACGTCTGCGACCACTGCGACACCTACTCGATCACACCGGCCGATTTCCAGGGCCTGCTCGATTTCCTCGCGCCACGCGCCGCCGCCGGCACCGTGGTCCGCACCACCCACGAGGTCATCGGCGGCCCGGTGCAGCCGCCCGTGCCCGCGTAACCGTCGCCGACGACCCGGCCATCCCTCCTCGGAGCGTCAGGCCCGATGGCCGGGTCGCCGCAACCCGCACCGTCGGGCTTCGCCCAGGACAATCCTGTGCGCACTGACGGCCCCGATCACGGCGTGTAGTCCTCGAATTCCCACCTGCCCAGTTGCCCCAATTTGGCGGCCAACTCAAGCCATGTAGCCTCATCGAGCCTCTCGACTTGAGCTTGTAGGAAGGACTTGATTGGTGGCAAGTAGCTGTCACCCAAGACCCATCCTGACTCGTGGAAGCGGAGCAACGAACCCTTGCCGAGCCTGAGGCAGGTTCCCGCCCAACGCTCCTACGGCCCGCGAGTCAACCGCCGCATACTACCGGCCGGCGGGATCGTGCCAGGGATCTCCCCTAGCGTATCTGCACGATTTGGGCAGACGTCGAGCGCGCTGCGCTCATCCGCTGGGCGCGGACCCTGATCCCCTTCAGGACCCTTCGCGTCATCGGAACATCGCCGAACTCGAGCAGGACAAGGGTAAAGGGTCCCCGCTCAACAACCTTGCTGGGCTGTCGCAGGCCTAGAGCTTGACGGGCTTCATGCCCCAGTCAAAGTGCACGGTGAGCGCCACGACGACCGCGAGCACGACGATCATCGTGATGGTCCAGAGCATCGCTACTCGCCACCGGCGCTGCTCCCACCTGCTCATGAACCAGTCGACCAGGACGATCATCGCGAGTCCCGAGAGCATCAGCCACCACCACGGGCGTTGCTCCAGCTCGTTCCTGAACCAGTCGGCACGGCGCTGCCGTTCGACCCTGTCCCAGTCACGATGCTCAGGCTGCTTGCCACGGGCGATGACGAACCCTCCCCACCAAATAAAGAACAAAGCCAGGCACTCAAAGCAAATGAGCAAGAACAACAGACCTTCGCCTCGGTTCTGGACAGCTCGGGGCTGGAGGTAGGCCAAGCGTAGTTGATTGCGGCCGTCTGGTCGCGGACGCCGTTCGGCGTTCCCGTCCCTCCCTGACCAGGACCGCGTCAGCGCTACCTGCTCACTTGGCGGGAGCTTCCCCTCGCGGAGCACGGCCGGCCAGCACCGACCCGCCAGCTTGCAGAAACTCCGAGGCGAGCAGCTCCATGAACACCCCGTCGTAGCGGCGCCCCATGGTCACGCCCGCGCCGCGGCGGCGTCCCAGCTCCCGGAAGCCCGCCTTGGCATACACCCGGATCGCCCGCTCGTTCCACGCAGCGACCCCCAGCATCACGTTGTGCAGGCCAAGCACGGTAAAGCCCCAGTCCACCGTGAGCCGGGTCGCCTCGGTGCCCAGCCCCTTGCCGCGCCGCTCGCCCAGGAAGATCCCAAAATCGGCGGTGCCGATGCGGTGGTCGATGCGAAACAGCGAGCTGAAGCCGATCGGGGCTTGATCGGAGCGGTCGTAGACGGTGAAGTCGGCGATGTCGGGCTTGCCGCTGCGGCCGGCGATGCGCTCACGCTGCGCCTCCAGCGTGAAAGGGATGACCCAGCCGTTGGCGTTGGCGACTTCCAGGTCGTTCGACCAGCGCTGGTAGGTCGGAACGAGATCCATCCGGAGCGGTCCGAGGGCCACGCGCTCTCCTTCGACCACGAACCCCGGCTGCTCATCCACGTCGACACCTCCTGTGTGACGATCTCGCCACCCCCGCAACAGGCTAAGGGGTCCCGGGCGACAAGGTTGCTTGCCGGTGTGGTTACGCGGCGGCAGGGAGCACGGTGTAGTTTCACTCCCCGTGCCAGTCGTGCCGCCGCAACGGCACCGCAGCCCGTCTCGGCCGCCAACCGTGCCAGCTGTGTCTTCCGCGCCCGGACCCGATAGCCGTTGGACCCGCCAGCATCCGCTGTGACCAGCAGACGAGTCGCATGCGGGTAGGCCGCCCGGGCGGCCTGCTCCCACGTGGCTGATCTCGCTTCCCAACCGGAATCGGTAGAGGTACCACGGCCGTTTCGCGCTCATCTTCGGCTCCGAAAGAGCCTGCCACCGACTGGGTGCCTGCGCTGTAGGCTCCGGTTGCGTGCGACATCCCTCCGGCACGCCAAGGGAGGAACCCTCGATGTACGAGCCCCAGCCGGCTTCCGGCTCGCTGCTCGCCGAGTCGGTGCTCGTGGTGAACCAGAAGCTCAAGCTGGTCGAGCTGCGCAACGAGTACCACGTCTACGACCAGCACGGCCGGCCCGTCGGGACCGTGCAGCAGGCCAGGCAGACCCCGCTCGCGTTCCTGCTGCGGTTGTTCAGCGACCTGGACGTGGCGCTGCCGATCACCCTGCACTTCATCAACGCGAACGGCCAGGAGGAGCTGGTGCTCCACAAGCCGTGGTTCCGCTGGATCTGTTCGGTCCGGAAGCCCGACGGGACCGAGCTCGGCAAGATCGCCAAGCAGATCCGCTTCGGCAAGGCGCGCTTCGGGCTGAGCGACCCGGGCGGACGGCCGCTCGGTGAAGTACGGGCGCAGAACTGGCGCGCCAAGGACTTCGCCGTGCTCGACGCGGGTGGCCGGGAGATCGCCAGGGTCACCAAGAAGTGGGCCGGGCTGCGGGAACTGTTCACTGATGCTGACAACTACGTCGTTCAGGTGGACCCAGCGCTCGCCGATCCGCTGCGGAGCCTGGCGATCGCCTCCTGCCTGGCGGTCGACGTGATCATGAAGCAGAAGGACACCGGCAGCTAGGCGCAAGCGTGCAGAACAGACCACTACCAGAGCGGGGCCCGGCCGGGCCGGACACGCCCAGCGGCTGGGCCCCCACCAGAGCTTCGTACCGGCCACTCGGCGCGCCTGCGGGGGTGGTCAAGGTGCTGCTGGCGGTGTACCTGCTGGTCACCCTGGCGGCTCTGGCGTCCGACTGGCTCCAGCTCAACCTGCCCCTCGTCTCCCAAAGCCTCGGGCTGGTCCTTGGTCTGCTCTGCTTCGAGCTGGTACGGCAAGCGACGCGCCGCCAGCAGGCCCGAGCGGTTCGGCTTGCGGTTGCCCCGTCACCGCCCGCCAACCACTCTCAGCCGGGGTGAGGAGCTGCGATGGCAGCGCCGCGACAGAAGATAGCGACGGTGAACCGCCTCATGGCAGTCCTCGACACTGCCGAAGCGGTCGCGACGGCAACCAGCGAGCTCGCCCGCGCCGGATTCGGGCCGGACGCGATCACGGTGCTGGTGGGCAACGAGGACGCCGACCGCATCGACAGCATGGGCAAGGTGCGCGGGCGCTGGACGCGAGCCTGGCGCCTCCTGCAGTTCACGCAGACAGACCAGATGGTCGACCTGGTGGTCTACGAGGCCGCCCTGCGAGACGGCCGCAGCGTCTTGGCGGTGCACGCGCGGCGCATGAACGACCGGGAGCGGGCCAAACGGGCACTTGCAGCCGCGGGGGCTCACTTCATGAACTTCTTCGGGCGGATCGCGACGGAAGACATCTCCCGCTGGCGCGGCAAGGAACTCCCGATCCCGCCGTATCTGCGCCGCTGAGCCCATGGATTACCGGCGCTCGTCCGCCGGATGGACCCATGCGGCCTGGTACAGGGCCCACTCCTGGGGCGTGGTCGTCCAGTCCGCATAGATCGCCAGCCCGACGGGATGGGACGGCTGGTGGTCGAGGCGGTCCAGCCCTCTCCTCGTCCCGCGGATGGCGCTTCGGAGGTTCTCCGCCCACGGGAAGGGCTGTCCCTGTGTGTAGGTGGGCACCCCGACGAAGATCGTGACCCGATCGCCGACCAGCTCGGTGACGTGCTCGGCCTGCCACGCGAAGTGCCGGCCCACCAGCCAGTCCGCAGGCAACTCGGTGTCATAGGCCATGATCGCCACCTGGTCGACCCGCTCCGCCGGTGTGGCTGCTGAGGGCCCTGAACGGGCGCAACGCCGTGTTCGCTCACTGCGGCTCGAAGACCCAGCGGGTGGGCGAACCGCTGAAGTCGCCCTCGGTCAGCCCGAACGCCCAGCGCGGCTGCACCCGGATCGTGGCGTTGACGGCGGGATCCAGCAGTTCGATGGAGTAGTCCGTCTGGTACTTGGCGTTCTCCAATGCAAGCATCGTCGTGAGCGCCTCGGGGTTGGTGATCGCCTCGGCGATCCCCTCGACGATCACCGGGGCCGCCGCGTTCTCGGTGGTGACCACGCAACGTGGGTCGGCGGCGAGGTTGCGCGCCTTCCGCGACCGCCGGCTGCTCGAGAACCAGAAGGCCCCATCGTGCCAGACGCCCCAGACCGGCATTGCATGCGGGCGCCCGTCTGGCCAGCGGCTCGCGACCCAGTAATTGCGCGCGGCGACAAGCCGCTGCTCCGCCCATGACCACGGCAGCAGACCGCTTCCCTCGGCGGAGCCGACGATGCCGTAGCCGGGCATGTACGGCCGACTGGCTCGTGGCGTGTCCATGGCCAACCTCCGTGACGACGACCTTGCGGCCCATGATGCCGCGACGTAAGTTAGTCGCTTTGCGGCTTCTGGTAGCAGAAAGGTCTCGGCGATGCAGATCGATCCCGCCACTCTGACTTCCAGCATCGGCGACCTGTACGGCCTCGACCTCGAGCGTGGCCTGGCTCCCACGTTGCAGCAGGTCGTCCTGGCAGCCAAGACGTTGTTCAGAGTCGACGGGGCGGGACTCATGCTCGCCGACGCCGACGGCACCCTCTGTTGGGCGAGCGCGTCGGAGCAGCAGGCCCAGCTCGTCGAGGAGGGCCAGGAGCGCCTGGCGCAGGGGCCCTGCGCGTCTGCGTTCGCTCAACGCACGGCGACCTCGGTGCGGAACGCCAAGACAGAGCCTGATTCCGAGGGTTCCCGCTCGCTGCTTCTCTCCGCGGGGATCCACGCGGCGGTCAGCGTCCCGGTCGAGGTCAAAGGCGGACCGATCGGCACGCTGGATATCTACTCGAGGACACCCCGCGAGTGGGACGACAGCGAGGTGGGCGCCCTGCAGGCCTATGCCGGCATTGTTTCGAACCTGCTCGGAAGCGCTGCCGCCGCCCAGGTCAAGGGCCGGCTCGCCGACCAGCTCCAGACCGCTCTCGAGCACCGGACCCTAATCGAGCAGGCCAAGGGCATCCTCATGGAACGCGAGCACCTTGACGCCGCGGCTGCCTTCGAGCGATTACGAGCGGTAGCCAGGTCCTCCAGTCGCAAGGTCGCCGACGTCGCCCGCGACGTGCTGGCTGGCGGCCAACTCCCCTCGCGGCAGGTCGAAAGGTCCTGACGAAGCCGGTCCGCCGGCGTCGCGCTGACGCAAATTCGCGGCCGGGGAGCGGCGGACCCACTCCCCGGCCATGTCACAGCGCCTGCCCTCTATGACGTCGTGACTTCCTGGACCTTGTCCTTGACCCGGTCGGCGACCGGCCCGAGCCTCTGGTTCTCGAGCCGGGTCGAGGGCGCGGCCAAGCCGGCCAGGAACCCGACGGCGACCGCGCCGATGGCCATGCCGAGCGGGTTCTCCTGGACCAGGCCAACCGCCCGTCGAGCCGTCCGCCTGACCTCGCCTCGACTGGGGGTCGTGTCGCTCACGCTGGCGGTCGCTCCGCTGACGCCGTCGCCGACGCTGGACGTCGTTCCGGTGATGGCGTCTTTCGCCCGGGAAGCGGTGCCGCCGACCTTCGCCTTGACGGTATCCATCCTCTCGCTGACGGCCTCCCTGGCCCGCGAGGGCATCAACGGTCTCGGTCATCTCCATCCTGGTCTGCTCTATTTCCTGGCGGATGGCATCTGGGTCTTGCCCCATTTCACGTCCTCCTTCACGGTCTCGATTGTCTGCTCGGGAATTGGCGGGGCGGCCTGCATGATCCTGGCGCGCCCCCGCAGGCCGAGCACCGCGGCGATGACGCCATAGACCGCGGTGACGATCAGGGCGGCGAGCCCGGCTGGCATGACCGCGTTCAGGGCCAGGATGAAGCAGGCGGTCAGCGCACCCAGAGCGGCCAGTCCGAGCGCCCCGGCGGCGCCCACCAGCCCTGCACCAGCGCCAGCCTGGCGGCCTTTGGCGCTCAGCTCGGCTTTGGCCAGGTCGAGCTCTTGATGGACCAGCCGTGTGGTCTCCTCCGACAGCCGGCTGAGCAGCTCGGAGACGGGACGCTCCCGCAGGTCGTCGCTGACGCCCGCGTCACCCTGGTGGTGGGTTGCCATGGTCACCTCCTGGGGTAGTGGGAGTCGTCGTCGACCGCGCCAGAGGTGGAGGCCATGCCGGTGGTCGCCGCGGCGCTGTCCGCCCTCTGGCCGGCGAACGACCGCGCCCGGTCGCCGTCCCCGGACTGGTAGCGACGACTGCTCGACGCCTTCAGGAACCGCGGCCGCGGGCCTGACCGAGCGCGCCGCTGGCCTTCTCCTGGACCACCTGTGCCTTGTCCTGTGCCTTGTCCTGTGCCTTGTCCTGTGCCTTGTCCTGTGCCTTGTCGCGGGTACACTCCTTGACCTGCTCGGCGGTCGACCCGCCGGTGGCGGCCCTCGATCCTGCGGTGGGATCAGTCATGAATGCTCCTCGTCTCGTGCGGGCAGTCGCATGCTCAGCCACAACCACTCGACTGCCAGGGCGTCATGTGGATGTGGCACTACGAAAGCAGGGGCGGATGAATGGACCAGAGATCGAGAACTCCGCGGGATGCAGGACGGGGAGCACGGCCCTGCTGACTACCGGGGAGATCGTCCCGGCCGCATCGGCCTAACCCAGGGGCCATCCCGCAAACCTCGAATCGGCGGCCGGCGCCCCACACCACCGGTGCTGTCGCTACCCGCGGCGCCTCGGCGAGGACCCCTGGGCCTGATTGGCCGGCGGCGCCACGCTGGCCGACGCGGCCGCGTGGCACGCGCCGAAGCCGTCGGCGCGGGCGACGACGCGGCCCGCCGCGATGCGGACGGCGGTCTCGGTGGCGTCGCTGACGGCGGGCACGCCGGCTGCCGCGGCGAGGGCGCCGGATTCGTCGAAGACGACCTGCAGGCGTGGCCACGCTGACGGTGGGAAGGCCTGGTGCAGGCCGGCGCGGAGGTCGGCGATGGCCAGCCGGGCCAGCGGTGCCAGCTCGTCGGGGGCGCTGGTAACGAGGAACGCGGTGACGTCGGCGCCGGGTGGTGCGGCGCGCAGCGCCTCCTCGGCGGCGGCCAGCCGGTGGAACCCGAGGATCGCGACCACGCCGTCGCCGGTGAGTCGCGCGGGTTGGCCGCGGACCGCGTCGGTCGCGGGCAGTGGGGACCACGGCTGGTTGGCAGGCCGCGCCTGCGGGATGTGCGGGATGTGCGGGGGCTGCCACACGTCGCCGAGGTCGAGGTCCGCGAGCTGCTCGCAGGCGCTGATGACGTTGAACGGGTCGACGAAGCCGGGCGCGGCGGCGGCCATCTGGCTCGTGCCTTGCAGGGTCGTAAGCGCGACCTCGGCCACTTGCACCAGGCGGCCGCCGGGCCGCTTGGGCGGGTGGAGCCGCTCCAGCGCGAGCCCGAGCAGGATCGCGTCGAGCTTCATCAGTTGCGCGAACGGGCGCCGGGTCTGTTCGTCGGCGAGGACTTCGGGCAGCAGGTCCATGCCCAGCCGGGCCGCGCCGTGCTGCTGCTCCTCGGTGGCGAGGGGGAGCCGGGCGACCCACGCTCGGGCGAACGCGCCAAGTGCCTGGCGGGCGGTGGCGCCCGGCTCCGGATGCGGCGGCTCGGGCGCACGCTCGGCGTCGTCGGCCAGGACCGCGAAGTAGAGGGCCCGCTTGCCAGGGAAGTTGGAGTAGACAGCGCCGCGGGTGAGCTCGGCGCGCTCGGCGATGCCATCGATCTTGGCGTCGCGGAAGCCGCGCTCGGCGAACACGTCCCGAGCGGCGGCCAGCACCTTGGCGCGGTTGCGCTCTTGCATCGCTGCCCGGGTGAGCGCGCCCATCGTCCTCCTCGCCGTTGCGTTGCCGTCCGTCCCGATCCAAGATACGGTCATCATGCAGATGATGAGATCATCTGTTTATACCATTCGAGCTCTGGAGGGTCCATGACCAGCGTCAGCCGGGGATGTGCGCGGCGTTCCCCAGATCGACCTGACCGACCCCGAGGCGCTGCGCGACCCCTTCGCCGCCTACGGCCACGCCCGGAGGCGCTCGCCGCTGGCCCGCCTGCTGGCCCCCGGTTTCGGGCCGATGTGGGCCCTGACGCGGCACGAGGGCGCCAGGGCGATGCTCAGCGACCCCCGGTTCGAGCTCAACGCCGCCAGCTACATGCGGCCCGACGTGCCCGAAGACTGCCTGGCCTACATGCGGACCATGCAAGAAATGGACGGGCCGGAGCACACGCGGCTGCGCAGGCTGGTGTCGCGCGCGTTCGCCGACCCCGACCGGCTCCACATCAGCCGAGTCGCTGGACCGTCGGGACACCTCGGATTCGCCCACGGGCCACACTTCTGTCTGGGAGCCTCGCTTGCCCGGGTACAGACCGAGGTCGCCCTCACGGCGCTGCTGCGCCGCTTCCCCGGCCTGGCGCTGGTCTCCTCCCCGCGGGATGTCGGGCGCGTCCCCGACCCTGGCACCTGGCGCCTGGCGTCACTGCCCGTGACCCTCTGACACCCAGCGGGAATCCTCGCTGCGCCAATCGCCACGCACCTCGATCGTCGGGTCGAGCTCGGCGAGCAGGCCGAGGCTGGCCCAGTGCGTCGTGGCAGGGCGTGCGCCCACGCGCCGAACACCTCCCACGGTCCCACCGCGTCCAGCTCCTCCACATCGTCGAAGAGCAGGATGCCGATACGCTGCATGCCATCACCCTCCCATGATCGGGAGCCCGGTGGACAACACTGCGCGGGTCTGATCTCCACGCGCCGCAGCGAGGTTCAGGAGTCGAGGCCGAGGGCGGTCGAGATCGCCTTTTGCAGGGCGCCGAAGGCGGCGTCCAGGTCAGCCAACCGCTGTTGCTGGACCGCGGCCGCGCGGCGCTCCATCCGTGCCGCGGCCTGCTCGCCCCGCTTGGTATGCCAGGCGGCCATCCGCTCGTGCTCGATGGCGGTTTGCTCGGTCTGGACCTGGACTTCATAGAGGATCGATCGGACCCGTCCTAGCGCCGGCATGATCTGATCCTGCATCGCCAGCAGTGTCATCGCGCTCGCCTCCCCCGTCGCCGCTTGGCCAACCCGCCGTGCGGGCCTGGCCCGGGCGCGTGGCTCCCTGCAGCCCGAGCTGCTTGCCCTGTTCTGAAGAGCGCGGCGCATCCTGCCGGCGTTACCTTCGGGCTCAGTCGGAGCGCTGGACCGCGTCGGCGAGCTGAGCGACGGCCTGGCGGACCGCGCCCGCGGCCTGGGGGCTGATGCTGCCATCGCGGATCAACTCCTCCGCTTTGTGCTCCAGCTCCCTGAGCCTCTTGCGCGTGCCGTTTTCGTGCCCGTCCTGGACGGCACGCACGACCTCCTCGGCCTGGTGCAGCAGATCCTCGCCAGCCTGGTCGATCGTGCCCTGCCGCTGGCCGGTGCTGACCACCTGGGTAAGGTTCGCCATGGCTACCGACACGCTCGGCTGGGGCCGGGTCGTCGCCGTCGTGGTCGTCCGCGCCGAGGCGGTGGTGGGTGTCGACGGCGCGGTTGTTCCGAGCCCTGCCTGCGGCTGGACTGTCCCTGAGCCGCCGTCCCGCAGCGACCACACCGCCACCCCCACGACCAGTAGCGCCCCGGCCAGCAGTGCCCAGCGGGTCCGGCCCGGTCGGCGCGCCCCCGACCGGACCGCCCGCGCGGCAATCACCGCCGTCGTCGCCGAGGCAGAGGGGCTCACCCGGCTCCCGGTCGGGTCGGTCATCGGGCCGGCGAGCTGCGGCCAGAGCGGCACCCCGCCGCCGCTGTCGCGGACCACGCGCGCCAGATCCTGGCCCATCGCGGCGGCGGTCTGGTAGCGCTGGGCGGGCTGTTTGGCCAGGGCGGTCATGACCACGGCGTCCAGCTCCGCGCCGACTTCCGGGTTGCGGCGGGAGGGTGGCTCAGGCGGTTGGCTGACCTGCCGTGCGACCACCGCCAGCGGGCTGTCGCCAGGAAACGGCGGGCTGCCGGTGAGCAGCTCGTACAGCACACAGCCCAGCGCATACAGGTCCGAGCGCCCATCCACCGGCCTGCCCTGGGCCTGCTCGGGCGACACGTAGGGCGCCGTGCCAAGCAGCGGCCCGCCGACACCTGGCGTTGTGGTGGTGGCCGGGGCCTTGGCGATCCCGAAGTCCATCACCTTCACCAGGCCCGCCTGGTCGACCATCACGTTGGCGGGCTTGATGTCGCGGTGCACCAGCCCTCGGGCGTGCGCGGCCTCCAGGGCCAGGCAGACCTGGTGGGCGACCTCCGCGGCCAGCCCGGGTGGGAGCGTGCCGTGGCGGCGGAGCAGGTCAGCCAGGGTCTGGCCCTGCACGTACTCCATCACGATGTAGTGGAGGCTGGCCTCGGATGCGCTGTCGAAGATGGCCACCACGGCTGGATGGCTCAGCCCGGCCGCCATCCGCGCCTCGTGGCGGAACCGTTCCACGAAGTCGGGGTCCTGATCGTAGGGTGGCCCGAGCACCTTGACCGCCACCGTCCGGTCCAGCACCCGGTCGGTGGCCTGGTACACGCTGGCCATCCCCCCGGTCCCCAGCCGGGGACCAAGTTCGTAGCGGCCCGCCAGCAGCCGTCCTTGGAGTCCCATCACGGCGGCAACCCTACCTGGCAGAACCCGACCAAGGCCACGCCGTTGCCCGAAGGGCCCGCTGGGCAGGCAGGAGAGTCCCGCCGCGCTACGGGCGGTGAGCACCCCTGGGGCGCAAGCCGCTCGATGGGCGCGGCATCTGGCGGGGATCGGTCGTGGTCAGGCGGCTCGTCTCCGTCGCAGGTGGCCGAGCAGCCCGCCGGCGACCTGGGCGGGACGCTGCTGCTCGCCCATACGGGCATTGACCACCAGCACCGCTCCGGTCAGGGCGGGGATGACCCATTGCAGCGCTTGCAGGAGCCGCTGCGGGCGGGAGACCTCTGCCGGGGTCTCGCCGGCGGGGGTGGTGGCATCTTGGACGGGCACCGTGCCGGCCTGTTCGAGCTTGCGGCCAAGCGCCCGCGAATAGGCGGTGGCGGCCAACGCTCCGCTTCAGCACCCCGCGGCGATGAGAATCCCTCCACGGGGCCATCGTCTGCCCAAGATGCGGTGACGGAAACCGCGGAATCCGGCAGAGCGTGCGCTGTGCTGCGTCAGCGTGCGACCACGAGGCGCGACACTGCCTGCGGGCCCTGCGCCCCGGTGGGGTCGAGCTCCCAGAACAGGCCGTTGCCTGCGGCGGGTGCGTCCGCCGGGACCCGGATGCGCATCTCGAATCGCAGCGATCCAGCCGGCTGGATCGGGCTGGCGGCCCGGCAGTTGAGCTGGTGGACCTCGGCCCTGCCGGCCGGGGCGAGCATCTCGATCAGGAGTGGGCAGCGGTCGAAACGCACGGCCTCGGCGGACGCGTTGTGGAGTTGCACGGCGAAGCGCACCACCTCACCGCGCCTGCCCTCCAGCGGCGCCTTACCGCCCGACAGCGGCTGGATCGTCGCCTGCACAATGCCCGTCGTCCACGGCGCCGTGGCGTGCACCGGCGACGGTTGGAACGGCCGGACCCCGATGGTTGCGGGCTGGCCTGGCGCGTCGCAGGAGGGCACGGCGTTGTAGCCGGCGTCGATGCTTCCACGTCCGCCGGGCAGCGTGATCCGGGCGGCCCGCGGCGGCACGGGTGCCCTGCGCCCGTGGGGCAGGCACCAGTTGCGCCAATCGACACCGAGCGTCGCCGTGCCGCCGGCCGGCAGGGCGAGCAGCGTCGCGTCGGGCGCCACCACGGTGGGAAACGCGGGCGGCTCGGCGGGCAGCGGGACCTGCCGCTGTTGCGGTGCCGGGACCGCGCCAACCAGCCGCACGTCCGGACGCCCGGTCAGCCGGCAGGCGCCGGGTCCCGCATTGCGCAAGGTCACGCTGCCGGTGCCGCCTGCGATGGCGGGCTGGAACAGGAACCCGGTGCCGACGACGCGCAGCCGCGAAGCACGGCACGGACTCGCCGGCACGACATGTCCCGCCTGCAGCTGTGGCGGCAGGGCGCCGTCCCACGGGACCAGCGGCACCTTGCTGGCCGGATCGCGGTGTGTCGCGGAGCAGCCGGCCAGCAGGACGACGACCGCGCAGATCAGCGCGAGCGGGCCGCGGACGCCGCGGAGCGCGGAGTCGTCGGTGGAGGCACGCATCTCTGCTCAGGGCTTTGTGGCGACCACCTCGGTCGTCGTGCCGCCGAGACGGTTCATCAGGCTCTCCGCCTGCGGGGTGATGGCGGCCTGCTCGGCGGCTGTGAGCGTCCCGCACGGGTCGGTCGCCGGTGCGGCCGGCTCGTTCGCAAGGGGAGCGTCAGGGTAGTGCGCCGGGACGAAGCGCACCGCCAGTGCTTGCCGGTAGTAATCCCACTTGCCGCCGGCGTTGACGGCGAGCTTCACGTCGTACCACTTCGGCGTGGCGCTGAACTCGTGCGTCACCCGCGGGTTCGTCGTCGCCATCGTCGTGCCGTCGCCGAAGTCCCAGTAGTACCTGAGCCCCTGCGCCTGGCCTCCGCCGTTCCGGGAGAACGAGGCGTCGAACGTGACGGTCGAGGTCAGGAACGGCTTCGCCGGTGAGGTCTCGAAGTAGGCGACCGGGTTGTCGGCCTTCGGCTCCGACCCGCCGTAGGCGTCCTTGGCGATCAGGTACGACGTCCACGTCGCCGGCAACTCGAGCGCCCGCCTGAGCCCTTCGGACGGCGAGGCCGGGCCGCCGGGGCCGTGCGTGGTGCCCGAGGCGTAGTAGTTCAGGTGCTCCGGCGTGTCGTCGTTGGTGTCGTAGAGCGCGTACTGGCCGAGCGTCGGCTTGCTCGCATACGACGTCGGGTACGGGTTCTCATTGCCGCCGACCTGTGGGTTGGTGCTGGTGTCGTAGGCGCCGATGATGCCGTAGCCGGGGATGCCCCAGTCCCGGATGAACGACACCTGGTCGGTACGGCCGGTGTTGTCGTCGACGACCGGCGAGTACTTCGCGACGTCGCTCGGCAGGTATGCCGGAACCGACTGCGGGCCCGGGTCGACGGGCGTCGAGCCGACCTGGTCGAACCGGAGCGGGTTCTCCAGCGGCATGCTGAAGTTGTACTTCTGCCCGAGCACCTGGAACGCCTCGCCGACGGCGTCGGCCGTCGCGTCGCGGAATGCCTGCGCCGCCGCCAGGTTGTTCTGGATGCGCCGGCCCGCGCACGTGGCGCCGGGGATCGTCACCTCGGCGTCATCGGAGTCGAACCGGTAGCCCCCCCGTCCGGCGGAAGTAGTGGTCGGTCGCGGTCGCGAAACCGGCGAGCGGCGTGTTCGCTCGCGCGTCGGTCAGGACACCCTTCCAATACGCGAAGAGTTCCTGCCAGCCGTTGACGGTCGGCGGCAGGTTGAACGGATCGCCTGCGTTGCGCGGGTCGCCGTCCGCACCCGAGACGCGGTAGCTGTACGCCTTGGCCATGGCGTAGAGCTGGCTGTACAGGTAATCGCCGCTGACCGACGGCGCGGCCAGGTGCGGCGCGGTCTGCCCCACGGCGGTCGCCGTGCCGCTCGCGCTGACCGTCATCGGCACGGCGACCGCGATGCAGACGATCAGGACTGGCCACCGTCGCCGCGGGAATCTACGAAGTGCTCTCATGGTGAATGAGACCTCCTTCGAGGGCCTGGTCGCCGCTTCGGCTCACCGCCGGCTACACCGCCGGGCGGCTGATCGCCGCCAGGCCATGCGACTGCACGATCGGCCCGCATGAGCCACCGGTGGTCGCGGGGTCGTCGTCGCTCTGGTCCGGGCTGCGGTCGGGCTGATCTGCCGCCAGCTCTGCCCGCTGTTCGTCGACTCGAGGACGTACCGCGAGCCGGTGGACACCGCGTGCGGCTCTGCCGGGTCGGTGAGGAGCGGGAAGGCCCGCTGGGCGCGGCACCTGAGCGCTCCCGCCGGCGATGTCTGACTCCGCGATCCAGACATCGCCGCTCGCATGTCAGCCATATCGTACTTTACGGTAATTCTCGGAGGGCTCACTGTCAACGAGGCGGAAACAGCGCTCCGCTAGGCTGGCCCGGTGCCGCGCAACATCACTGAGGAGGCGACCGGCTGCAGTCGCCACATTCCTTGGTGGCAGTGCGCGGTCTGCTCGACGGTTTCCGGCACGAGATCCTCGGCGGGCCGGATCGTCCTGAGTGGAGAGGCCCACAGTGACACCGGCCCGAAATCGCGTGACGCCGACGGGCGACATCGAGGCGATCCCGCTGCGGGGTGCGTGGACGGGCAACCGCGGCATCCTCCATTCCGGCGAAGAGATCGTCCGCTTCCACGCAAGCGACCTCTGGATCACCTGCTCGCTCGAGTTCCGAGGTCGCTGGCATGAGCAGTGGCAGCCGCATCACTACACGTTCCTGTATTTCCACGACGAAGCGGTCTCCTTCGCCGCCGGACATCGCCCCTGCGCGGAATGCCGGCGCGACAGCTACAACGCCTATCGCGCCGCCTGGGCTGAGGGCCTCGGCGCCGGCGTGCCGTCGGCAAAGCTGATGAACCAGCAGTTGCACGGCGAGCGGATCGTCCGGGGGACCCATCGCCGACGCATCCACCAACTGCCATGGGCCGATCTGCCTGACGGCGCCTTCGTTCTGCTCGACGGGTCGCCCGCCGTCGTCGTCGACGACCACCTGACCGAGTGGACGCGCGAGGGATACCGGGGCCGACGGGCGCGCCCCACGCGGGGAACCGCGCACGTCATCACGCCGCCCTCGACGGTTGCCGCGTTACGCGCCGGCTGCCCAGTCCAGATCGATAACGCTGCGCGTGAGTAAGAGCGCGCGGATAGACCGGCGCCGACGTCGCTCTGGGCAATCCCGCCACGACACTTGAGGAGGAGTCACGTGAATCGTGTGACGTCGAAGGATGGCACCTGGATCGCGTACGAACGCGGTGGAAGTGGACCGGCCGTCATCCTGGTGGGCGGAGGTCTGGTCGACCCGGCCACCGGCCGGGCTGGCCGCTGGGAGAACGCACCCCTGGCCAGGGAGCTGGCGGAGCGGTTCACCGCGTACAACTACGACCGGCGCGGCCGAGGCGACAGCGGCGACACCCTGCCATACGCCGTGGAACGCGAGATCGAGGACATCGAAGCGCTCATCGCCGAGGCCGGCGGATCGGCGCACCTGTATGGCGTCTCCTCCGGTGGTGCGCTGGGGCTGGAGGCTGCGGCAGCCGGGATCGCGATCGACAAGCTCGCGGTGTACGAGGTGCCCTACAGCATCGGCGAGGAGGCGTCGCGGCGGTGGCGGGACTACGTCGAGCAACTCGGGGCGGTGCTCGCCGAGGGTCGTCGCGGTGACGCGATCGAACTGTTCATGCGCCTGGCGGGCGCCTCCGAGCAGGACATCGCGTCGGCAAGGAACTTGCCGATGTGGCCTGGCCTGCAGGCCATTGCGCACACGCTTTCCTACGATGCGGCCTGCCTGGGAAACGGCCAGCCACCCGCCGCCCGGCTCGCAACGATCACGCGCCCGATCCTGGTGGCCACGGGCGGGGCGAGCCCAGACTCGTTCGTGGGCGGGGGCGGCGACTTCTTCGAGCAGGCGGCCGCCGCGATCGCCGCCAGCATCCCGCAGGCGCAACGCCACACCATCCAAGGCCAGGCACACGTGGCCGACCCGAAGGCGCTCGCTCCCGTGCTCGAGCAGTTCTTCAGAGAATGATCTCGCCAGGTTCACTCCGTCACTGAGCACACTTGGCGTGCAGCCGCACGTCACTTGCGTCCCGTGAGCACGAGGTCGTGCAGGGTTTGGCAGGTGGCGGCAAGGAGCTGGTCGCGGTCGACGAGGCAGAACGTGAGTGTGCGTACGCCATAGAGCACCTTGTCATCGGGTAGCGTGATCGTGCCGTCCGCGCTGGCCAGTGGGTAGCTCCGATACTCGTCGACCGGCGTGGCCCCGTAGTAGACGCGCAGCGTCGCTCCGGCGGGCAGGCCGTCGAACTGGTAGCGCACGGCGCTGGCAGGGTCAGCTGGGCGCGGTTGTGCGGGCTGAGGATGCGCACTGCCTGCGACCGGACGCCGACCACGCTGACCACCGTCTGTCGGCCGGCGGGATGGCTGCCGCATCCGGCCAGCAGCCCGATAGACGGCAGCGACAACACGACAGCTATTACGACGACAGACCGGCGCATTACAGTCCGACGCCTTCGGCGAACCGGCCGTGCTGCCGGTGGATCCACTCCAGAGCCTGCTGGCCGGTGGCGTGCGAGGGCAAGCTGCCGATGAGGGGGATGTACGGGTCGTCCCCCAACTCGACAGCCAGGTGCGCGTCCTCGTCGGTGAACTCACGCAGGACGACTGACCCGTAGCTCGGTGGTGTGGTAGGCCAGGATGGGAGCTGCTCTATCATGTGTCGATTGTCGCTGTGGTCAGCGTCCCGCGCCGCCCAATATTCGCACGCTCATGCTGCCGACACGACGGTCAGGTCACAACGGACCCTGCCACGGCGAGTAGCTTCATGTCGCGGAACTGGCGAAAGCTCTCTTTAGGTGGCCGGCCAGAAGGAGTCGAGCACGTACTGATCCGAATAGTGCCCAGACCTCGACAATCTGCCCCGCCTCAACCCTCATCAGCTGGCAGGCGGTGACGTCGAACTTCCGGCCCTCGTGCTGCGCGGAGCCGTGCTGCACCGCGACGATATAGTGCTCGCCGACCGCTACATCGAGCAGCCCCCCCCGGAACGTCCCGCCGGAGAGCGGGCCAATCCTCGCCTGGAAGTCTCTGATCGCGTCTCGGATCGCCGGCCGGCCTCTGTGATCGCCGGCGACCGCACTCTTCCCCGGGAAGTGCCAGACCGCCTCCGGCGCAAAGCAGGACTCCATTGAAGACAGATCACGCGCTGCATAGAACCGGCGGACGGTCAGAATGTCGGCATCGCTTATCGGCATGCTGCCTCCTGCCTCGAAGGTGCTCTTCTGCAGAAAGCATCCTTGCAGTTTGACCTATACAGGCTCGCGCTCTCGGGCGAGACAGCGCGGAGGCCGTGCAGCCCAAGGAGCTGCAGGGGACCTTCCGGCGTGTCACAGGAACACGCGAGCCTCTTTTTAGCGGTGGTTTGTTGGATCACGGAAAGGTGCAGGTCACGGCTCTCGTTCGTCCGGCGGCGGAGCGTCTGCGCAGGTGGGAGCAGGGAAGTGTGGCATCAGTGCTCCGACCTCAACAAACCGCCGATGAGGACATTTCGGAATCTGGCTGGGTGCGAGACATCGAGGTCTCTACGCCAATGCGGCACAGTGGGTCACAGCACGTAGCGGAGATCGCCCTGATACCAGCCGTCCGTGGTGAAGGGATGCATCACTGGTCCGCGCCACCCAGGTTGCTGCTCCGCTGATACCGCTCGACGTTGCGGCATGAGCCGCTCTCCTGTCTCGGGTCCTTGGGTCAGACGGCGTGGTACGGCCCGCCCTGCTGCACAACGACCTCGCGCGGCTGCACCAGCTCGGCGATGCGGGCGGCGCGCTCGGCGGTGTAGGGCTCGATGTCCACGCATACCACGAAACGGCCCTCGCGAAGGCCGATGCCGACTCCGTGGACTCCTGGCTCGGTCCTCGTCGTCAGCAGCATGGCGGCGATCTCCTCATTGTCGGCTTGGACCTGCCGCCAGGTCCGTGGGGTGGCCGGGACCGCCAGCCGAGCTGGCTGCGTGACCCGGCTGCGCAGCACGCGGTCCGGTGCCGGTCGACCTCGGCGGTGAAGAGCGCGACGATGGTGACGAGTGGTTCGTTGTCCCAGTAGCAGCCGCCGAAGTGGTCTGCTGCCTCGTCCCGGCCGTAGCGCTGCACCAGCTCTAGGTCGTCTCGGAGTTGGTGTTGGGCCCGCGCAACCGGATCAGTCTCGTCCATAGCGGCGACGGTACCGCAGGCGGGTTCTGGACACGGCCGCCCGGCCGGCAGTTGGTGGCTGCCGGCCAGGCCGCCGGATTGATCAGTAGACGGTGACTCGGTAGGCGTTCGCCGCTTCGGGAACGGGCTGGTAGAAGGTGGTACCGCCGGACTTGCAGTCTCCGCTGCCGCCGGAGGTGATGCCGAGGGCCTTGGTGCCGTCGTAGAGCGGGCCGCCGGAGTCGCCGGGTTCGGCGCAGACGGTGGTCTGGATCATGCCGCTGACGGTGCCGCCGCCCTGGTAGCGGACGGTGACGTTGAGGGCGGTGACGGTACCGCTATGGGTGCCGGTGGTCGAACCGGTGCGCTTGACGGACTCCCCGACGAACGCGTTGGCGGCGGTGAAACCGCCCGGGTGGCTGAGCGAGGTGTTGTCGTAGCGCACGAGGGCGTAGTCGTTACCGGGGAAGCTATAGTCGATCGTGGGGCCGATCAGAGTGGTATGGCTCGAGTTGGTGTACCAGGTCTTGGCCACCTTGCCGCAGTGTCCCGCGGTGAGGAAGTAGTAGGTGCTGCCCTGGACGACGTTGAAGCCGAGTGAACACCTGTACCTTCCGCCGTAGATGGCATCACCGCCCGACAGCAGCGGCCTGAACACGCCGCTGGTGTGCTTGACCGCGATCGCGTCGGCGCTGGCGCCTGCGCTGCGCTTGACAGTAGCGACCTCCGCGGCGGAGACGGTGCTGTCGGCGATGACGACGACGTAGCCGGCTGCTGTGTCTGTGTGCCAGGCGATGCCGTCCACACCTGAGCGGGCCACCGCCGCGCTGACGGCGGAGAGCTGGGGTGCACCGATGTACTTCGCGGGAATCGCATCGGCGGCCGGCAGGGCGTAGGCGGAGGCGGCCACCACGCCGCCGATGACGATCAGGAGTCGGGCGGTCCGGGCGATCCGGCTTCGGACAGAGCTGCGTTGGATCCTCACAGGCTCCTCCAGACGGAGTTACGGGGACCTGAAGGTGTGGTCCCACTCGGAGCTGTCGACCGAAAGACACAACGGCGAGTGGCCATCGGATTACCGACTGACCAGCTAGAAGTATTGAGCCCGGCGGACGAGCCTGCAAGAGTTCAGACCCCAGCAGAGCATGAATTGCCGACCAAGGTTCTGCAGGCCGGTCGAAACATTCTCGCCGAGGCATGCGGTCGGCGATCAGCGTCGGGGCACCTCGGGGTGATGCGCGTGGACCGCGCCGCGCTTTTCGATGCCCTCTGCGCAAGGGATGCCCGGCGCGGGGATGGCGCGACCTCAGACCTCGTTCCGGCCCTCAATCTCGTCGAACCCACGGGGATTGGATCACCGACAAGGAGCATGAAGCGGTTCGCGCGCTGTCGCGTTCGGCCCACCAGTTGAGGGATTCAAGCTGGCTCGAACCCAGCGAGGTCCATCAGGTTCTACCCATGCAGAGACACCCCATCGGCGAGGGGAGCGGTCTGTAAACCGTGGCCACCGGCTGTGCAGGTTCGACTCCTGGTCTCTGCACCACCAGCCACACGGGGACGTAGCTCAGCCGGCAGAGCGCGACGCTGGTAGCGTCGAAGGCGCGGGGTGGGCTTGCTCACATCGATCACGTCGATTCCGATTTCACGTAGTGGTATATCGCTATCGACCAGACCAATCTTCGTACCGACCAGCCATCGCGACGGAGGCAAAGCTGGCTCAAAGGTATCGGCGGACCGAGGTCCTGTAGCTACAGTACGAAGTGCCGAAGCGGGCTTCCAGGGAACGCTCCTCCCGGACCACCACGACGTGGGTCATCAGCAGTACAAACGGCAAGAGGAGCAGGAGCCAGACGGCATTGATCACCGAGGCGACCCCGACGTAGACGAGGGTGCAGGAGACGTACATGGGGTTCCTGCTGAAGGTGTACGGTCCGGCGAGGACGATCCGGCTTGGCCGTCCCATGTCCACCTTGCCAGCCGCCAGCACCGCCCACGCGGCCAGCCACAGGCCGGCGAGGATCAACGGCCACCCGACGGCCTGGCCTATCCAGGCCGGCCATGCCAGCCTCCACGACCTGACGACGTGCAAGATGATGCCCGCTCCGAGGCCCACCAGGTAGGTCTCCGGGAGCGGGACGTTGCCCCATCGCCATGCAGCAATCTTGCGCACGCAGTCATCCCCGCGAGCCCGGCAGTCCGTCATAGCGGGCCGGCGTGAACAGGCCGAGGGAATCCCAACGCCTGGGCTCTGAGCCCGGGGCGGTCCGCTGACTGCGCTTCCGCGCATCGTCTTGCTTTCTCATTGCAGCTTCCCCCGCCAGTCATTGAATCATTGAGGCGACGAGGTCACGCGTGGTCTCGCGATGAGCTGTCAGGCGACGCCGAGCGCGTTGCGCAGCGCTGCCAGGAACGCTTCGGGCTGTTCGGAGGCTGGGTCGTCCGCGGCGTTCTCGATGACTTGCAGCGGCCAGTCGTGGCGGACGCTCGCCACCTCGGCGGCTCGTAGCCGCACCTGGCGGTCGTGTCGCCCCCAGATCAGGGTCGTGGGAACGGCGATCCGCGCAAGGTCCTCCGGCGGGATCGGTGGCACTCCGAGCCGCGGCATCAGGCTGCGGAGCGCGGCCTTCTGGCTGGGGGCGTGGGCACGGTCGAGGGCATATTCCTCCAGTAGCTCCATGACGCCACCCGCCTGCTCACGCAACCCGTCCAGGTCGACGAAGCATTGGCGGAAGAAACGATCCTGCTTGCGCCTGGTCGGTCGCGCGAGGTAGGCGATCAGGGTGAGCGCGAACCTCGGCGAGGGCCGCAACCGACCCAGACCGAACGTGTCCACGAGCACCAGCCCGCTGAGCCGATCAGCATGGTCGCTGGCGAAGCGGGCCGCGATCGCGCCGCCGAGCAGATGTCCTACCAATGCGGGCGGCGACGGACAGGTCCGCGTTATCAGCTCGTCGAGCCATGCAAATACGCGGCCGGTGTCAAGGCGGCCGTCGGTCACCTGCGAGGCGCCGTGGCCGGGCAGGTCAGGGGCGATGACCCGATGGGTCGCCACGAGGCCGGGGATCACCCGCATCCACGTAAGGGCGAACTCTCCGGGTCCGTGGAGCAGGACGACCGGTCGGCCGTTACCGCCCTCCAGCATGGCGGTCGAGACGCCGGCCAGTTGCAACCGTCGCTCCACGACGGGGATCTTGGCCACCAGCTGCTCCCGGGCTCCTCTCCCGGCGGCTGGCAGGTCGTGCCGCTCCACGTCGTGCTGCCCTGTAGTGGCTGCGTTCCTGTCAGCGTGGGATCTGGTCATGGCTCGCTCCTGGCTCGCGTCGACCCGTAGGCCGACAATGGGAGCCGGGCGGTGGCCACGCATCGGTGGAAACACCCAACTTGCGCCGGGTGGGCGCGTGGGTAGTTCTCGCCAGTCGGTGATCAGATGACCCGATGTGCGGTCAGGGTATCGCTCCTCACTGGTTGTTGCCGAGGAATGCCTCGACATCGGCAGCAAACTCCGCGTGATACTGAAACAGGAACCCGTGTGCCGAGTACGGGTAGATCTTCACCCGAGCTTGCGGGATCAGGCCTGCGAGCAGGTACGAGTAATGAGGCAGGATCATGGGGTCGCTGTCGCCGTTGGCCACCAGCACCGGCAGGTCAATTGCGCCCAGCCTCTGCAGCAGCGCGTGATTCGGGATCCCCCAGGCACAAACTGCGTCGTACTGCGCCTGGCGTGTTTCCCAGGTCGTTGCCTGGTCCCGGTCCTCAGTTCTGGCGACCATGCGCCGCAAGGACTGCTCGCCAGCTTGCCGACTGGAGGACGACCGGGCATAGAACACGTCGAGGACGCCATCGGGGCTGACTTCGGGTGCGCCGACCGCTGCCATGACCTCCGCGGCCCAACCGTGCATTCCGGCCGCACCCTGCGGCGCTGAAGATGCCAGTATCAGCCGACGGAGCAATCCCGGCCGTACAGTGCGATTTCCTGCGCGACGAAGCTGCCGATCGAGAACCCCAGGAGATCCACCTGGTCGAGCTCCATCGCGGTGAGGAAGGCAATAGCGTCGTGTGCCATCTGCTCGACGACGTGCGGCGTGGCTCCGGTCGAACCGCCCACGCCCGCGTTGTCGAACGTCACGACACGCCGGGTGGACGCCAGCGCGTCAATCAGTGCGGGATCCCAATTGTCAAGATTTCCGTGGAAATGCTGGAGCAGAACCAGCGGCACCGTTCCTTGGCCAGCCTCGCGATACGCATAGTCAATGCCGTTGGCGGCGCTGATGAGCTTGTTTGGAAGCTCTGAATAGGTCGCGGTCATGCGAATGCGACCTCGCTGACATCTATCGAGACGATCAGCGGCTCGCTGAGCGCTTGGCCGTCTGCCGCTCGCGGAAAGACCCTGTGCTTGGTAGGGAGCATGATGCCGGCCACCTGCGTGTAGTCGGAGACGTAGTGCGCACCGGGGTTGCCGCCCATGATCTCGACGTCGTAGTCGTGGCGCCGGATCAGGCCGTCTTGACCGAAGTACAGTGTCTGCTCGGTGCTGTGGGTGGCGAGGTAGCTCGGCCAGATCACGTGCAGCCTGCGCCACTGCTCGCCCTGCTCCTGCCATTGGTCGAGCTCAGCCGTTTCGAATCCCGGGAGGGCGAATGTGAACGGCTGCGTGACGAAGACGTCATCGAGCACGCCCTGCTGGCCCTTGAGAGCCCAGAGGGCGCCGCCTTGGATCAGGCGCGCTGAGACGGTCTCCAGCTGGGTCCGGCGCGTAAGGCCACCGTGGGCCTCAATGACGGTCTCAAGCAGATCGGTCATTACTCCTCGTTCTTTCTGGCCCGCCGTTGCGAGACGACCTCTCCAGGCCATTCTCAATCGAGATGGTTCTCTTTGCGGGTAGGCGTGCTGCCGTTAGGGCTTGAGTGCGCGCGCCGACCACCAGAGCATGCCGGGGTTGACGCGTTCGGGGTAGATGGCGAGCATCTGGTCGTACAGCGCTCGCGCGGTCTCCGTCGTCTCCACGATCCGGTCGAAGTCGCGGACGTACTGGCGGGTCTCCTCGATGATCTCGGGGCCGTCGTGGCGGCCGGCGCGCTGATGCCCGGCGATCACGGCCCGAGGGCCCAGGGACTGGATGGTGTCGAGGGCGGCGAGCCACGCGCGCCGGCCCTGCGGGCTGGACTCACGAAGGTACTGGTGGACGTCGTTGTAGACGGCGTCGCCGGCGACCACCAGGCCGATCTCCGGGACGTGCAGGCAGGTCGTCTCGTCGGTGTCGGTGTGCCCGAGCTCAACCGCGACCAGGTCGTGGCCCTCCAGGTCGATGGTGTGATCCGGCAGCGGATCGGCGAGGACGAGGTCGTCTGGGATCTTGCCGGGCAAGAGCCCGTTCCAGAAGGCGAGAAGGTCCGGCGTGGAGCCTTGCCGCATCGCCTCGATCACCGCGGGCACGGCGAGCGCTCGTGCCTGGGGGAAGCGGTCCAGGATCATGCGCAGGCCGAACCAGTGATCGCCGTGGCCGTGGGTGATGTAGACCGCTGTCAGGTTCTTGCCGTGGGCGGCGACCCAGTCGGCGAGGTCGCGTGCCTGGCCGACGGTCAGGAGCGGGTCGACGAGGACGGCGTCCTCCTGGCCGGAGATGAGCGTCGCCGCTATCGGTTGCCACAGGAACTGCTGTGCGCCGGGAGGCGGGTCGTCGCTGGCGGTTGGCTCGAGTGCCGTCACGTACACATCCCAGGTGAGCGGGGCAGGTTGGGTTGTCATCGGAGCTCCTTTCATGTCAGCCCGGGAACTTCAGGCCCTCGCGGCCGAAATCGTCCGCGTGCTGGAGGAGGAAGGCGCGGAAGTCGGTCAGCCAGGTGTCCACACACGACCCATGGCCCCTCCTTCACTTTCGGCTCCAGCCGCGCCACCTGAAGTCGGCGTCCATCGCGATGTCATGTCCGGAGGCAGCGCTCGTATCCACCAGGGCACAGTGCGAGTGGCCAGCATCTGGTGGGCGGTGCGCAGCTGCTCGCGCGCGTCAGCGCGGCGGCGCTCGCGGCGCAGCCACTCGCCGTAGAGCAGATGGGTGCGGGCGACCTCCGCGCCGAGGCGGGTACGGCCCAGGCGCGCGACCGACTCGGGGTAGAGGCGCTCGGCGACGTCGCCCTCGCTCAGCAGGGCGCGGACGCGGGCTTGGATCCCCAGGGCCCACTTGCTGGGCACAACATGCGTGCGCTCGGACAGCCACTGGAGTGCAGCCCTGGTCGACGCATCCGGCGCACGGAAGTAGTCGAACAGGACACCCACCGGCACTCCCGACTCATCACAACCACGTCATTTGAGTAGGCACGGCAATGGACAATTGTGGGCAGCCAAGTCGTCTGCCGGGCGGGCGCGGACGGCCATCGTGAGGGTCGTCCCGTGCCGCGTCGCCAGCACGGGAGGATCGCTCTGTAATGGTCGTCGCCCAGGCTGACGATCACCGAGCGCCTCGCCGACGGGCGGAAGGCTTGACAGAATCGTGCTCCAGGATCTCCGTACCGGCGCCCAGATGGGGGCAGTGGACGGACGTTGGGTTCGGCGGGGTGGTCTGCTGGTGGTGCGGTCGCGGATTCCATCCGGGATGCCCAAGGAAGGCATACTGCCGCCGCTGGCCTTCCAGGGCCGATGGCGGCGCTATCAGGAGCTTGCGCTGGAGGCGTTCGAACGTGATCGGCGGGCGGGCAGGCGCTCCACCCACGTGCTTGCCCCGCCGGGCTCCGGCAAGACCATGCTGGGGATGGAAATCGTCCGCCGCCTCGGCACGCGAGCGCTGGTGCTCTGCCCGAACTCGGCTGTGCAGGCGCAGTGGCTGAGAACGGCCGAGCTGTTCGGCGCGTCCGATGGCGTCGCCGCACCAGGTCCAGACGCCCCGATCGCCTGCCTGACCTATCAGTCGCTCTGCCAGATCCAGGATCCGGACGTGGCCTTGGGGAACGCCGCCGAGCGACGTTGGATCGCCGACCGTGCCCTGGCTCTGGGCGTCCCGCCCGCCGAGGTCGAGCGGGAGGCGGCGACCTGGCGGGGCGAGGCGGCGAAGCGGCGGTCGCGGGAGATCGCCCGGATCAAGGCCGCGATCAAGCGGGAGATCGCCCGGGGCGCGCACGAGGGTGTCGAGTTGGCTGACATCCTGGAGCCGACCGCGCACCGACGGGTGGAGACGCTGCGCCAGCTCGGGGTGGGGACCCTGGTGCTGGACGAGTGTCACCACCTCGCCTCCCTCTGGGGCTATGTCGTCCGCGCGGTCGCCGCCCTCCTCGGCGACGTCCACCTTGTTGGGCTCACGGCCACTCCGCCCGACGAGCTGACCGAGCTGGAGGCGGAGCTGTACCAGAGTCTGCTCGGGCCGGTCGACTTCACGATTCCGACCCCGGCCGTGGTGCGCGAGGGGTTCCTGGCGCCCTACCAGGAGTTGGCATGGCTCACCGAGCCGCTCGAGAGTGAGGCCAGTTGGCTGGCAGAGCACGACCTGCGCTTCCGCCAGCTCGTCACCGACCTTCACCACAAGGACATCGGCGGGTCGCTGAGCTTCCCGGAGTGGGTCATCACGCGGCTGCGCGTACGAGGGGCAGGCCCGGGGGAACCGGAGATGCCGTGGGCGTCGTTCCAGCGGCGGCATCCCGCCCTGGCCCGGGCGGGCCTCCGGTTTCTCGCCTCGGCCGGCCTGCTGTTGCCCGAGGGTGCTCCAAGGGGCGAAGGCTACCGCGAGCCACCGGCCCTCGACGACTGGCTGGTCCTGCTCGAAGACTACGCGCTGCGCTGCCTGGCCCCGGACCCCTCACCGGCCGCGGCCGAGCGCTACCAGGCGATCGCGGCGGCCCTGCGGGACCTCGGCTATCGGCTGACCCGCCAGGGAATCCGCCGCGCCGCCTCTGACGTGGATCTGTTGCTGGCCAATTCGGCGGCCAAGACCCTGGCGCTGGCCCAGGTGCTGGCCTGCGAGATCGACGCCCGTCTCGCGCGGCTTCGTGCACTCGTACTGTGTGACGCCGAGTTGGTCCGCAAACCCGGCGTCGCGCTGGTCGGCGTCCTGCGGCCGGAAGCGGGCACAGCGCCCGAGGTCGTCCGAGCCCTCGCCGCCGACGAGCGGACCGCCATCGTCCGGCCGTTGCTGGTCTCCGGACGCGGGCTTCGCTGCGCCCCATACGACGCCGACCATCTGCTCGCGGCGCTGGCGGAGGCGGCCGCGGAGGCTGGCGAGCCCCTTGCCGGGTGGCGCGCCGAGGCCGACGGCGAGGGTCTGGTCCGGCTGGTCGCCGCGACCCCAGCGTGGCAGCCCGGCCGCTGGGTGCCCCTGGCGACCCGCATCCTCACCGCCGGGGCGACATGGACGCTGGTCGGCACCCGCGCTCTACTCGGAGAGGGATGGGACGCCCCGTGCGTCAATTGCCTTGTCGATCTCACCACGGCCACGACGGGCGTGTCAGTCCGGCAGATGCGCGGCAGGTCGCTACGCCTGGACCCGGGCGACCCGGAGAAGATCGCGTCCAATTGGGACGTGGTTTGCGTCGCGCCCGATCTCTCGAAGGGCAGCGGCGACTACGACCGGTTCGTGCGCAAGCACCTCGAGCTGTACGCGCCATCGGAGGACGGACGGATCGAGGCCGGGCCGACGCACGTCCATCCAGCGCTCGGGCCATTCGCGCCGCCGCGCGCGGCACAGTTCGCCGCGCTCAACCGCGCGGCCGCTGCCCGGGCCAGAGACTACCAGCTCGCCCGGGCGCGCTGGCGGATCGGGACGTCCTACCGCGGCGAGGACCGCGACACGCTGTTGGTGCGCCACCGCAGGCAGCCCCCGAAAGTCAGGCCGGCACCCTCCGAACGAGTGCCGCGCTACCCGTACAAGCAGTCGGGCCCGCTCACGCTCGGGGCCGCCGGGGCAGCCGCTGGAGGGATGCTCGCCGCCCTCTCCGGCCAGCCGGCGGCCGCGCTCACCGCCGCCCTGCTGCCCGCGGGGCTTGCCTGGGCGGCGGCCCGCCTGGGGCGGGTCAGGGCCGAGCTCGCGGACGCGCTGCCGCTCGACCGTGCCGCCCACGCCGTCCTCGATGCCTACCAGGACCTCGGCGAGATGAGCGCCGAGGCAGCCTCCTCCCTGGCGATCGAGCCGCGCGCATCGGGATATCTGCGCTGCCTGCTCCGCGACGGGACGGAGGAGGAGAGCTCACGCTTCACGGGTGCGCTCAATGATCTGCTGGCCCCGCCTGAAGCGCCACGCTATCTGGTGTCGCGGCTGCTGCCAGGGCCAGCCGGGCGAGGGCGCCTGCTCCTCAGACTCCTGACCAGGCGGGCACTCTTCCCGGTTCGGTGGGAGCCCGTTCCGGGCGACCTGGGGAGGCGGAAAGACCGCGCCGAGGCGTTCGCCCGCGCCTGGCGACAATGGCTCGGTCCCAGCGACCTGGTCTTCACGCACCGGACCCAGGCTGGCCATGCCGCACTCGCCCAAGCCGTCGCGCAATCGACCGACTACGAGACCAGCGCGCGCAAAGTCTGGGTCTGACGCTGCCACGGCAGGGAAGAGGGGCTGTGGACCCCCTCTTCCCTGGTCCGCGATCGCCTCAGCCCGTGGTCGAGCTGAAGATGTCGTTGTTGCCGAAGGCCGGCGGGCAGTCGCCGAGCGGCCAGGGCGCCGGCAGCACCACATGGCCTGCGTTGAACGACGCCTGCCGCCAAGCGTCCATCGCCGGGCAGTCGGCGGTGCGGCGGACGTCGGTCCATGTGCCCGCGCCGTAGCTGTTTGTGGCGACGGCGTAGACGTAGTCACCCAGGAATTCGTTGTACAGGATGCGCCCCTGCGAGGTCCCCCGAGCGTCGCCGGTCGGCCCGCTGGAGGCCGTGACGAACGCTCCAGGGGCCCCATTGGCCCCGATGGCGGCCACACGCAGCACGCCGTGCTCGGGCCGGGGGTTGACGGTGGTGTTCTGGAACGGCGCCCGGAACGCCATGTACACCACGTAGACAGTCCCACCGTCGGGTGAGATCGCCGGCGCGGAATACACCGACCGGTCGCCCTCTTCGGAGACCACACTCGGCGCGCTCCAGGTGGCTCCGCCGTTCGTGGAGAACGACAGCAGCGTCTTTTCGTTGTTGAAGCCGAACCGGCCGTCGCTCCAGGCGTCCACGAGCTCGTTGGTGGCGCCCTGGCCGGTGGGCGCCCCGTTGGCAATGTCCACGCTCGGCATGGCCGCCAGGTCGGTGCGCGCTCCGGCGATCCCGTCCGCGACGCAGCGGCCGCTCACTCTATCGATGAAGAAGCACGCGTCGTTCATCGACATGATCTCGACGGGCGGGGTCCAGGTCTTGCCGCCGTCGAAGGACTTGATCATGGTGTGCGTCCCGATGCCCGGGGTACCGACCGCGAAGTGGGTCCAGAACGCGTACACCACGCCGTGGCTGTCGGTGCGCACCGTGCAGCCCTGATGCGAGCCACGCTGGAAGTTGGCCACCGGCGGAGCCACCACGCGGCTGGTCCAGGTGACGCCACCGTCGGTGGACGTGGCGACGAAGGGGAACAGCGGGAAGCCCAGTCCCCCACTCAGGCTGTGGAAGTCGACGTAGCACACGTACGCGTTGCCAAAGAACGGGCTGGAGGCGGCGTTGTCCGCCCAGACCTGCTCCTTGTCCAGGTCGGCCGTGGCGGCGTTGCGAGGCGCCACCAAGAACGGCCTGGACCAGTTGGCCTGCTTATGGATGCGGTCGGGGGTGACGTTGTCGATGTGCGAGACGGCGACCTCGGTAGCGGTGTTGACCGGGGCGCCGATACGCGTATCGGTGAGGTTGGTGGCCAGGTTCGAGTAGTACAGCCGCGAGCCATTGGCCCAGGAGAATTTGCCGTCGACCGGAACTGGCCCGAACGCGACTCCTGGGTCGCTACGGGAGCGTAGCCCCGCCTCGAAGTAGTTGGGGACGGTGTGGATCGGTCCGACGTGCGGGGTGCAGGGCTCGACCGTCGGGCTGCAGTCGGCCGCGGTCAGCCCCGAGTAGGTGGGCTGGGTCCAGGTGTGTCCCCGATCGAACGAGAAGTACACGCCCCCAAGCCCGACGCCGAGATTGAAGGTTCCCAGCGGGA